>JACCDG010212007.1_pt1 | contig 25278 bp, 23 predicted proteins | sample 7442471 | NCBI WGS metagenome assembly JACCDG01 (sample SAMN15323444, study PRJNA562643) | freshwater metagenome | isolation source: river surface water | place: USA:Blue River Watershed | collected 2017-08-17 | reverse complement strand
TTCAGGCTCGCTGCGCTGCCTTAGGGAAAAATGCCGCGCCGCCTTTTCGCTTTTGGGCCTGATATTGACCGAGCCGCGCCTGGACAAAGAATCCATCGAAAGGCTGCGCCGCGCCATGCTGGCAGGCTACGAGCATGAGCAGCAAGATCCCGACAGCCTGGCGTCCCGGCTTTGGTGGCGGGAAAATTTCAAGAATCATCCTTATGGGCGGTTCGAGGACAAGGATTCCATCGCCCGCATCGAACGCAAAGACCTTGAAAGCCTTTTACAAAAAACCCTGGCGACAAAATTGCATATCGGCATCAGCGGCGATTTGGAGTGGAAAGAAGCCGCGATATTAATCGACATCGCTTTCGGCAAGATCAAAAAGCAAAGCGGATCAAAAATCGCGATGGAACCGCTGCCGCCCGCGCCGGATAAAGACGCCTTTGAAATCCGCGCCTTGCCGCAGACCGTCGCCTATTTCGGACAGCGCGCGGTCAAGCGCGATCACCCCGATTTTTATGCCCTATACGTTTTGAACCATATCCTGGGCGGCGGGTCGTTCGCGTCGAAATTGATGCAGGATTTGCGCGAAGAACGCGGGCTGGTTTACACCGCCAGCAGCTTTTACGACACAAGGCGCGATACCGGCGCGATCATCGGCTATGCCGCGACCGACAGCGCCCGGTTTGCGGAATCCAAACAAAGAATCATCCATCTTTGGCAAAGCTTTGCCGAAAGCCTGACAGAACAGGATGTTGATAAGGCGCGCAAATACCTTGTCGGATCTTTCCCCTTGCGTTTTCAAACCACGGCGCAAATCGCGGCCATATTGATGGCGGTGCAGCGCGAAAATCTGGGGATAGATTTCCTGGAAAAGCGCAACAGCCTGATCAATTCCGTCAGTTTCGAGGATGTGCGTCTAGCGGCGCAGAAATATCTGCGGCAAGACGCGTTGCGTTTTGCCATAATAGGCCCGCAAACCACGCAAGGGACGGAGCAGAGCCAGTGACCCAAACGACCCAAGATTTATTCACATACGACACCCACATGCCCGCCGGATTCATGGAATCCGATTACGCGGCGAATTTGCAAAAACTTTCCAAGGAATCGGCACTGCTGCAAGCCGCCATCGCGGCGAATAAACTGCCCGCGCTTGCCTTGGCCAAGGAGTCCGCCGATTTGCAAAGCATCTCCGCCGTAGCGCAAAGCTGGCGGCAAAAATTCCGCGACATTGTGATTTTTGGAATCGGCGGATCCAATCTGGGCGGCAAGGCGATTTGCCGCCTGGCGGATGCGGAATCTCCGCGCCTGCATTTCATCGACAGCATCGACCCGCACAGTTTTTCAAGGCTTTTATCGCGGCTGGATAAAACCGCAACCGGCGTCATCGCCATTTCGAAATCCGGCAACACCGCAGAAACCTTGTGCCAGCTGCACGCCGTCTTCGCCTGGATGGGGCGGGAGCGTTTTGAAAATCAAATCCTTGCCATTACCGAAAATTCGGAGAACAGCCTGCGCGCCCTGTGCGATGCTTTGCAAATCCCCGTCCTGGACCACGATCCCGGCGTCGGCGGGCGGTTTTCCGCGCTGTCCTTAGTGGGGCTTTTGCCCGCGATGCTGGCGGGGCTTGACGCCAAAAAGATCCGCAAAGGGGCGGCGAAAACATTGGATCACGCGCTGCAATCGCAAGACGCGCCCGCCATTTGCGGCGCGGCCTTTGCCGCAACGCTGAACAAGCATCACAAAATCACGCAACAGATAGTAATGCCCTATTGCGACAGGCTGTGCGATTTCACCGATTGGCACCGCCAGCTTTGGGCGGAAAGCCTGGGCAAGGACGGCAAGGGCATAACCCCGGTTGCGGCGCTGGGCGCGGTCGATCAGCACAGCCAGCTGCAGCTTTTCCGCGACGGGCCGCGCGACAAGATGTTCGCTTTCATTCTGCCGGACAGCGCGGGCATGGGCCCCGCCATCGAGCCGTTCGGCCGGCGCGACGAGCGTTTAAATTACCTTTACGGCAAAACCATGGGCGATCTTTTGGCCGCCGAGGCGCGTGCGACGGTGCAGACCTTGAAGAACAAGGATTTGCCGCTGCGCGTCATCCGCATGCAAAGCCTAGACGAAGAAAGCGTCGGCGCGCTGATGATGCATTTCATGCTGGAAACCATTTTCACCGCCAGCCTCCTGGGCGTGAATCCTTATGACCAGCCCGCGGTCGAAGAAGGCAAAATCCTGGCGCGGACTTATTTGTCGAAATCGGCGGCGTAACATGCCGATCCGCATCCTGCCCAATCATCTGATCAATCAAATCGCGGCGGGCGAGGTGATCGAACGTCCCGCTTCTGTCGTCAAAGAGCTTTTGGAAAACGCCATCGACGCCGGGGCGAGCGATATTCAACTGCAAATTGCCCAAGGCGGGCTGGCGCGGATCGCGGTGCAGGATAACGGCAAGGGAATGAGCGCCGAGGAATTGTCTCTTGCGGTCGAGCGTCACGCCACATCGAAATTGCCCGGCGACCATCTGGACAAAATTGAAAACCTTGGCTTTCGCGGCGAGGCGCTTCCCGCCATCGCATCGGTATCGCGGCTTAGCATCCTGTCGCGGCCTTCGGGCCAGGACATGGCCATGCAGATTACGGTCGAAGGCGGGAAAAAATCCGCGCCAAAGCCTGCCGCGTTGAAATCCGGCAGCCTGATCGAAGTACGCGATTTGTTTTACGCGACGCCGGCGCGGTTGAAATTCATGAAATCGCCCGCCGCAGAGACGGCGCAGATATTGGACATGACGCGCCGCCTGGCGCTCGCCTATCCGCAATGCGGCTTTATGGTCAGGGACGAGGAAAGAATTCTTGCGCAATACCCGTCGAGCCTTGGCGATATTTTTTCCAAGATAGCGGCAAGGGCGCAAGCCGTCATCGGCGGCGATTTCGCCGCAAATAGCTTTTCGATTTTATCGGAACGCAATGAAGTAAAAATTTATGGCCTATGCAGCCTGCCCACTTTTCATCGCGGCAACGCGCAAATGCAATTTTTTACCGTCAATGGCCGCCCGGTCAAAGACAAGCAGCTTTACGCCGCCTTGCGCGCCGCCTATCAGGACGTTCTGCCACATGGCCGCTATCCTTATGCCGCGCTATATTTGGACGTGCCACCGGAAAGCCTGGATGTGAATGTGCATCCAGCCAAAATTGAGTTGCGTTTCCGCGACGCCGCCATGATTCGGGGATTTGTCATCGGCAGCATCCGGCAAGCCTTGCAAGACCATGGCGGAAAGGCGGCGAAAAGCAACACGGCAACGCTGATTGATTTCGCCAATCGCCGCTCTTTTTCTGTTGCAGCAGCGCAAACGCCGTCGACGCTGCATCAGCCGCAAAGCAATTTCCACGGCACGCTGGCCCCGCAAATGCGCGTCTATGAAACGCCGCAAGAGGATGTTACGGAATACCCCTTAGGCGCCGCGGCGGCGCAATTACATGAAAACTATATTCTGGCGCAAACACAAAATGGCGTCGTGATCGTCGATCAGCACGCGGCGCATGAACGCATCGTTTATGAATCGATCAAGGCGCAGCTGGCTGCAAGCGGCATCAAGCGGCAAATTTTGCTGATCCCGGAACCGGTCGCCCTGCCCGGCGGCGAGGCGGGCGTGCTTTTGGAAAAATCGGCCGAGCTGGAATCGCTTGGGTTTGTGATCGAGCCGTTCGGAGGGGATACCGTTTTGGTGCGGGAAATCCCCGCGATTTTAGGACAATCCCCGGTTGCAGATATGGTGCAGAACCTGGCGCATGAAATATCGGAAATGGAAGGATCGCTTGCGATCGAGGAAAATCTTTTCAAGATCTGCGCCAGCATGGCTTGTTACGGTTCGGTGCGCTCGGGGCGCAAGCTTAACCGCGACGAGATGAACGCGCTGCTGCGCCAGATGGAGAAAACCGCGCTTAGCGGGCAATGCAATCACGGCCGCCCGACCTATGTCGAGCTTAGCCTTGACGACATAGAAAAACTGTTCGGCAGGCGTTAGCCGAATTTATAGAATCCAACCTTTGCCGCGCCGTAAATCCGCTCCTCTAGCGGGGAGAAATCGGGGGGCACAGAAAATATTTCGTCTTTCGCCGATTCCAAAACCAAAATGCAAGACGCGGCAAGATAGTTTTTGTCGCGCAGCGCGAGCACGCTTGGCTCTATCAGCCCCGAATGATAAGGCGGATCAAGAAAAATCAAATCGGCTTTGTGCTTTGCCTGCGGCAAATCGGGAAGGCGCGCCGCGATGAATTCGCAATCGCCCATCGCTTTCATCGCCGCAGCGTTTTGCCGCGCCATTTGCACATTCTGGTCGATAAACAGCGCCAATTCCGCGCCACGTGAAAGCGCTTCTAACCCTATCGCGCCGGTTCCGCAAAACACATCTAAAACCACGCATCCTTGAGGCAGCGGCCTTTCCATCGCTTGCGCCGGCGCCCCATGAAGCAGGATATTGAATACCGCCTGTCTGGCGCGGTCGGATGTCGGCCTGATATCCAGCCCGTCCGGCGCGATCAAATTCCTTCCCTTATACTTTCCGGTGGTAATGCGCATAAATTTTTCCCGGGATTATTTTTTTGACTTAAAAAAACCGGGAAGGGATTTTTTCAAGGCGTCTTCCGCAATTTCTTCGGCCTGCCCCAATTTTAACGATCCGATTTCGAACGGGCCATAACCGACGCGGATCAGCCGGTTGACCTGCAGGCCGAAATGCGACAGGATTTTCCGGATTTCACGGTTCTTGCCTTCGGTCAAACGCATATAAAGCCAGGAATTGCTTGCGCCCTGCTTGTCGATATCCATTTCGACCGGCGCATAACGCACGCCTTCGACCGTGATGCCTTTTTTCAGCTGTTCCGCCATGGTTTTCGGGATCGCGCCATGCACGCGGACGCGGTAAAAACGTTGCAGCCCCGTGGCCGGTAGCTCCATATAACGCGCAAGATCGCCGCTATTGGTAAGCAGCAAAAGCCCTTCGCTGTTCAGATCCAGCCTTCCGACCGAAAGCGACCTTTGCAATGCGGGCGGCAGCGACGCGAAAACCGTCGGGCGGTTTTTCGGATCTTTTTGCGTGACAATCAGCCCGGCGGGCTTGTGATAACGCCACAGCCGGATTTTATCGGATTTCACCAATTTTTTCCCGTCAATCAGGATTTCGTTTTTATCGGTTACCAAAAAAGCCGGGGTGGTCAAAAGCTTGCCGTCGACTTTTACCCTGCCTTCTGCGATCCATTTTTCGGCGTCGCGGCGCGAACAAAGGCCGCTTGCGGCGATTGCCTTGGCGATGCGTTCGCCTTTTTTAATTTCCTGCTTGGCGGATCTTTCAGGATTCTTTTTCATCTGGCGCATGCCGCGATAAAGGCGTCGAATATTTTTTTGTCTTCTGCAGCGGCATAATATTCCGGATGCCATTGCACGCCCAGACAAAATGGGTGCGCCGTGTCTTCGACCGCTTCGATAATGCCGTCCTGGGATTCCGCCGAAATAATAATCGGCGCGGAAACCGATTTTACCGCCTGATGATGCGACGAGTTGACCTTTATTTTGGATGCGCCGACAATGGCGGCAAGGCGGGTCTGTGGCTGGATCTCGACATCATGCGCCAATTCGTGGCCCTTGCCTTTAGGGCTGTGATCGAGGGTGGTTTTCACCTGGTCCGGGATATCCTGCCACAACGCCCCGCCGCGCAGCGCGCCGATCAACTGCATACCGTTACAGATGCCGAGTATCGGTTTTTTTGTTTTATAGAATTCGCGAAGCAATTCGGCTTCGAATTCCGTGCGCTTGGGTTTTTGTTTGGTCTTTGGGTGCGGCGCTTCGCCATAAAGCATAGGGTCTATATCGAAATCGCCGCCCGTCAACATCAGCCCATCAAGCATCCGCGCATAATCCAAAACCCATTGCTTCTGCAGCGGCAGCAATAGCGGGATGCCGCCCGCATCGGAAACCGATTGGGCATAATTTTCGCGCAAGGCGTAATGCGGCCTTTGCGAAAAGCTTCCTTGCAATTCATAATCGACGCTGATGCCTATTATGGGCTTTTTCATGGATCTCCTCGTTGACTTTGGCGGAAAAGCCTTTAGGCTGCAGAGAGTATGACATTATTGAATCCTATGCAAATGGCATTCGCCGAGGCGGAAATGGCGGCGCAGCGCGGCGAAGTGCCGGTAGGCGCCTGTTTGTACGATCCCACCGCGCAGAAAATCATCGCGGCTTGCGGCAATTTGGTCGAAGCGGAAAAGCAGCCCTATGCCCACGCCGAAATGCTGTCTTTGCAAAAAGGCGCGGAGATTTTGAACAAAAAATGGCTGGACGGGCTTGATTTATACGTCACGCTGGAACCTTGTCCTATGTGCGCAAGCGCGATATCCTTGTACCGCATCCGGCGGCTGTATTTCGCCGCTTATGACCCTAAATCCGGCGGCGTCGATCACGGCCCCAAAATATTCGATCACCACACTTGCCACCACAGGCCCGAAGTCTATGGCGGCATCGAAGAAGACAAAGCGGCGAAATTGATGCAAGATTTTTTCAGATCCAAAAGAGCCTAAAGCATGCAGCCAGCGCATAAACCCGGAAACGTGCCAGAATTCAGCGTCGGCGAAATTTCGCTGGCCTTGAAAAAAACCGTGGAATCGGCGTTCGAGCGGGTTCGGGTGCGCGGCGAAATATCCGGCCTAAGCCGCCCGGCGTCGGGCCATGTTTATTTCAAGCTAAAGGACCAGGACGCGGTGATCGACGCGGTATGCTGGAAATTTTCGCTGCCGAAACTGGCGCTTAAACCCGAAGACGGGCTTGAGATCGTGGCGACCGGGAAAATATCGACCTATCCCGGAAATTCGCGTTATCAGATCATCGTCGACGCCATCGAAATGGCGGGGATCGGCGCGCTTTTGAAACAGCTTGAGGAACGCAAGAAAAAACTCGCCGCCGAAGGCTTATTCGACGAAAGCCGAAAGAAGAAAATCCCCTATTTGCCGCGCAGCATCGGCGTTATCACCTCGCCCACAGGCGCCGTGATCCGCGACATTCTGCACCGGCTGCAAGACCGCTTCCCCCGCCCCGTACTGCTGTGGCCGGTTCCAGTGCAAGGCACAGGCGCGGCCGAACAGATCGCGGCCGCAATCGAAGGATTCAACGCTCTGGCGCAAGGCGGCGCCATTGCCCGCCCCGACGTTTTGATCGTGGCGCGCGGCGGCGGCAGTATCGAAGATCTTTGGGAGTTCAATTCGGAAATCGTGGCGCGCGCCGCGGCGGCAAGCAAAATCCCGCTGATTTCCGCTGTAGGGCATGAAACCGATTTCACGCTGATAGATTTCGCCGCCGATTTACGCGCGCCGACGCCGACGGCGGCGGCGGAGCTTGCCGTTCCCGTCAAAATGCAGCTGCTGTCCGATATCGCGCAAAAATCGTCTAGGATTTCATCGGCGATCGTCCGTTTTCTTGCCAATGAGCGCCGCGCACTGCAAAACCTGGCGCGCGCCTTGCCGCATCCGCGCCAGAACATCGCGCTTTTGCAGCAAAACCTAGATGGAAAATCCATCCGCCTGAAACAATCGCTTATGGCTTATGTCGCGTCGATTCGCGCCAGGTTTTCGGCGCTGCATCTTTCGCCAAAATTGCTGCGCCAGGAATTGGCGCAAAAGTCGCAAAAATTGGAATTTCTTAAAAACCGCCTGCGGCAATCGGCGGCGCAAACAATCGCCCGGCCCAAGCAAAAATTGGATTCCGCAAGCGCGCTTTTGCAAAGCCTGTCTTATATAAACGTGCTGGAGCGCGGCTTTGCTGTGGTGCGCGGCGAAAACGGGGAAATTATCGCCCGCAAGCAGCAATGGAAAAAAGGCGAAGGATACATAGTCGAATTCGCCGATGGAAAGGCCAAGGCCAAAGCGGATTAAACCAGCCGCGACAGCATATTTTCCAAAGTTGTCAGGTCCTGCCAAACCACATCCACATTCACCACCGCCAGTTTTTCCCGGCTTTGCGGATCGAAACGCACCGCATCTTTGGCGGTCGTCACCAGTACCGCGTTTTCTTTTTCCGCCTGTTCCTGTAAAAGCAGCAAATCGGAATCGTGATAAAGATGATGGTCGGGAAAGCTGTGCGCCGCGATCACATCAAGCCCCTGCCCGCGCAGCATCGCAAAGAATTTCTGCGGCCTGCCAAGCCCGGCGAAGGCGATCAGTTTTTTCCCGCGAAGATTATTTATCTGATCGGAATCAGGCTCCAACCCGGCGCGCAAGATGGGTTTATTTCCCGGAACATGGCGCAGCAGCCCATGCCTATCCTCGCCGTAAAGTACCACCGCATCGGCCCTTTGCATCGCGTCTTTTATATTTTCGCGCAGCGGCCCCGCCGGGATGATCCGGCCATTGCCAAGGCCGTATTCGCCGTCCAAAACCAAAAGCGACAAATCCTTGTACAAAAACGGATTCTGAAACCCGTCATCCATGACGATGATATCTGTGCCGCTTTCGACGGCCAGCTTGGCCGCCCCCCTGCGGTCGTGGCCGATGATTGTGCTTGCCGTGCGCGACAGCAGCAAGCCTTCGTCGCCGACTTGCAGCGCCTGATGGATATGCGGGTTGACTTCGAGCGGGCCTTCGTAAATTCCGCCATACCCATAACTGAGAAAGCAAACCGATTTTCCGGCCTTGCGCCAATATTGGCCAAGCCACAGGCAGATCGGCGTTTTGCCCGCGCCGCCCGCCACCACATTGCCGACGCAAATGACCGGAATCGGCGCGCGGTAAGGCGAGGCCATACTGCGCCGGAATTTCCCGATCGCGGCGAAAGCCCAGCCCAAAGGAGCGAACGCATAAGCGGCGGCGCAGTTTTTGTGCCAGAAATCAGGCGTGTGCATATTGCCCCTGCGCCTCGGCCAATGGGCCCAAAAACGGCGTCAAACGGTGAAAGACGAAATCCAGAACTTGGTCTTGCGAAGACGCGACCGAAGCCGCGCGCGCGCCCAGGGATTGCACGAAATCATAATCATTAAGCAGCCTTTGCACATAGCTCGACAATTCAAATTCTGACGCGACAAGGATGCTGCCCGACGCCTGGCGCATCATGGATTCTATATCGGGAAAATTTTCCATATGCGGGCCGTGCAGGATGGCGTTGCCGAATTTCGCGGGCTCCAGCAAATTATGCCCGCCTTTGGCCAGAAGCGATCCGCCCATGAACGTCACCTGCGACAAGGTGAAAAACACGCCCAACTCGCCGATAGTGTCGGCGAGGTAAATGTCTGTCTGCTGTGAAACACGCTCGTTTTTGGAACGCATCGCCACATTCAGCCCCATCGCGCGCAAATCCGATGAGATCTTATCGGCGCGGGGCGGGTGGCGCGGCGCCAATATCGTAACAAGATCGGGGTAAGAGCCGCGCAATTCCCGGTGGATCCGCCCGATCATTTTTTCTTCGGGGTCGTGGGTGCTGGCGGCAAGCCAGCGTTTGCGCGAACCAAAATCCGCCCGCAGGCGGTCGATTTTTTCAGGCGGCACGTCGAGCGGCAAAGAGGCGAATTTGATATTGCCGCTGATTTCAACCCTGGGTGCGCCCAGTGCGGCGAAATAATTGGCATAAGTTTCGTTTTGCGCCAGCACCAGCGAAAAGCTCTTTAGCACTTGCTGCACGAAAGACGGCATTTTTTGCCAATTCCTAAAGGAATCCTCGGACATGCGGGCGTTGATCAGCGCAAGTTCGACGCCGCTTTTTTTGGCCAGCGCGATTAGATTCGGCCATAATTCCGATTCCACCCAAATCCCCAAAGAAGGCCGCCAATGTTCCAGGAAACTTTTTACCCAGCGCGGATGGTCGAGCGGTATGAATTGATGCGTCAAGCGGCTGTGCAGCTTGCCGCGCAGCATTTGCGCCGAAGCAATGGTTCCCGTCGTCAGCAAAACATGGCAATCGGGATAATAGGCCAAAATCCGGTCGATCAAAGGCAGGATGGATTGCGTTTCGCCGACGCTGGCGGCGTGCAGCCACACCACGCGGCCGCTTGGCCGGGGCATTCCCGCAATGCCGTAACGTTCGCCGATGCGCGCCGCGTCTTCCTTGCCCATACGGATGCGGATACGCAAATACAGCCGCAATAGCGGCGCCAATAGATAGCTTAGGATGTGGTAAAATTGAAATTTGTTCATAGGACCGATTTATTCGATCCTAGCACGATCCGCATCATCGGCCAAGGGTATAGGATCATGGCCGCATAGGGCGTCGGCCTTGTCGGACACTTGGCGCAAAGCCCGGCCTAGCTGCTCGGAATATTCCAGTACCGCCGAGGCATCGGCGTTTTTAGGGATATAAATCGGATCGCCCCAGACGCAAGCGCCGCCGCCGAAAGGCCAGTTGACGATAAACCGGTCCCAACTGTTTAAAACCTTGCGGCGTCTTGTCGCAACCGCGACCGGTATCAAGGGACAGCCGCTTAGTTTCGCCAAATAAATCGCGCCCGGCGCGGCGCGGAAACGCGGCCCGCGCGGCCCGTCCGGAGTAATGCCGATGCAATAGCCCTGGCCGATCATGGTCAGCATCGATCGCAACGCCGAATGGCTGCTTTTGCTGGAAGATCCATGGATCGTGCCGACGCCGAAGCGGCGCGTGACCTCGGAAATGAATTGCCCGTCGCGGTGATGCGAAATCAGCATCATCGCCTTGACGCCCTTACGCCAGAACGGATTCATCAAAAGCAAGCGGTTGTGCCAGAAACAAATAATCGCGGGCCTGCCCATATCCCAGAATTTTTCAGGAATCTCCCTGTTCACCTGCTTAAACCGCGTGGTGCAATAAACCAGATAGATATAGGAATAGGCCAGCGCCGCCAAAATATTCTGGGTCAAGGACAGACGAAGCAAGCGGCGCAAAAAGGATTTCATGGGATCAGGCAAGAATGGCGCGGGGCGCGGAATTGCCGCCCTCGGAATGGAATTGCAGGCGGCACAAATCGGCATACAGGCCGGATTTCAGCATCAGCGCCGCATGGCTGCCCGATTCGACGACGCGCCCCTTGTCGATCACATAAATAATGTCGGCGTCCATGATGGTCGAAAGCCTATGCGCAATCACAACGGTTGTTCTGCCCTGCATCAGTTTTTTCAAAGCCGCCTGCACCTGGCGTTCGGTCTGCGCGTCGAGCGCCGATGTCGCCTCGTCCAAAAGCAGGATCGGCGCGTTTTTCAAAATCGCGCGCGCGATGGCGATGCGCTGTCGCTGGCCGCCCGAAAGGTTGGCTCCTTGCGCGCCGACAACGGTGTCATAGCCCTGCGGCAAGGACAATATAAAATCATGCGCTCCGGCCGCCTGTGCCGCTGCAGCGATGTCTTGTTCGGAGGCGCCGCGCTGGCCATAGGCGATGTTGGCGCGCACGGTATCGTCGAATAAAAGCGTTTCTTGGGAAACCAGCGCGATGCGCGAGCGCAAAGATTGCAGCGTGACTTTACGGATATCCTGCCCGTCGATGCTGATCGTGCCCTGCTGCACGTCGTAAAAGCGCGGTATCAAATTTAGGATCGTGGTCTTGCCGCCGCCCGAAGCGCCGACAAGCGCTATGGTTTTTCCGGCAGGAATGTCGAGCGTCAAGTTCGACAGCGCCTCGCCGCCATTGCCATAGGAAAACCCGACATTGTCAAAACGTATCGCGCCTTTTTCCAGCCGCAAATCGGTTGCGCCCGGCGTATCGACGATATTAGGCATGATTTCCAGCGATTCGAAAATGCGGCCCGCCGCCGCTAGGCCTTCTTGCAGCCCGGCATTCAGTTTGGCGATGCCTTTTAACGGCTCATACGCCAATAGCAGCGCCGTGATGAAAGAAAAAAACGCGCCAGCGGTTTTATGGCCGCCGATCACCTGATAGCCGCCATAGACGATCACGGAAAAAATCGCGACCGCGCCAAAAACTTCCATGATCGGCGAGCTTAGGGCGCGCACCTTTTGCCCCTTTTGGCTAAGTTTATAAATCTGCTGCGTCATTTGCGCGGCGCGCTCCGCTTCGCTATCCTCGGCGTTATTGGCTTTGACGTGGCGCATGCCGTGGAAAACCTGCTCTAAGAGAGAGGTGTAAAATCCGGCGAGATCCTGCACACCGAAAGACACTTTGCGCATCTTGCGCCCCAGCTTATTGATCGGAAAAGCGGTCAAAGGCAAAACCACAAGCGCCACCGCCGCCAATTTCCAGTCTTGATAAAACAAAAGCCCGACCAAGAATACAAGCGTCAGTACGTCCTTGCCCATGCCGACGATGGTGTTGGACACGGCATGGCGCAGCATATTCACGTCATAGGTAAAGCGCGAAATCAAAGAACCTATCGACGAGCCTTGGAAATAGGCGAGATCGGCATGGATGATGTGGCGAAACAGGCGGTCTTGCATATCGCGGATGATGCCTTGGCCGATGCGGCTCATCAGCATCGCTTCGCCGTAACTCGCGGCGGCGCGCAAGGTGAATACGCCAAGCACCGCGAATCCGACCGGCCAAAGCGCAGCGGAATCCTTGCCGATAAAGACGCGGTCCAGAATCGGCTCGATCAATTTCGCGAAAAACGCGGTGCAGGCCGCGATCACCAGCATCATCAAAAGCGCCAAGATCAAATCGCCGGTGTAATGCCGCACATGTTCGCGCAAAAGCCGCCCCATCAGCAAGCGGGTCGGGGCGAAGCGGTATAAAAAAGATGGTTTTCCCTGGTTCAAATCTGCCTCATTTTCCGGCCATTTATTTTCCGGCCCCTTATTTTCCAGCCAAAGTCATTTCGCCGACGCGCAAAGTCGGCGCATCGACGCCGAAGCGGAATTGCAAATCATTGGCGGGAACGATAGCCGCGAAAATTCCACTCAAGTTTCCGGCGATGGTGACTTCGCTAACCGGATAGGCGATTTCGCCGTCCTCGATCCAAAAGCCCGACGCGCCCTGGCTGTAATCGCCGGTGATCATATTGACGCCCATGCCCATGGTTTCGGTGACGTAAAATCCTTTGGTTATATCTTTGATCAATTGCGCCGGCGTCAAACTTCCGGGGGCCATATAAAAATTGCTGGCCGAAGGGCTGGGCACTCCGGAAACGCCCCTGCTGCCATGGCCGGTGGTTTCAAGCCCCAATTGCCGCGCCGAACGGCAGTCCAGAATCCAGCTTTGCAATACGCCGTCTTTTACGATTTGCGACTTGCTGGCGGCAATCGCCTCGGCGTCGAACGGGCGGCTGCGCATGCCTTTTTCCAAAAGCGGGTCGTCGATGATGCTGATCCCCGGCGCGAAAACGGCTTTGCCCATCTTGTCCTTTAAAAATGACGTGCCGCGCGCGATCGACCCGCCATTTATACCGCCCGCAAAATAGCGCAGCAAGCCCGAGGATGCGCGCGAATCGAAAACGACAGGAAGTTTCTGGCTATCGATCTTGCGCGGGTTCAATCTTTTGACAGCGCGCTCGGCAGCGCCAAGCCCGACATCGGCCGCCCGGCGCAAATCCGCCTTGCGCACCGATTGGGTGAAATCGTAATCGCGCTCCATGCCTGCGCCCGTGCCCGCGATGGCGGATGCCGAAAGCGAATAGGCGCATTGGCTATAGCGCCCGTCAAACCCGTTGCTTTGCCGCAGCAATACGGCATATTCCGAAAAACTGGCGCCGCAGCCGTCGCTGTTGGTAACGCCGGGATGGGATCGCAACGCGTCTTCGGCTTGCTTGGCCCAATCCTGAAGCTCCATAGCGTCGGCCGATTCGCCCGGCGGGGCGGACATGTTTTGCGGCGGATGCAAAAGCCGTTTTTCCGCAAGCCCGCAAAACGGGTCTTCCGGCGCGGATTTCGCCATGGCTACGGCGCGCTGCGCAAGCTCGGCCACGTCATGGATCGCATTCGCCGATGCCGAGGTCACCGCCTGGCGCTTGCCGATCAGAACACGCAGGCCGATATCGAAATTTTCCGACCGTTCCAATTTTTCGGCCTTGCCGCCGCGCACATGCACCTCGGTGCGGGCGGAAACGGAACAAAGAATATCCACGTCTTCCGCGCCCGCCTTTTTGGCCGCGTCGAAAAGCGCGTTTATTTTTTCTTGGGCTAGAGCGGTATTCAAAGCCATTTTATCTCCACACCCATATTAGGGCGAAAAGCAATCCTATGAGCGAATTGCGGCGGAATTGTTGCAGGGCCGAGGCAGGATCATCGGGGCGCAAGACCATGACCGAAAGAAGCAGCAAACAGCCCGCAGCAGCCAAGAAGCCATAGCCCGCAAGCCCTATTTGCTGGCGCAAACATATAACAGAAAGCAGCGCCAATGTAACGCAAAAACACAAGATCAAAAACGGCTTGATGCGGCTTTCTGCCGCTATCGCGCTGGATTTTACCCCGGCTTGGGCATCGTCTTTGATATCCTGCAGGGCGTAAATCGTGTCATAGCCCAAGGTCCAAAACACCGCCGCCGCATAAAGCGCCAATACGTCCCAAGACCACCCCCTGTCCCAGACGGAATACCCAACCAAAATCCCCCAGTTGAAAGTCAGCCCCAAAAACAATTGCGGCCAATAGGTGACGCGTTTCATCAAAGGGTAAAGCGCGACCAAAACCAAAGAAGCCAAAGCCCAAATTTTCGTAGGCAGAGGCAAAAGCAGCCACACCGCCATAGCCGGAATCAAAAGCGCCGCGCCGAACAGCGCCGCCTGCTTGACCGCGATTTTACCGCTGGCGACGGGGCGGTTTTTGGTGCGCGCCACCTTGGCGTCGAAATCCCTGTCCAATATGTCGTTGTAAACGCAGCCCGCAGCGCGCATGAAAAAAGCGCCTACAAAAAACAGCGCGGCGTAATAGCCGAAAAATTCAACCCCGCCATTTTGCCAATAACCCAATCCAAGCCCCCAGAGACAGGGGGAATACAAAAGCCAGACCCCCGCAGGCTTGTCGATCCGCGCCAGGCTGGCCCAGCTTTGCCAGCCATTGATTATAAATTCCTTTGCCATAAATCAATGCACCTTATATATAGGCTTTCGCCGCAAAATAGCATGACCAAGCTGAAACCACAAACCAGGCTTTATATCGACGCCCCGCTGCAAAGCGGCGGCACGGGGCAGCTGAACAAGGCGCAGCTGCATTACCTGCGGGACGTCATGCGGCAAAAGCCGGGCAGCCCGGTTCTGGTTTTCAACGGCAAGGACGGCGAATGGCAGGCGCAATTGGCAGGCCAAGAATTGCGATTACTCCACCAGACAAGGCCGCAGCGAAACGGAATCGACCTTTGGCTTTTATTCGCGCCCCTGAAAAAAGACGCGACCGATTTCGTGATTGAAAAAGCGACCGAGCTTGGCGCATCGCGCATTATTCCCGTTATCACCGAACGCACCAATACCGCGCGCGTCAACCTTGACCGCGCCATGGCCAACATCGTCGAGGCCGCCGAACAATGTGATCGGCTGGATTTGCCGCGCATTGATGAATTGCAGAAATTAGGCGCGGTTTTAAACAGCTGGCCGGACGACCGCGTTTTGATTTTCGCCGACGAGGAAGCCAGATCCAATGCGCAAAACTGGCAAGACAAGCTGCGCGCTCTGCGCGGCAAAAAAGCCGCAATCCTGATCGGCCCGGAAGGTGGATTCGACGAAGACGAGCGCAAGCTGCTTTCGTCCAAAACATTTACGGTAACGATCGCGCTTGGCCCGCGCGTGCTGCGCGCCGAAACCGCCGCCATCGCGGCGCTTAGCTGTTTTCAGCTTTTGGCGGGGGATTGGACGGATCATGCGGCTTAATTTGGAAACCAAAGAGCCAGTTCCGGCAACGCGCGAGGATTTGATTCAATATTTCGCGGCCGGAGAAAAGCCGCTCGGCACGGAGCGCATCGGCATCGAATTCGAAAGATTCGCTTTTGACCGAAAAACCAAGCTGCCCATATCTTATAAAGGCGGCGAGAAAAGCGTCGAAAATATTTTTCAGGCACTGTCCGCGCGCCATGGCTGGAAAAAAATCATGGAAGGCGAAAATGTGGTTGCCCTGCAGCGGCGCAATCAGGCCGTGACGCTGGAACCCGGCGGACAAATCGAGCTTTCCGGCGCGCCGCAGGCCGACATCCATGGCTGCTGCAAAGAAGTGCGCGAACATTGCGACGAAACCCAAATCATCGCCGACGAATTGGGCGTCGGTTTTTTTTCGATGGGAACGCATCCCACGTCAAGCCGCGAGGATTTCCCGCAAATCCCGAAAGCGCGTTACAATATCATGCGCCCCACCATGCAACAGGCAGGAAAGCATGGGCTGGATATGATGACGCGCACTACCACGGTGCAAGTCAATCTGGATTACCACAGCGAATCCGACATGGTGAAAAAGCTGCGCGTGTCGCTGGCTTTGCAGCCCGTCATCGGCGCGCTGTTTTCCAACTCGCCCTTCCTGGACGGCGCGCCATGCGGCTTTCAAAGCTTCCGCAACCATATTTGGCTTAATACCGATCCTAAACGCACCGGAAATCTGCCCTTCGCGTTCCAAGACGGCATGGGGTATGAGCGCTATGTCGATTATCTGCTGGATGCGCCGATGTACTTCGTCATCCGCGACGGAAAATATATCGATGCTAACGGGCAGATTTTCCGCGATTTCATGGACGGGAAATTACGCGCCTTGCCCGGAGAGCTGGCGTTGCTCGATGATTTCATAACCCACAGCACCACCGTATTTCCCGATGTGCGCTTAAAGCAATGGCTGGAAATGCGCGGCGCCGACGGCGGCGCCTGGGATTTCCTTTGCGCCCTTCCCGCCATCTGGACAGGCCTGCTTTATGATGCGACAAGCCTTGGCGCCGCTTATGACATTGTCAAAGATTGGACGGCAGAGGAAAGATACGCGCTAAAACAAAACACGCCAAAAACCGGATTGAAAACGCCATTCCGCAATATGATGGTCCAAGACATGGCGAGGCAAATCCTGCGCATTGCCGAAGACGGGCTGCAGCGCCGCGAACGCGAAGACGCAAGCAGCCGCGACGAGAGAATTTATTTAGAACCTTTGCAACGCGTCCTGCAAACCGGCCAAACCCAGGCGGATTACTGGCTGTCGCAATATCACGGCCCCTGGGGCCAAAAACTCGATCCCCTGTTCGAGCAGCACAGCGTCAAGCATCTTTGCGCCGATGCGATGTAAAGGCGGCGATGCCTATCCGGCCAAAGCTTTGCGGATCGCTTTTTTAAACAAGGTCGGCAGCGCCATTTGGTGCAGGTCGCCTATATTATGCCAAAACCCTTCCTTAAAAATCTTGCGGTTGCTGTTCGCGGCATAAATATCCAAGTGCAAATCGAAATGGGTAAAGCCGTGCCGGACGCCGCCTTTTATTTTTTTCCATTCGGCTTGCGGCAATCCCGGCGCGGATTTCTTTTCCGCATTTTTTAAATCCCAATCTGACGATGGCAGCTCGACCATATCGCCCAGCATGGATTTGCCCGCCCGCCGGCGCAGCAATATCTGTCCCTTGGTATTGCACACCAAAAATGCCTGGCCATAGCGCTTGGGTTTCGGTTTCTTTTCGGCCTTGCGCGGCAAGCTAGCGGCGATGCCTTGCGCAAGTCCAAGGCAATTTTTTTGCGCCGGGCAAGAGTCGCATAACGGCCTGCCGGAAACGCAAACCGTGCTGCCGAGATCCATCAAGGCTTGCCAGAAATCCCCGGCTCTTTGAGCGGGGGCGATATCATGCGCCAGCGCGCGCAGTTGTTTTTTGGAACCGGGCAATGGATCGGTGACGGCATAAAGCCGCGCCAAAACCCGCTCGACATTCGCATCCATCGCGACCGATTTTTGCCCAAAGGCGATGGCGGCTATCGCCCCCGCCGTATATTCGCCGATACCGGGCAATTGCCGCAAGCCTTCGGCGGTGTCCGGAAACATCCCCTTATGCTGCCGCCATAGAATCTGCGCCGCCTTGTGCATATTGCGCGCGCGGGCGTAATAGCCAAGACCTTGCCATAGCACAAGAACCTCGTCCAACGGCGCTTTGGCCAAATCCTCTAGGCGCGGAAAGCGGCTCATAAAGCGCGGAAAATATTTCATCACGGCGGGAACGGTGGTCTGTTGCAGCATGATTTCCGATATCCACACCGCATAGGGATCGGACCTCTCCCCGGCCTTCGCCCGCCAAGGCAAGTCGCGCCGGTTGCGGTCGTACCAGGTAAGAATTTTTTTCTGTATAAGGGCGGCTGTTTTTGGCATAGTAGCGGGATAGCATTTTTCATGAAAAAACAACAAAAGAATCCGCAAAGCCCCATATCGGACAGGCGTCAGCAATTTTTGGGCCTGCATCCTATATCCGGCTATGCCCCAAAAATCCTGCGTTCTATTCCCGGCATAGACCCGCAACTGGCCGAATTGACCCTGCATTGGGCCGAGCTGATCGGGGAAAACCTGGCCAAATTCACAAAACCCCAAGGGCTGTTGAAGCGCGATGCGCATAAAATTTTAGACCTAAGGGTTTCGAGCGGGGCGGTCGCCCTGGAAATCCAACATGAAACGCCGCAAATGATCGAAAAGATCAACGGCTTTTTCGGCTTTGGCTTAATAACGGGGATAAAAATCAGCCAAGGGCCGTTATGACCAATAAAGTATGACGGGGATGACTTTTAATACCCGCCGAATTCATCCTTGCTAAGCCTTTGGCGGCCGGGCTAAACTACCACCTATAGAGGTTATATCATGAATTTACGCGTTATTTTGTTGCTGCTGCTATGTATAGGCGTTTTTGTCGCCGGTAGCCGCTATTGGTTTGGTGAAAACACCCCCCTGCCCGGCCTGGCCGCCCCAGCCCAGGCGGAAAACGCCGCCGCACCCGCAACCACCAAGAATGAGCCGCAGCAAGCGGAGCCGCAAAAAACCAGCAATGCGCCGAAATTGACCGATAGGGTCTTGGGCGATCCCAAAGCGCCGGTGACTATTTTAGAATATGCGTCCTTGACCTGCCCGCATTGCGCGCGGTTTCACCAGGAAACCTTGCCACTTTTGAAAAAAGATTTTATCGACAAGGGCATAGCAAAGTTGATTTTCCGTCCCTATCCTTTTGACGGTGTCGCGCTTCAGGCCAGCATGCTGGCCTATTGCCTTCCAGAATCGCGCTTTTATCCCTTTATCGAGGCGCTGTTCAAAAGCCAGAATGATTGGGCGCGCAGCAAGGAACCTATGGCAGAGGTGAAGAAAACCGCGCGCCTTGCCGGGCTGGACGAAGCCAAAATAGAATCTTGCCTTGACGATAAAAATTCCATGTCGACCGCCGTGCTGCAATTCCGCTTGGACGCCGAGAAGCTTTATGGCATTAATTCGACCCCGGCCTTTATCATAGGAAGCGAAAAAATCGAAGGCTCTCGCGGCTATGCCGATTTTGAAAAGGCGATCGCGGCGGCCAGAAAATAGCCCATTGCGGGATTGTGGAAAACCATTTTGATGCCAAAACGACTTAGGGAAAACCTGGGTTTTATGCTATGAGAAAAGCGATACAGCGGAGGATAGGGTGCAGCTTAAAAAGTTAAAATTATCCGGCTTTAAATCTTTCGTCGAGCCGACCGAACTTTTCCTGGAACCGGGATTGACCGGCATCGTCGGGCCGAATGGCTGCGGCAAATCGAATCTGGTCGACGCGTTGAAATGGGTCATGGGCGAAACATCCGCCAAGCAATTGCGCGGCGGCGAAATGGACGACGTCATTTTCGCGGGCACGCAGTCGCGCCCGCCAAGGAATTTTTCCGAAGTCGTCTTGTCGCTGGACAATTCGACTCGCAAGGCGCCGTCGCAATTCAATCACACCGACGATCTTGAAGTCAGCAGAAGGATCGACCGGGGCGAAGGATCGACATACCGCGTCAATCAGCATGACGTGCGTGCGCGCGACGTGCATACGCTTTTTGCCGACGCCGCGACCGGCGCGCATTCGACCGCCATCGTCAGCCAAGGCAAAGTCGGCCATATCGTCAACGCCAAGCCGCAAGAGCGCAGGGCCCTTTTAGAAGAAGCGGCGGGCATCGTCGGCCTGCATGCCCGGCGGCATGAGGCGGAATTGCGGCTTAACGCCGCCGAAAACAATTTGAAACGCGGCGAGGATCTGCTGCGCAACCTGCAAGAACAGCTGCAAGGATTGAAAAAACAGGCGCGGCAAGCGGCATCCTACCGCTCCATTGCGGGCCGCATCCGCGAAACCGAAGCGCTATTCTATTATCATATGTGGCAAGATTTGGCGGCGAGGCTTTCCGACGCTGAAACCCGCCGCAGCGATATCGAATCGCAGCTGCAAGAATTGGACATCCAGGCTACCGAGCAAGCGGGCAAGCAAGCCAGCATCGCCGCCGAATTGCCCGAAGCCAGAAAGCACGAGGCGGAGCGCGCCGCAATCCTGCAAAGACTGAAAATCGCCGAAGGCGAGCTGCAAGCCGAAGAGGCGCGCATGGTCAGCGCGCAAATCGCGGCATCGCAACGCTGCGAGCAAATACAATCCGATCTTGTCCGCGAAGAAGAATTGCTTTCCGACGCCAAACAGAATTCCGAACAAGCCGCGTCCTATATCGCCGCGCTGGAGCAAGAGATCGCACAAAGCGGATCTGCCCTGGAGGCAAAGAAATCCGCCTATGCCTCCCTGTCGGAACGGCTTGCCGCGTCCGAAAAAGAGCTTGAGGATTTTTCCGACAAGCTGAATCGCGACGAATCCCATTGGAACGCCGAGCAAAAAAGGCTGGACGGTCTTTTGCAACAATCGCAAAAGCTGTCGTTCGAGCTTGAGAAAATCATCTCGCAAAATGCGGCCCTTTCCGCAGCATTGAAATCCGACGGCAGCATCGACATCTTGTCGCAAGAAGTGCTTGCGGCAGAACAGAATTTGCAAGCCGCCAAAGAAAGCCTGGCCGCAAGCGAAGACGCCGTCGGCCAAACCCAAGCCGGCCTTTCCGCCGCGCAAAAAACCTATCAGCAGGCGCTCGCCTCCTCGGCCAAGCTGCAGGCGGAGCTTTTCGCCCTTGAGAAAATATTGGGCGAAGAAACAGACATCGACGATCCGGTGATGGACAAAATCACCGTGCAGCCGGGATTTGAGGCGGCGCTTAGCGCGGCTTTGGGCGACGATCTATTCGCCAGCCTGGGCGGCAGCGAAGCGCGTTTTTGGCAAAGCCTTCCCGCCTATGCCAACCCGCCGCAATGGCCCGAAGGCATCCAGCCCTTGTCGCGTTTCGTAAAGGAAGCTCCGGAATCGCTGTCCCGCGCTTTGTCCCTGATCGGGCTTGTGTCAGACGCCGAAACCGCGAAATCCTTGCAGCACAGCCTTAACCCCGGCGAAAAGCTGGTGACGATGGATGGGCGTCTGTGGCGTTTCGACGGCTATGTCGCGCAATCGGGCGAGGCGCAAAAAGCGGCGGCGCATTTGCAGCGCAAAAACCGCCTGCCGGAATTGCGCCGCGAATTTTCGCTGTCGCAAACCGATATGCAGCAGGCGGCAGGACGCCAAACCGACGCCGAATCGGCGCATCAGCAAGCGCAGCAAAACATGCAGCAGGCGCGAGCCCTCCAGGAACAGGCCTATTCCACCCTTCAAACCGCACGGCAGAAATACGCCGAAACCGCCCAGCGCATCGCGGTCGAACAATCGACCTTGAACGCCGGCGAACAACAGGCCACGAAAATTTCAGCCGATGCGATGTCTTTGCTGCAAGAGATCGATGCGCTTTCGGCCATGCTTGCCGCCAAGCCGGATTTTTCGGCGCTGCGGGCTGAAATGCAGGAACGCCGCAAGGCATGCGAAGCCCTGCGCGCCGAAACCTATGAATCCAAAACCGCCTTTGACCTTGAGCAAAGCGCAAGCCAGGCGCGGCAAAGCCGCTTGCAGCAATTGCAGCAGCAATCGCAGCGTTGGGAAAGCCGCAGCAAGGAAGCGGCAAAGCAGCAACAGACTTTGCAAGCCCGCCTGGAACAAGCCAAGGCGGAATTGTCCGAATTGCAAAACAAGCCGCAAGAAATCGCCGCAAAAAGGCAAGAATTGCTAAGCAAGATTACCGAGGCCGAGCAGGCGCGCCAGCAAGCCGCCGACAGCCTTGCGGAACTTGAAGGCAAGCTGCAGCAAGCCGACCGCGCGCTAAAGGCGCTGCAAAGCGAAATCGCGGAACGCCGCGAGGAACGCGTCAAACATCAAACCGCGATCGAACTCGGTGCGGAAGAACAGCAAAAGCTGCGCTATGACATGACGGAACGGCTTGAGGCGACGCCAGAGCAGCTTTTGGAAATCGCCGCGCCCAAAGACGCCGATAACCTGCCCGATTTGCAAACGACGCAAAACAAACTGGAACGCCTGCGCCGCGAGCGCGACAATATGGGCCCGGTCAATTTGCGCGCCGAAGAAGAAGCCGCCGAGATCGAAGCCAAATCCGAAAAGCAGCAAGCCGAACACAATGATTTGATCGAGGCGATCGCGAAGCTGCGCCAGGGCATCCAGACCTTGAACCGCGAAGGCCGGGAAAGGCTGCAAGAAGCCTTTCACAAGGTCAACGCCAATTTCGAAGTTTTATTCACCCGCCTGTTCGGCGGCGGCCAGGCGCATTTGACCTGGGTCGATCACGAAGATCCGCTGCAAGCGGGACTTGAGATCATGGCAAGCCCGCCGGGCAAAAAGCTGCAATCGCTTTCGCTGCTCTCGGGCGGGGAGCGCGCCTTGACCGCCATCGCGCTTTTATTCGCCGTGTTCCAATGCAACCCCGCGCCGCTTTGCGTTCTGGACGAAGTCGACGCGCCTTTGGACGAAAACAACGTCGACCGTTTCTGCACTTTGCTGGAACAGATGGCCAAGGAAACCGAAACGCGCTATGTGGTCGTAACCCACCACCGCATGACGATATCGCGCATGCACCGGCTTTACGGCGTCACCATGGGCGAGCCTGGCGTCTCTCAGCTGGTTTCGGTTGATCTGCGCACGGCGGAAAGCCTGCGCGACGCCGCGTAAGGACAAGATCCTAGTGCCTAAAGGCCTAGGATCTTCCCTATATTTCAATCTCTTAACCCCGCAATTTCCTTACAATAGCGCTTGACAAGGCGCCCCCCAGCCCGTATTTTGCGCGTGCGAAAAAGAGCAGCATACGGGCAGGTCATAATGCAGCCAAACGGCCAAGATACCGGCGGAAAAAAAGACGGATCTTCGGGTTTGGACAGCTTGGGCACCCGCATCGAAAAGGCCGAGGCGGAAATCCACGGCGCAAGCCCCGCCTTTGTGGCGCAGGTGCAGCGGGATTCCAACATGGCTTGGCGGGTTTTGGCCGATATCATTTCCGGCCCCGTTGCCGGATTGCTGATCGGCTACGCGCTGGATGAATGGCTTGGCACATCGCCCTTGTTCATCCTGCTGTGTTTTTTCCTCGGCATGGCCGGCGGGTTTTTAAACGCCTATCGCACGGCGATGCGAAAGACGGAAGAGAAAAAGAAACTTTAAGGAGCTTTTGTTTATGGCGACAAGCGGCAAGATGGATCCCCTGCACCAGTTTCAAATTCAAAGCTTCGCGCCTTTGGAAATCGCCGGATATTCCGTGGCTTTCACCAATTCCGCCTTGTTCATGACGCTGGCCGTGCTGCTTAGCGCCGGGCTTATGATCGCGGGCAGCGCCAAGGCGCAGACCGTTCCGGGCCGCCTGCAATCTCTTTCCGAAATGTTTTACAATTTTATCTGGGGCATGGTGCGCGATTCTTCCGGCGAAGAAGGCAAGCCTTATTTTCCCTTTGTCCTGACCCTGTTCCTGTTCATTTTGTTCGGCAATCTTTTGGGCATGACGCCTTATGGATTCACCTATACCAGCCACATCATCGTGACCTTCGGCCTGGCGGCGCTGGTTTTCTTGGTCGTGACCGCGATCGGCTTTTACCGCCACGGCTTGCATTTTTTCCATTTCTTCGCCCCGCCCGGCGTGCCGCTGCTTTTGGCGCCGCTGATCATTCCGATCGAGGTTTTTTCCTATCTCGCCCGCCCGATCAGCCTTTCGGTGCGGCTGTTCGCCAATATGCTGGCGGGCCATATCGTTTTAAAGGTTCTCGGCTCTTTCGTCGTGATGATGGGGTTTTTCGGCGTGTTTCCGTTGCTGTTCAGCATCGGTTTTGTCGGTTTCGAAATTTTTGTGGCGCTGTTGCAGGCCTATATCTTTTCGGTGCTGACATGTGTGTATTTGCATGACGCGATCCATATGCATTGATCGCTGCATGCAGGTGTTGTTTTAGTTCAACTTTAAAGGAGTGTTTGTTATGGATGTTCAAGCAGCAAAAATGATCGGCGCGGGCCTTGCCATGCTCGGCATGATCGGCGCGGGTATAGGCATCGGCGCGATCTTCAGCAATTTCTTGACCGCAGCGGCGCGCAACCCGTCGGCCGTGGATCAAATCCGCGTTATGGCCTTCATCGGCGCCGCTTTCGCCGAATTGCTCGGCCTTTTGTCTTTCGTCATCGGCATCTTGTTGCTGTTCGTCGTCTAACAAAGCAACTTGGAGATCCGTCCGATGATGCCGCAATTGGATTTTGCCACTTTCCCGTCCCAGCTTTTTTGGCTGGCGGTCAATTTCGCCATTTTATACTTTCTGATGGCAAGAATTGCCCTGCCCCGCCTTGGGAAAATATTGGAAAGCCGGCAAGCCGCCATCAAGGACGATCTTAGCCGCGCGTCCATAACCCAGCAAGAGGCGGAGCAAGCGTTGCAAACGCACCGCCTTTCGCTGGAAAAGGCGCGGGCCGAGGCGCGTGGAATCATCGAAAGCACGCAAAACCGCATCAATGCGGAGCGCGCGCGCCAAACCGCCGAACTGCAAAAAAGAATCGACCATAAAATGCAAATCGCGGAAAAGAATTTGCAAGACAGCAAGGCAAAATTCCTTTCCGAAATCAAGCCGTTATCCGAAGAATTGGCGGGATCCATGGTCGACAAGCTGCTGCAGGATATCGACAGCAATGGCGGAGCAGGATTTAAAAAAGCTATCGGACAATAATAAAAAAAGAGGCAGGAAAAAATGGAACATAGTGAATTGCACATTCAGCAGGAAACCGGACATGCGTCCACGCCCATGCTGCAGGACGCATCCTTTTGGGTGGCTTTAGCCATCGTAATTTTTGTCGCCCTGGCTTTCAAGACGGCACGCCGCCTGTTCATCGCCAAAACCGACGATTACGCGGCGCAAGTCGCCAAGCAGCTGCGCGAGGCCAAATCGCTGCGCGCCGAGGCCGAAGCCTTGCTGCAGCAATATTCCAAGCAATTGGCCGAAGGCAAAAAGCAAGCCGACGAAATCGTCGCAAACGCCAAACGCGACGCCGAAACCATGGCG
>JACCDG011388820.1_pt1 | contig 25279 bp, 28 predicted proteins | sample 7442471 | NCBI WGS metagenome assembly JACCDG01 (sample SAMN15323444, study PRJNA562643) | freshwater metagenome | isolation source: river surface water | place: USA:Blue River Watershed | collected 2017-08-17 | reverse complement strand
ATTTCGCCGAGGCTGGCGTTTTTACCGCCAACGGATTCGACGTCCGTCATTCGAAGTTTTTCAAAGGGAACAACCAAGGCGGTTGGGCTGAAAAGTGCAGTCATAGACAAGCTCCAAAAGTTAAAACGGTGCAGCCAGGCAGCGCGGCGACTTTTTATTTTTTCGAATGGGTCGAAAGTCTGCGTGGCGAAATTCGGATAATGAATGCATTGTAGGTGGCCGACAAGGCCCCTCCACTGCTCAAACCCGTGCATCCTATTGAAAGTTTTTCATGCCCAATCCCAGCGTTTTCTTTGTGTCTGACGGCACCGGCATTACCGCAGAAACCTTTGGCAACGCCATCTTGGCGCAGTTCGAAATCAAATTTCGCCACATCCGTATCCCTTTTGTGGATTCGGTGGACAAGGCTCACCAAGCGGTCCGCCAAATTTTGCACACGGGTGAGGTCGAGGGCCGCAAGCCCATCGTGTTCACAACCTTGGTGAATATGGAGGTGCTCACCGTCATCTTGGACGGCTGCAAAGGCAAAACCATGCTGATGGACATGTTTGGCACTTTCGTGAATCCGCTGGAGCAAGAGCTGGGCGTCAAGTCCAACCACCGCGTGGGCCGCTTCTCAGATGCCAGCAAAAGCAAGGAATACCGCGACCGCATCGAAGCCATCAACTTCAGCTTGGCGCATGACGATGGCCAACTCAACCGCGATTTAGAGTTATCAGACGTCATTTTGGTGGGTGTCAGCCGCAGCGGCAAAACCCCCACCAGCTTGTACTTGGCGATGCAGCATGGCTTGAAAGCCTCCAACTACCCACTGATCCCAGAAGACTTTGAGCGCCGCCAACTGCCCCCCGCCCTGATGCCGCACAAAAAGAAAATCTTTGGCCTGACGATTCAGCCCGAGCGCCTGAGCGAAATTCGCAACGAGCGTCGCCCTGATTCGAAATACGCCAGCCTCCAAAACTGCCGACATGAAGTGGCAGAGGCCGAGGCCATGATGCGCCGCGCAGGCATTCGCTGGCTGTCCACCACGCACAAGAGCATTGAAGAAATTGCCACCACCATCTTGCAAGAAATCAACCCCGAACGTTTGATTTACTAACCTGACACGGGTAATAAAAAGGCCTCGCAGCACAAGCTGCGAGGCCTTTTTCACTTAAAACGTGTTGGTTTACAGTCCAATGGCCGCAATGCCAGCCTTCGCAATTTGCGCGTCTTCGTTGGACTTAACGCCGCTCACACCCACAGCACCGATGCACTGGCCATCTTTCATGATTGGCACACCGCCTTCGAGCATACCTTTGACTTCTGGGGCGGTCACAAACGACACACGACCGCCATTGATGACGTCTTCGTAAATCTTGCTCTCGCGACGACCCAAAGCAGCAGTGTGCGCCTTGGCTGGGGCAATGTGCGAAGAAATGGCTGGTGCGCCATCCAAACGGTGCAGGTCCAACAAATGGCCGCCATCGTCGACGATGGCGATGGTCACAGCCCAGTTATTTTTCAAAGCTTCAGCTTCAGCAGCGGCGGCAATGGCTTTGACATCAGCGGATTCGAGGAAATGTTTGGTTTTCATAGGTCAAGAGGGTTAAAAGTAAGAAAACCTCAAGCATACCGACTCTGTAAGCCCCACTACCCTCGCCCAAGACAAAAGAAACCTCAATAAAAGTAAGCGATAGTCCCCGCCCCCTTGAAACCTCTAGAATCCGCCTCATCTGAATGATCAGGTTTATAGGAGAGTTACACATGAATGAGAACATTCAAAACATCGACTACTACGTACTGCCTACCGCAGAACGTAACCGCGTGGTCCGCAACACCTACTGGCTGCTCGCGCTGAGCATGCTGCCCACTGTGCTGGGCGCTTGGGTAGGCGTGACCACCGGTATTAGCTACGCCATCTCTGGCGTGATGGGCATGATCTTGATGCTGGCCGGCGTGTTCGGCTTCATCTACGCCATCGAGCGCACCAAAGAAAGCGCCACGGGCGTCTACGTGCTTTTGGGATTTACCTTCTTCATGGGCCTCATGCTCTCGCGCATGATTGCCATGGTGTTGGGCTTCAAAAACGGCTCTGAGCTTGTGATGACTGCATTTGCAGGCACCGCAGGCGTGTTCTTTGTGATGGCCAGCTTGGCTACAGTCATCAAGCGCGACTTGTCTGGCATGGGCAAATGGCTCATGGTGGGCGCTGTGGTCTTGATGGTGGGCAGCATCATCAATGTGTTCGTCGGTTCCTCCGCTGGGATGATGGTGATCTCCATGTTGTCCATGGCCATCTTCAGCGCCTTCATGCTGTATGACTTGAAGCAAGTGATGGACGGCGGCGAAACCAACTACATCAGCGCTACGCTGACCCTGTACTTGGACATCATCAACGTGTTCCAAAGCTTGTTGGCCTTGCTAGGCATCTTTGGCGGCGAACGCGAATAAGCGTTTAAAGCTCCTACAAAAAAGGGACCTTACGGTCCCTTTTTTTAAGTCTGTGAGGACTCAACCAAATCAAACACAGCCATGCTCTCCACGTGTGCCGTATGCGGGAACATGTTCACCGCGCCTGCAAACGTCATACGGTAACCCGCTATGTTGACCAACACCCCAGCGTCACGCGCCAAGGTGGATGGGTTGCAGCTCACATACACAATGCGCTTCGGTGGCGTCCAGCCTTGGCGCAACTCTGGTTGTTGATGCATTTCAGCCAAGGCTTGCACCAGTGAATACGCCCCCTCACGAGGAGGGTCTACCAGCCACCTATCTGCAGCACCATCAAGGCGCAACAACTCGGGCGTCATTTCAAACAGGTTACGCGCCACAAAGCTCGTCGGTGCCAAAGGTTTGTCGCGGTTGGCTTGGTTGACCACATAGTTCTCGCCTGAACGCGCCACCAAAGCCTCGCTGCCTTCAATGCCTAATACCTCGCGTGCGAGGGTGGCCAAAGGCAAGGTGAAGTTACCCAAACCACAGAACCAATCAATCACGCGCTCGTTCGACTGCACATCCAACAAACGCAAAGCACGTGTCACCAGTACACGGTTGATGTGCGGGTTGACCTGTGTGAAGTCTGTCGGCTTGAAAGGCATGGTGATGCCAAACTCAGGCAAGCCATACGAGAGTGGCTCACCCAAGGCACCGTCCATCAAACACACTGTGTCTGGCCCTTTAGATTGCAACCACCATTGCACCTGGTGCTTGGCTGCGAAGTCGCGCAAAGCCTGCATGTCAGACGCACTCAAGGGCTCCATGTGTCGCAGCACGAGAGCGGTCACATCATCGCCACAAGCGAGTTCGATTTGCGGCAAGGTCTCGCGTGCGTCCATGTTGCCAATGAGCTTGCGCAAGGGCAGCAGCATGGCATCGACGTGCGGGGGCAATATCGGGCACTGGCGCATATCGGCCACATAGCGGCTTTTACGCTCGTGGAAGCCCACCAGCACTTCGCCCTTCTTCACCACATAACGCACCGACAAACGGGCACGGTAGCGGTAGCCCCATGCGGGGCCCTGAATGGGACGCAACATGGTTTCAGGCTTGACCTTACCCAAATGCGACAAGTTATCTTCTAAAGCGCGTTGCTTGACAGCGATTTGCGCGGACGCGTCGAGGTGCTGCATCTTGCAACCTCCGCAGGCGCCTGCGTGCAAACCAAAGTGAGGGCAACCTGGCGTGACGCGCTGGGATGACTCTTGCACCACCTCTAACAGCGAGGCTTTTTCCCAGTTGTCTTTTTTGCGGTGCACATTGGCACGCACCACTTCAAATGGCAGAGCGCCCTCAACAAACACCACTTTGCCATCGGCTCGATGGGCAACACCCTGCGCTTCAAGGTCCATGGATTCGATGGTGAGCGTGTTGTCAGGCCACTTTTTTTCTGCCGTGACCTCTTTCGTCGTTTCAGTCATCAGTTGGCCGATAAATATTTAGCAGGGTCAACCGGCTTGCCTTGGCGGCGAATTTCAAAATGCAGCTTCACTTGATCCGCGTCGCTATTGCCCATCTCGGCAATCTTTTGGCCGCGCTTGATGACTTGGTCTTCTTTCACCAATAAGGTTTGGTTGTGCGCGTAGGCCGTCAAGTATGTGTTGTTGTGCTTCAAGATGATCAAGTTGCCGTAACCGCGCAAGCCAGCACCGGCATAGACCACACGGCCATCCGCTGCTGCGGTAACGGGATCGCCCACCTTGCCGCCAATGTCTAAGCCTTTGTTTTTGGACTCGTCAAAACCAGAAATTAAATTGCCACGCGCAGGCCATTGAAAACTAATGGCATCTTCTGCCGCTGAAGGTGCAGCAATGACGGTTGGTGGCGTTGTTGACGCTGAAGCCGCAGGCATAGAAGCTGCCGCCATCGGGGTGGCAGACGACGCGGCGGGACGCGCCACAGGTGTATCGGGCGCAGGAGGAACCACGCGCAACACTTGACCGGTTTCAATCAAGTTGGGGTTGTCAAGCTTGTTCCAACGTGCAATGTCGCGCCCACTTTGACCGTTGTCCATACCAATTCGAATCAAGGTGTCGCCGGGCTTGACGGTGTAATAGCCAGGTTTACCAGCGTTTTCCGCGCCGGGCAGTACGCGCACCGCACCACGGGCACCGCCAATGGAATGATCATCAAAAGGCGCAAGTTTGCCTTTGCTGCTACATCCCGACAGCGCAAGCGCAGTCACCAAGGCGGCAAATCCCCACATTCCAGAACGCAACATTCTTATTTCCCTGTACTCAAGCAATGCCTGATTTTAGAGGCACAAAGTTCACGGCTTCGAGCAAGGTCTGCTGCAGACCTTGCGGCGTTTTATCAATGACAACCAACGCTTGTTGACCCGAGCTGGTGTGCGTGGGTGCGACCAACCGCCCGCCCATCGCGAGCTGGTCAATCCAAGCTTGCGGCACGTTTTCGCCACCGGCTGCCGAGATGATGGCGCTGTAAGGGGCGCCTTGCGCATAGCCCAGCATGCCATCGCCAAAAATCATGTGTACGTTGGCTAAGCGCATGGGGCGCAAGTTCTCACGCGCTTTGTCATGCAAACCGCGCAAGCGCTCAATGCTGTAGACCTCGCGGGCCACACACGCCAACACGGCGGCTTGATAGCCGCAGCCTGTACCAATCTCCAACACGCGGCCCATCATGGCTGCGCCTTGCAAACCCGGCGCTTCGCGCAGCAGCGCAATCATGCGGGCCACCACGTTGGGTTTGGAGATGGTTTGACCCAAGCCAATCGGCAAACTGGTGTCTTCGTAGGCTTGGTTCACCAAAGCGCTGTCAACAAAACGATGGCGCTCCACACGCCCCATGGCTTCAAGCACCACCGCATCGTCAATGCCCTGCGCTGCCAGCTTTTGCACCATGCGGGCACGAATGGCCGATGACTCCAGCCCCACGCCTGTGGGACTGGCCATACCCGCAGGTTTAGCACGTGCAGGAGACTGGGGCGTGACCACGCGCGTGGCACCCAGCAAAGTTTTGGGCGCAGCCTGTGGCTTGCCTGAATCTAAACGAGCAGGAAAACTGGGCCGCTGCTTCATGCCGCAGCACCATTCAAACGTTGCGTCCACTCAGGCAGCGTGGCATGTTCGGTCAAGTCCACATGCAGTGGCGTGATGGACATGTGGCCTTCGAAAGTGGCATGAAAGTCAGTACCATCGCTGTCGTCTTTGGCCGCGCCTGCACTACCAATCCAATACATGGTTTCACCACGCGGGCTGGTTTGCGTGATGACACGCTCAGCCGAATGGCGGCGCCCCAAGCGCGTCACGCGCAGAGGCTTGATTTGCTCAAGCGGTTGATTGGGAATGTTGACATTCAACAACCAAGGTGAGCCTGAGATTTGACCTTGCGCCATCATCTGCTGCACCAACTCCCGGGCTTTGGCTGCGGCAGCATCAATATGGCCCCACCCCTTATCGACTTGCGAAAACGCAATCGCTGGCACGCCAAACAAATAGCCTTCCATCGCCGCGCCCACCGTGCCTGAATAAATCGTGTCGTCACCCATGTTGGCGCCGTTGTTAATCCCAGACACCACGAGGTCGGGTTTGTAATCGAGCAAACCTGTGAGTGCGATGTGCACACAGTCAGCAGGCGTGCCGTTCACGTAACGAAAGCCATTGCTGGCTTGGTGCACATACAAAGGCGAATGCAGCGTAAGTGCGTTGGACTTGGCGCTGTTGTTGTGCTCGGGGGCGACGACTTCAACACGGCCTAAATCTTTGAGCGCCTCGTACAGGGCGACGATGCCCGGGGCTTGAAAGCCGTCGTCGTTGGAAATCAGGATATTCATGGTGCCTTAGGGTTGCATTCGAATTGTAGGTTTGTACCGCGCAAGCCCTTCAACACTATGGGTTTGCGCGAAACACGCCATAAGCCAGCATCAACAAGGTGCCCGTCAACAACGCTGGTACCAAACGACGCTGAGGGCTAGAAACCATCACGCCCAAGCTGAGTGCGCAAATCAACACGCGTAACCCCATAGGCACTGTGGCCAACAGACCCAAGGGCATCAAAATCATGCGTACCGTCAAGGCGGCCACCATGGCATAAGTCACAGCTGAGAGCCAACGAAACACTTCGCTGTCTTGATGAATGTGGCCCGACAGCTTGACGCCTGCGGCACGGCAAATGTAGGTACCCACGCAAGCCGCGCTGAGGGCGAGCCAAACACCCCACCCTTGCATATCTGCATTCATGCCTGCACCTCAACTGGGCGCGATCGCAGCCAACGGCGATCGACGACATAGGCCAAAGTGCCCCCCACCAAGCCTGTCAGCAACAAACTGCTGTCTGCATCGAACATAAAAAAACCGGGGCCCAAAATGCAACCCAAGCCAATGGCAATCCGATTGGCCCAAGGCTTGACATCGGTGAATGTGAGCAAAAAAAACAAGGGGTTGATAAAAACCAAACCCAAGGTGACTGCCGCTGGCACCCATCCCGCTACGTAATAGCCCAGCACCGTGCCCAAAGGGGAAATCAACCAACATGGCAAAGCCAAACCGATGAAGTAATTCAAGCGATGCTGAGGTCGCATGTGGGAGAACTCACGCATGGATACAGCCCAAGCCGTCATAGCAAGCATGTGCACCCACAAATACAACAAGGGGTTGCGGTCGCGTCGATGAAGCTGTGGGAAAAGAGTCACCACCATGGTGACAAAGCGGGTCGAGGTCAGCGTCACGGCAAAGCCGATCGCTAACAAAGATGAACCAGAGATGAACATCTCCAGCATCACCACTTGCCCGGGCAGCGCAAACATCAGCAAGCTGGTGAGGCCGGTCATCCAAGCATCGAATCCATGGGTACGACCCATGGCGCCAAAGCCGACCATGCCTGCAAACAGAACTAATACTGGCGCGCCCATGGCATCACGGATGCCACACCAAAAGGCTTCACGCCGATTGGCAAATCGGTTGTGAGTCACAACTCAGAACCAATTATTTTTGGTTCATGTTGCCTTTGAACTTGCCGCCGCGTTGGATTTCCAACTCGTGGTACTCCAAGGTACCTGACACTTTGCCAGTGCTGTGGATCAACAGGTGCTCTTTACACACGATGTCTTCGTTCAATTCGCCATGCACATCGATTTCACGTGCACGCACAGAACCGGTTACTTGACCTTTGGTACCAATCAACAAGTCATCGGCTGTCAATTCGCCAGTGACGTTTCCGTTGATGACAGCTTTGCCAGGCGCAGAAATAGAGCCTTTGAATGTGACGCCCTCGCCGATCACGAGGTTGTTGTTGGTTGGATTGATATCAGCCATGTGTAGCTCCTTTAAGTAACCGATCATACCTAAGCGAGCAAGCCCACTTGTTTTGTCGCATATGATTTAAAGCAGCAACACCCCTGTCAACACCAAGCCAATCTTCATCATGCCCCGAATTCAACTAGGCGCCTCGCTCTCTGAAAAGCTAGCCCAGACATTGGAGACAAGCATCCGAGAAGGGAAACTCGCTGTAGGCGAAAAGCTTCCTACCGAAAACGCATTGGTCGAAAAGTATGGGGTGAGCCGCACCGTGGTACGCGAAGCTTTTTCTCGTTTGAAAACCTTAGGCCTCATTGAAACAAGGCAAGGCTCAGGCGCTTTCGTCAAGGCGCTTCCTCAGCCCGATGCAAAAAAACTCAAACTCATTCCTGATGGCTCGGTGGATGCGGTCTTGAAAGTCGTCGAAGTACGGCGCGCCCTTGAAGCCGAATCGGCAGCCCTAGCTGCGGAGCGCAGAACGGCCAAGTCTTTGCAAAAGATCAAGCAGGCCATGCATGCGCTTGATAAAGCCGTGGCCAGTGGCGGGGACGGCGTGACAGAAGACGTTGCGTTTCACGCAGCCATTGCGCAAGCAGCAGGCAACCCGTTTTTGCTCGACACACTGGCTTACCTCAACCAGTTTCTTGAGAATGCCACGCGCGTGACACGCGCCAACGAAGCCACACGCACTGACTTAGAAGACGCCGTCCGAAACGAGCATCTCGCGATCGTCCAAGCCATTGAGGCTGGCGACGCCAAGGCAGCGCGACTAGCGGGCACTAAACACATGCTCAATGCGGCCAAACGCATAGGCAATGCAGACCCAGCGTTCTGGACGTCTCAGGGACGGGCCTTGGCCAAACGCTTGCGCAACGAACTCACAGGCAAAAAAGTCGGCGTCAAAGCAGCGATATAAATTCTTACGGCTTGCGGGTTAGCCCTAGGACATCACACCAAATAGTCCCAGATAATTTGTCATACAACCAGACAGCATGATGACTGAAATGGTTGTTGCTCGAAACTATCAGGAGACACGATGTCAAAGACTTTCCTCAGTAAAAAATGGGTGGCCGCACTCGCCGCCACAGCCGCATTTGCAGCATTCCCCACACAAGCACAAACCGTTCTGAAAATTGGTCACGTGCTGGCCAAAGGATCACATTACGACATTGGCGCCAATGTGTTCTGCGAAAACCTCGATAAGAACACCCAAGGTCGCTACAAGTGCCAGGTCTACCCTGCCAGCGCACTGGGCGGTGAGCGCGAACAAATCGAAGCCGTTCAGATCGGTACGCAAGATTTGGTGATCACCTCCACGGGCCCTGTTGGCAACTTTGTGCCAGAAATGAAAGTGGTCGATGTGCCATTTTTATTCCGCGACTATGACCATGCCCGCAAGGTACTGGACGGAAAAATCGGTCAAGACATGTTGGCAAAGTTCAGCAACCATGGGTTGGTGGCTCTGGCTTGGAGCGAAAACGGCTTCCGCCATATGACCAACAACAAACGTGCCATCGTCAGCGCAGCTGACGCCACCGGGTTGAAGATGCGCACCATGGAAAACAAAGTGCACATGGAAGGCTACCGCGCCTTTGGCATTCAACCCACACCGATGGCGTTCCCAGAGGTTTTTGGTGCGTTGCAACAAGGCGTTGTGGATGGTCAAGAAAACCCCATCCCCGTGATCTTGGCTTCCAAGTTCTCTCAAGTGCAAAAGCACTTGTCCCTCACAGGCCACGTCTACTCACCTGCACTCATCATCACGTCACCACGCGTGATGAGCAAGCTCAGCGATGCAGACAAAAAAGCCTTCCAAGATGCTGCCAACAAGAGCGTCGCCGCCACACGTAAGAAAGTGAACGACGACGAAGCGACTGGCATTGCCCAACTTGAACGCGAAGGTATGCAAGTGGTGAAAAAGGTCAACAGCGCCAGCTTCAACGATGCGCTCAAAGGCCCTTACGCCAACTACGCCAAAGAGTTTGGCGCAGACAAGATTGCAGCTATCCAAGCTGTGAAGTAAAGAGGTTTTTCTTCACCCTTCAGCGAGCCAACAACTGGCTCGCTGAATTTTGGTTACGTTATGAAATCTTTCGAAAAATATTTAATGATGGCTAACCGAGGCGTGTTAATCGCCTTGCTTGCTGCCATGGCCATCATCATTTTCTCTAATGTGGTTTTGCGCTACTCAACCAGTCAATCCATTGAATGGGCCGAAGAAGTGGCCCGCTACCTCATGGTGTGGTTGACCTTTTTGGGCGCAGGCCCTGTGCTACGTTATGGTGGCCATATTGCTGTCGATAATTTTCAAGACAGCTTGCCTACCCAATGGGCCCGCGCTGTGCGTGTATTCATTGCGGTTTTGCTGACCGGATTTTTTGCTTTCATCATTTGGTACGGCTTGATCTATGTTGAGCGTGTGCAATACCAAATGACACCCACCACCCAGGTTTCGATGTCTTGGGTATACGCCTCTATGCCAGTGGGCGGGGCGTTGCTGCTTGCACATTGGCTACTGATTGTTCGCGACTACGTGTTGACGCGCACCTTCGCATCCGATTCACATTTCGACGCTAACGCCAGCGCATCCCTATGAGCTTGAGCCTAATTCTTTTACTGAGCTGCTGCTTCTACCTTGCCATTGGCATGCCAGTGGCCTTTGCGCTGGGCTTTTCTACGTTGACTGCGCTGATCTTTGGCGCAGACTTTCCACTCTTTGTTTTGCTGAAGCAAACCTATGAAGGCGTGGACAGCTTTCCATTGATGGCTGTCCCCTTCTTTATTTTGGCCGCCGAGCTAATGAGCGGAGGCTCACTCACTGAAGTGCTGCTGAAGTTTGCTGCACAATTTGTGGGCCACAAGCGTGGTGGCTTGGGCTACACCAACGTGGTGTCACTCACCTTTTTCTCTGGCATCTCTGGCTCGGCTCTGGCAGATGCTGCAGGCCCAGGCTCCATGATGATTCGCATGATGGACAAAGCTGGCTACGACCGCTCATATGCCGCTGCATTGACCGCAGCCACGGCCATTGTGGGGCCCATCATTCCACCCTCCATCATCATGATCATCTATGCACTGCAAGACGATCGCGTCTCGGTCGGGGCGCTGTTTGTAGCGGGCTTCATTCCCGGCATCTTGATTGCTGGTGGCATGGCGTTGGTGAATTTTTATGTTTCGAAGCAACGCAACTACAAGGGCATTCCCGGCAACGAAACGTTTGCTGAAAAGATACTGGTCACATGGAAAGCTATTCCTGCTCTGATGTTGCCCGTCATCATCTTGGGTGGTATGCGTGCGGGTTGGTTCACACCAACTGAAGCCTCAGTGGTGGCCGTGTTCTACGCCTTGGTGTGTGGCAAATGGATTTACCGCACCTTGGAATGGAAAGCCGTGCCCGACATCTTGTCGCGCTCTGCACTCATGACCGCGTCTGTACTCATCATCATTGGCACTTCCAACGCCTTTGCTTGGATTTTGACCATTGATGGCCTGCCGATCAAGCTAGCCGAGTGGATGAGCGCACAAGACATGAATGCCTTCACGTTCTTGATTGCCGTCAACATTTTCTTGTTGATCTTTGGCATCTTCATCGAGCCTTTGCCTGGCGTGATGGTGCTGGTGCCCATCTTGGCGCCTGTAGCAGCCAAGCTCGGCATTGATCCCATTCACTTTGCGATGGTGGTGATCTTCAATTTGACGCTAGGGATGATCACGCCGCCTGTCGGGGGCTTGCTCTTCGTCACCTCTAACGTGGCCAAAGTGCCGCTCGATGCGCTCACACGAGAACTGAAACCCTTCTTGATTGCACACGCCATCATTTTGGTCATGCTCACATTCATCCCCGCATTGAGTACATGGGCGCCTCAAGCGCTTGGATTTAAATAAAGACGAGATTCACTGATGACAACAAACAACCAAACCACTCTGTCCATCGGCGTGATTGGCTTAGGCGCCATGGGCAGTGGCATGGCCAGTTCGCTGCGCCGAGCGGGCCACCAAGTGAGCGTGTGCGATGTTCGCTTCGAAGTTGCAGAAACTTTTGCCAAAGATGGCGGCACTGCCTGCAAAACGCCGGCTGATTTGGCCAAGCATGTGGACATCATCGTGAGCGTGGTGGTCAATGCCGATCAAACCGAACAAATTTTGTTTGGCGAACACGGCGCTGCTGCAAACCTCAAAGCTGGCAGCTTGTTCATCATGTGCTCCACCGTCGATCCCAACTGGTCGATGGCGTTGGAAAAGCGGTTGAACGACATGGGCTTTTTGTACTTAGATGCGCCTATCTCTGGCGGCGCAGCCAAAGCAGCCTCCGGCCAAATGACCATGATGACGTCTGGTCAAGCAGCCGCCTATGCCAAAGCGGGCCATGCACTCGAGAGCATGGCCGCCAACGTGTACAAGCTGGGCGACCGCGCAGGCTACGGCAGCAAAGTCAAAATCATCAACCAACTTTTAGCAGGTGTGCACATTGCTGCAGCCGCTGAAGCCATGGCTTTGGGCTTGCGCGAAGGCGTGGCGGCAGATGCTTTGTATGAAGTCATCACCAACAGTGCTGGTAACAGCTGGATGTTTGAAAACCGTATGGCGCATGTGATCAACGGTGACTACACCCCCTTGTCTGCCGTCGACATTTTTGTGAAAGATTTGGGGCTGGTGCTCGACACCGCACGTGCCACCAAATTCCCACTGCCCTTGTCTGCCACTGCCCATCAAATGTTCATGCAGGCATCGACCGCAGGCCATGGCCGCGAAGACGATTCAGCTGTGATCAAAATCTTCCCTGGCATTGAGTTGCCACAGGCCAACTAATTCACAGTCAAAGGGCAACGCATGCGTATCCTCATCACCGGTGGTGGCGGCTTTTTGGGCGCTAGTCTCGCACGCGAGTTGCTGCAATTGCAGAACATTCACCTCGAAGGCAAAGGCTCGGGCCCTGTCACCGAACTGGTGCTGACCGATCTTGTGGCGCCCCCTGCAGACTTGCAAGCAAATGCACGCGTGCGTAGCGTGGTAGGCGACCTGAGCCATTTGCTCAGCACACATGCCCTCACGCTTGACGGTGTCGATGCCGTGGTGCATTTGGCCGCTGCCGTGAGCGGTGAATGCGAAGCCAATTTAGATTTGGGTTTGCAAAGCAATTTACAAACCTCAATCAACCTGCTGCAAGCCGCGCGTCACCAAGCCAAACAACCCGTGTTTGTGTTTGCCAGCTCAGTGGCCGTGTTCGGCGCGCCTGCGGGGCAACAACTGCCCAGCAGTATTTCGGACACGTTTCAGCCCACACCACAAAGCAGCTACGGTATTCAAAAATTCATGGTCGAGCAGCTGGTGGCCGACTTCACACGCAAGGGCCTCATTCATGGCCGCAATATGCGCTTGATGACGGTCTCGGTTCGCCCTGGCAAACCGAACGGCGCGGCTTCTAGTTTTTTAAGTGGCATGTTTCGCGAACCATTGGCAGGCCAAGCCTGCACCGTACCAGTGCCTGCAGATACGCGTGTGGCCCTCGCCTCCACTGACAAAACCATGCAAGGTTTGCTGTGTGCGCTGACCACCCCAACATCGCAATGGGGTGCACCTACAGCGGTCAACCTGCCCGCTCTTACCACCACCGTGGGTGAGATGGCACAAGCCTTGAAAGAAGTCGCTGGCGACGCCACCGCAGCTTTGCTGGACTGGCAAGTTGACGCCAAAGTGCAAGCCATCGTTAGCGGCTGGCCCAGCCAGTTTGACAACGACCGCGCCAAGAGCCTCGGCCTTGTAGCAGACACATCGGTCAAAAGCCTCATTCATTCCTATGCATCACGTCATCCGCAAGCGATCCGCTGCACATTGAAGTTTTAAACACATCCATGACCCAAGCTTCTACCAAGCCCCTGCTGGGCTGCATTGCCGACGACTTCACAGGCGCCACAGACCTCGCCAACAACTTGGTGCGCTCCGGCATGCGCACAGTGCAAACCATAGGTGTACCCAACGACACCTGTGCCATTGATGCCGATGCCATCGTGGTGGCGCTGAAGTCACGCACCATTCCCGCCAAAGACGCCATCGCGCAATCGTTGCAGGCTTATGAGTGGCTCAAAGCACAAGGCGTCGAGCAAATTTATTTCAAATACTGTTCTACGTTTGACTCCACACCTGAAGGCAACATCGGCCCCGTGACAGAGGCTTTGATGGATGCGATACACGGCAAAGACCTAGGCTTCACCATCGTCTGCCCCGCCTTCCCGGAAAACAATCGAACGATTTTTAAAGGTCATTTGTTTGTAGGCGATGTCTTGCTGTCCGACAGCGGCATGCGTAACCACCCGCTCACGCCCATGACCGATGCCAACTTGGTACGCGTCATGCAATCGCAAACCTGTCGCCAAGTGGGCTTAGTACAACAGTCTTGCGTCGCAACAGGACCAGACGCCATCCGCGCACGCTTCAAGGCTTTGCAAGATGAAGGCGTTGGTATTGCAGTGATCGACGCTGTCAGCAACCAAGACCTCATGCACATGGGCCAAGCGTTGGCAGATATGCCACTGGTTACCGCAGGTTCAGGCGTGGCCATTGGTCTGCCGCAAAACTGGAAAGCACGTGGTGTTTTAAAAGCCAATGCCAAAGCAGACACGCTGCCAGCAGCCCAAGGCTTCCAAGCCGTGGTGTCAGGCAGCTGCTCTGTGGCTACCAATGCGCAAGTGCTGCATTGGCGTCAAAGTGGCAAGCCTGCTTTTGCCATCGATCCACTGGCCGTTGCGTCTGGCACCGATGTGGTGACGCAAGCCCTGCAGTGGGCAACACCCTTGCTGAGCCAAGGCCCTGTGTTGATTTATGCCACTGCAGAGCCCAACGCTGTCAAAGCCATTCAGAACAAACTGGGCGTCGCCCACGCAGGCGAATTGGTGGAGCACACTTTGTCGAGCATCGCCAAAGGCTTGGTGCAAGCTGGTGTGCGTCAACTCGTGGTGGCGGGCGGCGAAACCTCGGGTGCGGTGGTGCAAGCCCTTGAGGTCGAACGCATGGTCATTGGCCCACAAATTGACCCAGGCGTACCCTGGACATCGGTCACCTCATCTCTGTGTAACGGCGATACAGTTCATGTCACCTTGAAATCAGGCAACTTTGGCACAAATGACTTTTTTGAAAAATCATTCGCACGGCTCAAGTGACGCCCCATCCATGACCACCCCATGAACGAACTCGACTCTCGCCAAGAAATTTGCCGCATCGGCGCATCGCTTTACGCACGTGGCTACGTGCACGCCAGTGCAGGCAACATCAGCGTCAAGCTGGAAGACGGCAGCTTCTTGATCACCCCCACCGATGCTTGCTTAGGCAATTTGGTGGCAAGTGAACTAGCCCATGTCAGTGCAGAAGGTGAGCAGCTCAGCGGCGCACGCGCCTCCAAAACACTCACGCTACACCGAAGCATTTATGCAAAAGCACCGAACGCACGCTGCGTGATTCACACACACGCCACAAATTTGGTAAACCTCACCCTGCAAGGCGTGTGGCGTGACACCGACATCCTGCCCCCTATCACGCCTTATTACGTGATGAAGGTAGGACATGTGCCGCTGATTGCCTATCTGCGTCCAGGCGCGCCAGAGGTTGCCAACGAAGTCACGTCACGCATTGCACAAAGCACCGCCGTACACACCCCCATTCGCGGCGTCATGCTGGAACGCCTTGGCCCCGTGGTCTGGCACGCCAGCCCCGCCGAAGCAAGTGCAGTGCTCGAAGAACTCGAAGAAACCGCCAAGCTTTGGCTCATGTCCGATCGCCAAGCAACCGCTTTGAGTGAAGCACAAATTCAAGACCTGCGAGAGACCTTCGGAGCTCTTTGGTAAACCTTTTATTCCTACACACCTATGCCACGTTTTGCCGCCAACCTCAGCATGCTCTACAACGAGCACGAATTTACAGACCGCTTTGCCGCTGCTGCTAAAGACGGTTTCAAAGCTGTTGAATATTTGTTTCCCTATGCCTATGACGCTCAAGACCTCAAGCAACGCCTGAGCGATAACGGCTTGCAACAAGTGCTTTTCAATGCGCCTCCCGGCAACTGGGATGCAGGCGAGCGCGGCTTGGCTTGCCTGCCCGGACGCGAGGCTGAATTTCAAAAAGGCTTTCACACAGCTTTGGAATACGCAGATGCTTTGAACTGCCCACGCATCCATGTGATGGCTGGCCTCAAACCTAAAGGCGCAGACGCAACCACGCTAGAAAAAATCTACATTCAAAACATCGCTTGGGCTGCAACCGAAGCCAAAAAATCCGGCCGCGATGTGTTGATTGAACCGATCAACACGCGTGATATTCCCGGCTTCTTTTTGAATTACCAAGACCAAGCCCACAACATCGTGCAGGAAATCGGCGCGGCTAACGTGAAAGTGCAGATGGACCTCTACCACTGCCAAATCATGGAAGGCGATTTGGCCACCAAGATTCGCCAATACTTGCCCACAGGCCGCGTCGGCCACTTTCAAATTGCAGGCGTGCCCATGCGTCACGAACCCGACTTGGGCGAGCTAAACCATCCTTACCTCTTTGATGTGATTGACGAAGTGTCTGCCGCGTGCGGCTGGGATGGCTGGATTGGTTGTGAATACCGCCCTGCACGCGGTGCTGTCCCCAACGGCACCCACGAAGGCTTAAGCTGGCTTCACGCCCTAGGCTAACAGCCCCGCGTTCGCGGAGGGCTTGAAAAAGCCGCCATGTGCCTCATCTTGTATTGGTATAGATTGCTGTGATGGCTAGTTCTACGCCATTTCATTCCCCCACATACCAAGATCCAATACATGACGACAGCTCAACTTTTTCAACCCACATGCATCGGTGACATCGAAGTGACCAACCGCATCGTCATGGCCCCGCTCACACGCAGCCGCGCCGATGAAGCACACGGCGATGTTCCCGGCAGCGCCATGAACGTGGACTACTACCGCCAGCGCAGCGGTGCAGGTCTGATCATCAGCGAAGGCACACAAGTTTCGCCCGTGGGCAAAGGCTACATGGCCACCCCTGGCATTTACTCTGACGCCCAAGTCGAAGGCTGGAAGCACATCACACAAGCCGTTCACGACGCCGGTTCAAAAATCATTGCACAAATTTGGCATGTGGGCCGCATCACGCACCCAGAGCTGACAGGTGGCGCACAACCCGTTGCACCATCGGCGATTCAACCCAAGGTGGTGGCCTATACACACAAAGGAAAAGTTGATGTGCCCGTACCACATGCTTTGTCTGTGGCTGAAGTCAAGGAAGTTGTGCAGCAATTTCGCCAAGCAGCTGCCAATGCCATTCGCGCTGGCTTTGATGGGGTGGAAATTCACGGTGCCAACGGCTATTTGATTGACCAGTTCATCCGCGACAGCACCAACCACCGCAGCGACGAATACGGTGGCTCGGTCAACAACCGCTGCCGCTTTGCACTTGAGGTGGTCGATGCGTGTGTGGCAGAAATTGGTGCAGGTCGTGTGGGCATTCGCCTGTCCCCGCTGACCAGCTTCAACGATGTGCGTGACAGCCATCCACAAACCGTGTTTGCGCATTTGGTGGAAGAACTGAACAAACGTGGCATTGCCTTCGTTCACTTCATCGAAGGCGAAACGGGTGGTCCGCGCGACGTGGCAGGCTTTGACTACGCTTGGGCTCGCAAGACCTTCAAGGGCACCTACATTGCCAACAATGGGTACACCCGTGAGATGGCCATCGACGCGATTGAAACAGGCAAGGCCGATGCCATTGCCTTTGGCCGCATGTTCATCTCTAACCCCGACTTGGTGGAACGTTTGAAGCACAACGCGGCCTTGAATCCAGCCAACCCCAGCACCTTTTACACCCCAGGCCCAGTCGGCTACACCGACTACCCCAAGCTCTAAGAAAGTCACACCATGAAATACCTCCACACCATGGTGCGGGTGAGCGACCTAGAAGCGTCTTTGCACTTTTACCGCGATGCGTTGGGCCTCAGCGTATTGCGCACCAATGAGCATGCGCAAGGCCGCTTCACCTTGGTCTACCTCGCCGCATCCGGTGATGAAGACGCGCAAGTTGAGCTCACCTACAACTGGGACCCCGAGGTCTACACGGGCGGTCGAAACTTTGGTCATCTCGCCTATGCTGTCGACAACATCTATGCGACTTGCGAAAAGCTGCAAGCCCATGGCGTGACGATTCTTCGCCCACCTCGCGATGGCCGCATGGCCTTTGTGCGCTCTCCCGATGACATTTCGGTGGAGTTGCTGCAAAAGGGTGAAGCCTTGCCACCACAGGCACCATGGGTAGACATGGCCAATGTGGGCACTTGGTAATCGCGCAGCACCAAAGCGCTTCCTTACAGAAAAAGTACAGCTAGAGAACTGGCTCTAAAGAGCCTTTGTTGTCTTGGTTTTTTCACAAACCACCGATAGCATTCTCATGTTGAATTAATTTTTTAAGGAATAAACATGCAAGCCCAAATCAAACCCCAAGTGGAAGCCTCTGTGAAAGCCGCTTTCGAATTGGCCAACCTCTCTTTCTCACAAGTTGAGCGTTTGACCGAGCTCAGCCTCGAGCAAGCCAAAGTCAACGCCGAGTTGGCCCAAGAGCAGTTGGCTTCTGCACTGGATGTCAAAGACCCAGCCGCTGCACTCGAACTGTTGAAGTCTCAACTGGAAACCTCTGCCAAAAGCTTGGCTGGTTTTGCCACCACTGCGTTTGAGTTGACACAAGAGTTCCAAGCTGAGTCTGCCGCATTTGCAGAAGGCCACTTTGACCACGCTCACGCTGTGGCCAACAAAGCCATCAACGAAAACCTGAAAAAAGCCCCAGAAGGTTCTGAAGCAGCCGTGAACGCTGTCAAAGCAGCAGTGGAAGCTGGCAACAAAGCCTTGGCCGAAGCTCGCAAGAACGCGAAGAAAACCGCTGACTTGGCGCAAGAAGGCTTGGCCAAATTGAAAGAGCACGCACCGAAAGCAGCTGCCAAAGCGCCTGTGCGTCGCAAGGCTCGCGCTTAAGTCAACTAGCTCTGTAGCTAAGTAGGGTTTGCAATTTATTGCAAACCCTTTTTTTATGGGTGCAGCAGTTTCAAACACATCACGACACAAGCCCCATTTCATCCAAATAATTGACGTGTAACTCCTGGTCACAGCCCCCGTTGCGTCTTGACAGATAATTGGCAAAATCACCAATAGATTTGCAAATTTACTTTCAGGGACCCAGCTTGCTTTTTGATCATTGTGCCGAGTGCCAAAGTTGCTGCCATGTCGATGCAGGCTATGGCTCCCTAGAAATCACGCTCACACAAACCGAGGCTGCGGTTCATCAGCACTTGTGCATCGAAGACAAATGCACACACCTTGGCGCACAAGGCTGCCAACTGGGCGACGACAAACCCCTGAGCTGCAAGCTCTATCCGCTGTCCTTCGACCACAAGACTAAGAAATACTATTTCGACGCAGCATGCCCATTACTGCCTGAGTACAAACGCCAGCTGAAAAGCCCCGACAGCGATGCGGCCTTGCATATGAAAAAGATGGACCATCTGTTGAAGCAACTCATGGATACGGATGCCGATTTTTTAAAACGAAATCACGAAATCGATTTGGATTTTTTCGAATTGACGCCGTTAGCAACACCCACTTACCTGAAAAATAAGTCATGACCGATTACCGATCCAATATGCTGGAGCGCGAAGAGCATTTCACTGATTCATCCACACCAGACACCACGCTGACTGTGGGCTATCAAAGCTGGACCCAAGATAACTTGTGCGTAGACAGTTACCACGAAGAAACCTTGTACTACACCTCACGCTGGGATGCGTTATGCCCCTATGTGGATGTCACGCCTGAAATGTTGGCCATGGCCAAGAAGCCATTCATTGTGTATGCAGTGCCGCCCGAGAGCGCCTATGGCGTGCCCATCAATGACAAATATGGCATGGTCAATGTTGCAGCCCAAGGCTTTTGGACCGAACCCCGACGAGAGAGAAAATTCAAAGAGTTAGAAAAGCTCTGCCGCTCACTGACCGTCACCGAGACCGTCGTGCCAGGCTCTAGCCTGTCGTTTGACGATGTCTATGAAATGGGTGGCGTTCACTTTGAAAACTACTACATCCACACAGACGAGGTGGAAGGTTTCATTGACTACATCAAGAATTTAGACGTCTTGATCATTCGTGCGTTTGCAGACAATGGAGATTTGGTACTGACCGATGTGTCAGTTCTTCTTCCTGAACGCAGCCAGGTGTATGGCAGCTTCTGCCAGTGGAATCCTGAGTACAAAAGGTTTTCACCCGGCATCTTTGCGTGTCTCTTGGCATCAAAGTGGACTGCTAAAAATGGCTATCGCCTCTACAACTTAGGCCCCGTCGATGACTACGGCTACAAGGCCTTGTTTGTGACCGAGTTTGAGCCGATTTTTGCTGTGGCCGTCACAGACTTAAACCATCCACTGGCTTTAGATAAAACATCACCGCTGCACACCGACTTCACCCCATCGGTATGGAACCGCATACATCGGCATGTTTAAGCCACGGGCATGAGCCCGTGGCTTAAAAGGTGTGCTTTTCCCCAAACGCATCGTCGTAATCAAAGAACAATTCATCATCAGCCTTGATGCGCTTCAGGGCCACGATGTCACCATTTTTCAAATACTTCACATTGGGCTGTTTGGAATGATTCATATAAAAAGCCATATTCATTGAGTTCAATCCAATCGATGGGATGAGGTGCTTCTTGCTGTCGTAGTAACAAAACATCTCTACTTCTTTGCGAACACTCGCGGGCAATTTCTTGATTTCTTTTTTAGAAAACTCGAACTCTTTAATTTTGATCAAACTGACCAAAGGCTTGACGCCTTTGGGAATGCTACGAATGGCAAACACGCCGATACCGTGAACTTTGGAGATGCCAAGACGGCAATAAACTTCTGTTTGAAGGTGTTCTAAAACTCTTGATTTATCGACTGCCATGAAAGCCTCGGAGGTATTTGTGTCAAGTTGTGCAACAACGCAGGCGTTCAGTATAGTTTTCAAATATGACTCAGTTTTAAATGCGGCAACTGTTTTGTGTGAGCTTTATATACTGGGTACTTTTTTGAATATCGCTCATGGAAATCAAGGTCAACTTTCTCGACAAGCTTCGTCTGGAAGCCAAGTTCGATGACTTCACAGTCATCGCTGACCAGCCTATCCGTTACAAGGGCGATGGCTCAGCGCCTGGGCCCTTTGACTATTTCCTGGCGTCTTCTGCTTTGTGCGCCGCCTACTTTGTAAAGCTGTATTGCGACACCCGCAAGATTTCGACTGAGAACATTCGTCTTTCGCAAAACAACATTATTGATCCTGAGAACCGGTATCAGCAGATTTTCAAAATCCAAGTTGAGTTGCCAGCAGACATTCAAGAGGTCGACCGCCGAGGCATCTTGAACGCGATTGAGCGCTGCACCGTTAAAAAAGTGGTGCAAGAGGGTCCCGAGTTTGTCATTGAAGAAGTTGAAAACTTGGATGCGGATGCGCAGTCCTTGCTCACCTTAAAACCCAACGCCGATAGCAGCACCTTCATCTTGGGCAAGGACCTGCCGCTAGAACAAACCATTGCCAATATGTCAGGAATCTTGGCGAGCTTGGGCATCAAAATTGAAATCGCCTCTTGGCGCAACATCATCCCCAATGTGTGGTCACTGCACATCCGCGATGCACACTCCCCCATGTGCTTTACCAACGGCAAGGGCTCGACCAAAGAAAGCGCGTTAGCGTCAGCCTTAGGCGAATACATTGAACGGCTGAACAACAACCATTTCTACGCGGTCGCCTTTTGGGGCGAAGACATTGCCAACGCTGCGTTTGTGCATTACCCGAATGAGCGCTGGTTCAAGCCGGGCAAAAAAGATGCGCTGCCCACAGAAATTTTGGATGCCTACTGCTTACCCATTTACAACCCCGACGGAGAACTGCGTGCCTCGCACCTGATCGACACCAACTCCGGCAACGCCCAGCGCGGCATCTGCTCGTTGCCCTACGTACGCCACTCCGACAGCGAGGTGGTGTATTTCCCTTCTAACCTCGTTGAAAACTTGTTTGTCAGCAACGGCATGAGTGCTGGCAACACCCTGGCGGAAGCGCAAGTGCAATGCTTGTCAGAGATTTTTGAGCGCGCTGTCAAACGCGAAATCTTGGAGGGTGAAATCTGTTTGCCTGATGTGCCACAAGACGTGTTAGCCAAGTTCCCCAACATCATGGCGGGCATTCAAGGCTTGGAAGAGCAGGGTTTTCCGGTTTTGGTCAAAGATGCGTCGCTGGGCGGTACCTACCCCGTGATGTGCGTCACCTTGATGAACCCACGCACAGGCGGTGTGTTTGCATCCTTCGGTGCTCACCCCAGCTTAGAAGTCGCGCTGGAGCGCAGCCTGACAGAGCTACTGCAAGGCCGAAGCTTTGAAGGTCTGAACGATTTACCGCCGCCCACGTTCGAGAGCAATGCGGTGACCGAGCCCAACAACTTTGTCGAGCACTTCATTGACTCCAGCGGCATCGTTTCGTGGCGCTTCTTCAGCGCCAAGTCTGACTATGAATTTGTGGAATGGGACTTTTCTGCCCAAGGCGACAACGCCAATGCCCAAGAAGCCGCCACCTTGTTTGGCATCCTTCAGGACATGGGTAAAGAAGCCTACACAGCGGTGTACGACCAGTTAGGCGCCATTGCCTGTCGCATTTTGGTGCCGGGCTATTCAGAGGTTTACCCCGTTGAAGATTTGATTTGGGATAACACCAACAAAGCGCTGCTGTTTCGCGAAGACATTCTCAACCTACACCGCTTAGACGATGCCAGTTTGTCTGCCCTGCTCGATCGCTTGGAAAACAATGAGCTCGATGAGTATCTGGACATTGCCACCTTGATCGGCATCGAATTTGATGAGAACACCGAGTGGGGCCAACTCACTGTGCTTGAGCTGAAGTTGCTGGTTCACTTAGCCTTGACACAGTTTGAAGAAGCCCAAGACTTGGTAGGTGCCTTCTTGCAATACAACGACAACACAGTTGAGCGTAAATTGTTTTACCAAGCGCTGAACGTGGTGCTAGAGGTTCACCTCGATCCAGACCTAGAGCTGCAAGACTACGTGCACAATTTCCGTCGGATGTTTGGCAATGATCGGATGGATGCGGTGATAGGTTCAGTCGAAGGCACGGTTCGTTTTTACGGACTCACGCCTACGAGCATGAAACTAGAAGGCCTAGACAGGCACCACCGGCTGATCGACAGCTACCGGAAATTGCACACTGCGCGTGCAAATTAGGCTGCTAAAAAACTGCATATATAAAAACTGGCTCGCGTTTGCCCCTTTGACCACTGGGATCAGCTCTTGCATAAGTAGCGATCGGGGCTCCGTCTGCATTGATCAGCTCTGCGACGTCATTGCCAGCCCCTTAGGCAAGCAATCCGGACACTTCTCTGGTGAATTGACTGCACGTGTGAATTTGGGCAACTCACCCATGAACTCTGAAGGTGACAGTTCAAAGTTATGCGACAGCAATAAAGAGATAAAACCAGACACCAAGGGCGCCGCATAACTAGTACCTACACCTCGGGCTGCAGCTAAAGGAACTTCATCGCCTTTGAAGTTGGTATCGAACGAGGCAACTTTCAACTTATTTGACTGCCATGGCGTATTTCCATGTAAATTTTTACCACCGCCAGGTGCATAAATGACCGTTCTTGCATCAAGTGCAGAGTAATTTTCAATATTGTTCTCAGCATCTACAGCGCCAACTGAGATCACACCACTGCAATTGGCAGGCTCTGCCATTTTTTTTCCAAACGTATTGCCTACGGCCGCAACCACAAAAATATTTATCTTTATCAAACGATCGACTAAACCTTGCAAATCTGTGCCACATACATGTTTGCCACCAGAAAAACTCAAATTAATGATTCGTGCTGGATACGGATTAGTCGGCATCCCTGAGACAGTCAGGCCAGCGGCCCAAGCCATTGAATCTAACAAGTCAGCACGTGTCATTTGACATGCTCCGAAAAGGCGAATCGGTAAAATTTTTGCGCTTGGATTCACACCTCGTACACCATCTCGGCCATTTCCAGCAATCAAGCTAGAAACCTCAGTTCCATGTGTACGGAAGCTTCCTGACGTGACACGTTCGCCGCATTTGGTATCACGCGGATCCGGAGAGTAATCTGCAGATCGACCTCCACGTAAATTCATTGGTGCAGACAACATGTCATAACCGGGGAGCAATCTTCCTTCTAAGCTGGGATGACCATTCAAAATGCCACTGTCGATCACCGCAACCACAACCTCATGCGGACCAGGCTTTATCGCCGCTGTGTTTATGGATGAAGGTGCGATGGCTGTAGAAGGATTTAAAGAACCAAGATGCCACGGCAATTCCTCTGCACCCACCGTAAATGATGTCAACACCAAGCCTATTGCAATGAGACATTCACGGGTACGACGCGATGATGTAAGCACAGAAATCAACCTTATCTAAAGACATCCAGCAAGATTGCTTTTGCCGAACGAATGTTAGATTTGTCAATTTAAACCTTCAATTCCATCAATATGGTTATTTTCGAAAACCCTTGTTTCCATTTGGCACATCGAATAATTTGATGTGAGTTGTTAAGGTCTCGAATTTATCAATTTTTGAAATTTGCACTCTCAAAGAAAGTAATCACTTTTTAGAGCAAAATTTGGAATATGAAAAAGCTACCTGTGATTCATTTGAGCCAGTTGGTGCCATTTGCATTAACTCTTGCAGCCATTGGCTTTTGCTTGATGCAAACCGATGATTGGAAAAACGTGGGTGCGATCGTTTTCTCCGTTGGACTGCTACCCCCTGCCTTGATGATTTCAAGATTGAAAGACTGAACTCGCAAAAGAAAAACCCCGTTCATACGATGTATGAACGGGGTTTTCAATTTTGCTGGCGGAGCGGAGGGATTCACATCATCCGCCAAGAACTTTATAAACACTAGGTTTTTGAATTTCTATAAATCCAAATACCAACAAAAATACCAACTAATAACTTTACTTAGAAATCTGAAACTATTTACGCTCAGGCTCCAAGCCCAGAACAACACAAGTCGTAAATCAAGTAGTACATCTAGTTGCTCTCTCCCCCTAAGTAAAAAGATAGGGACAATGAAAAATCCTCTGCCTTCACAACGACCCACTGATCTTTTAGGAAGGGAGAGGACTCTGACTCGGTATCTCTGACTTGGCATCCCGCATATCTGTAGACACCTATTTCAACTCTCCAAAAGAAAAGAAGGTAAAACGAACCTTCAGTACAGCCCCTCCGTTCCTGTTGTCTATCTAGGCAAATGGCGGGTTGCGAGCATCTAATTCCGAAAAAACTTACTTTTTGGGAATTCATATTCCCAAAAAAAATGCAGGCTCCCTAGCTGGGAACCCGCATAAATACTGGGGTGGCTGATGGGGCTCGAACCCACGACAACAGGAATCACAATCCTGGACTCTACCAACTGAGCTACAGCCACCGTAGAGGCAAAATTATAACCTAGCTATTTTGATTTCTGCCTTGAATTTTT
>JACCDG010990786.1_pt1 | contig 25298 bp, 14 predicted proteins | sample 7442471 | NCBI WGS metagenome assembly JACCDG01 (sample SAMN15323444, study PRJNA562643) | freshwater metagenome | isolation source: river surface water | place: USA:Blue River Watershed | collected 2017-08-17 | reverse complement strand
TACTCGGGATGATGCTTAAGCTTGTTGAAGAGTGTGCACGCAAATGTGTAATGCAGATTCTCATCTCTGCTAATGAACTTGTTTGATTGAACCAAGCCTCTCATCAGGTTCTGATTGCTCGGATCCTTCTGCCCAAGCCAAAATATAGAACAGAATGAACCGCTAAAGAAGATGCCTTCCATTATAGCGAATGCTATCAACCGAACTGGAAACGTAGATGAGTGATCGTCGATATACTTAATAGCCCAATCGGCCTTCTTGGCAATCGCAGGGATGTTCTTAATAGAGTTCTTATAGAACAAATTGGTATCAAAATCGGTGATCAGAGTATTCAACAACGTCTCATAAGTAAGCGTATGCACATCTTCGATCATCTGTTGGAAGTTATAAAACAACTTACTATACTTGTACAGATCGGAAGGAATGTGCTCAATATCTTTAATGAATCGCTCAGATAGATTGATGTTCACGATCTGATCAGACTGTACGAAGAACCCCAATATATTGCTAATAAAGTATCGCTCACTGTCATTTAGACGATGCTGCCAATCTCCAATATCATAGTCAAGCTCAATCTCATCATGGGTCCAGAAGGTCAATCTAGCTTTGTTATAAAGCTCGAACAACTCTTCATCTACGACGGGCAGAAGGCTATACAGTTGATTATCGACTGACGACATGATAACGAGAACTGATGATTTGATATATTATCACATCTATTTTCTAGATTAATTAATACAAAAAAAGACACAGCGTCTCTAGATGAGACAGCGGCTTCATCGAGTGCGCGCAGGCGAATCAGCGTATCGACAATGCCTTGCATCACGCTCTCGGTTTCCAACTGACCTTGTCGACATCAGACACCACCAGATCTCCGAGCTCTGGATTGGCCTGGATGGCATCCCATGTGATGCACTTGGGATACTGTCTGTAGATCTCTGTGGATCTCGGGTTGCTCTGCAACGAGCCGAACTCGATCATATGCTTGTGCATCGCCAAGAAGATGTATGCGTTGTCGTTGTACGCGTTCATCAGAGTGCGATTGATCTTGTCGGGGTTGTACATAGCCACTCGAATCGCCTTGGGGTTCTTCGAGATCTTGGCCCAGTACGCGCGCTCGCTCACCGGCACACCATAGTAGTACCATTGGCCGATAGATGGATTGTAGTCCGCATATGGGAGATACTCATCGTCGATCATGATGAGATCGAATCTCCCAAGCCGAATCATGTTCTTGTTGAACTCGTACTCGTAGTTACGAACCAGATGCTTCTGGTAGTAGTCGATGGGACTCATATTGAGCGGAGGCTCTGGCACGAATGGCACCGAGAGGTTGTACTCTGGATCAAATGAGCGACTTGTCATGTTGGCAGCTCGGATCGCATTGTATGCGCTCATGGGAGACTCAGACGAGTATGCTCTAACTGTCATATAGATCTCTCCATTAGGCAGCATGGGACTCGTGCGTCTCGTGTCTACTCCGGAGTATGAGATCGATGGAAGCGGCGGGCGCGGGGCATCGGTCGACTTGTCGTAGGAGTATGTCTGCTTGCTGGTGAAGGCCATGGTGACTGAGAGCTATGGAATGCTATTCCAAAATGTCTAGAGATATATATACATTCGACCCAATCAATTTCGTGTTGAGATGTCGCAGACGCGCGATCTAGCAATGCCGTTGATATTAGCTCTGGGAATACTCTGTGTTCTCTATATTATCTATATCCAGAACTCTGGTCCGATATCTAGAGATCACTCATTCCTCGGAGGCTTCTGGACGAGCGATCACGACGATACATCAATCACGATATACTTCTCTGGCGACTCGGATCAGTCGGGCCGCTTCATATTGAGCGATGCAGACGGAGTAGGACAGGAGTTCGAGTTCGAATACAAAATGCGAAAGCAAAGAGAGCCAGGACAATACTCGATAGAGTTCAAACCAATAGACAATTACTCGAAATTCGCAACCATGCTCAGAGATGATGCGACGCAGTTGGAGATGCATGTCGATGAAGGCAAGATAATACTATTTAATGACAAAGAATCAGTAGCAGAGCTAATTAAAGACAATAAAATGATGGATATGATGCTTAAGTGCGTCATGCGTGATGAATGACCAGTAATGAATATCATGCTTGCATATCGTAATTAGGTAGTTAAAATTGATTTTTTGTGTGTATTATATACGCATCTGATTTCAGTGCTAAATTGTTTCTCTAATATACCTAGCGTGCCAGATCCACAATGAGCTCTATCAGTTTCCCCGAGAATGAGATTGAGAGCGTTGAGTTCTTCATGATGGGTAGCGAGGATCATAAGCAGAACTCTCTGTGTAACATTCAGTCTAAGGATCTGTTCAGTAGCGAGAGACCTATCGACAATGGCATTTACTCGCTCCACATGGGCACTACTAGTTATTCTTATCGATGCAAGACATGTCTCAACACTAGAGACAAGTGCTTGGGTCACTTTGGCAGCGTCAAGCTCAACTATCCAGTTACGAATACGCTCTTTAGAAATGAGATAGCCAAATGGCTCAAGGTCATCTGCCACAACTGCGGAGAGGCTATCAGTAAGATCACTGAAGACATGTCTCTCAACAAGGCAGTGTCGATGACCAAGACGACGGGAACCAAACTCACAGTGTGCAAACACTGCGGATTCGAACAGCCCCAAGTCATGAAGGACTCCAAAGAACCGCTATTTCTAGTAACCAAAAACGGATCGGAAGAAGAGACGCGCATCTACAATGACGATATCGAACGCATCTTCTCTCGAGTCTCAAATGAGACAGTGATGAAACTAGGCAAGCCAGTGAGCCAGCATCCATCTAAGTTCATTCTTAGAGTTGTTCCAGCTATACCCAACAATGCCAGACCCGACGTGCGCAAGATCAAAGGAGGATCGAGATCGAACAACAACGACACTACTACGTTCATCAAGAATCTAGTTAGTCATAACGAGCTCATCTCGCCAGTCATCAGACCAGAAGATAAGGCGCAGCACGAATCGACGCTTAATCTACTTGAGATCACTCATCACTCGATGATCAAAGAGACTCCTAATTCGTCTTCGTCCAGTAAGCTCATCGGAGGCAATGGACAGACACTCATCTCGATCAGTACCAGACTTAGAGGCAAAGAAGGACGCATCCGTGGCAACTTGGAAGGTAAGCGAATCCAATACGGAGGCAGATCGGTCATCAGCGGAGACAACAATATCAAGATCTATGAAGTCGGTATCCCGATCACAGTGGCTAAGACGCTACAGGTGCCCGAAGTAGTCCAGCCGTACAACATAGATAAGCTCACGACATGCTTCTTGAACAAGAATGTAGCATATCCGGGATGTACCAAACTAGTAAAGAAGAGCAATGGAGCTACGTATTACGTAGATACGAGTAACTCCAGTCTGCAGCTAGAGTACGGAGATGTGCTATACAGAGATATGATGGATGGAGATGTGGTTGCGATGAACCGAGCGCCCTCATTGCTATACAGTGCTATCAGCGGTCATAAGGCTAAGATTTTAGGAAACGGAGACACGTTTCGACTGTCGGTCAATGTAGTAGACCCTCTGTACGGCGGCGATTTTGACGGAGATGCGATGTCTATCTACTCGCCACATAGTATCATTGCCCGAAATGAGTGTGCTACTTTGAGCAATGTGAAGCGATGGATGATCTCGTACAAGGATCCGGCTCCATCCATGGGAGTGTATCACGATAATTTGATCGGCATGTTTGAACTGACCAAGAGCTCCACCAAAGTAGATCGATACCATTCGATGTATCTGATGTCGCAAGTAGACTATGACTCATATCTACACAAGTTCAAGTCCCTGGATGATGTCAGCATCGGCAGAGATCTGATCTCGAAGCTACTGCCAGAGATCAACATGCAAAAGAAAGCAGCGTTCTATAAGCCAGAGTACTCGGCGTTCGTCAACTACGATCCAACCGAGACTCACGTAGTCATCAAGAGAGGCAAGATCATCAGTGGGCGACTCGATAAGAAGACAGTCGGACAAGGCGTTAAGGACTCGCTATTTCACATCGTACACAATAGATATGGAGTCAATGCGGCCATCGATCTACTGTACAACGTACAGCAGGTATCCACTAACTATCTTCTGGCAACTGGATATACCATCGATTACGATGATATCGCGATCAAGAAGTCGATCCTTAAGAAGATCAATGACATCACAGGATCTATCTTATACGAGTCCAACAACCTAACGAAGAAGCTCAGACAAGGATTGATCACGCCTCCTATTGGCATGACCGTGGATGAGTACTACGAGCAGGAACAGATTAACATCCTCAGCCCGGGAGACGACTTCACGGAAGTGGTTATGTCTAGTCTAGATCATGAGAAGAACAATCTGTACAAGCTCATGGCATCCGGAACCAAAGGCAAACCCACCAACATCTTACAGATCAGTTCATCAATTGGACAGATGAATATCAAGGGCCGTCGTATGGCAAAGACGTTCGATACTGGTCGTGCGATCCCGTACTTCCAACGCGGACATGATGACCCACAGGCAGTTGGATTCATTCCAGACTCTTACGTTACTGGAGTATCATCTCTGTCTGCGATCGCGCAGCAGCAGGACGGACGCAACGGCATCACCACCAAGGCACTCTCAACTGGCGTAACTGGATACCACAACAGAAAGTGCAATAAGAATGTAGAGGCAGTCATAGTGGACAACTTCAGACGCACGACAAAGTACAACTACGTGCTACAGCAGCTGTATGGAGATGATGGAATCGACATCAGAAAGGTAGAATGTGTCGATTTTGGTACTCTATTCCTATCAGATAACGAGTTCATTAGCACATATCAGATAGATGTTACCAGTCTTCCCAAGAGCATGCAGAGTGCAACCGCCAAACAGATCCTTGCGGACGAGATCAAACAGCTGTTCAAGTCTAGAGATACGTTCAGATCTGGATTCATCAAGATCGAGAGCTGCAACTTCAAAGACAGTCTGGTATCATCTCAGCAAGTGCTGCCAGTGAATTTGGATCGCATTGTAGAAGACGTCGCATATGACTTCTCGGACTACATATCTGAGAAGAAGAATCCGATGACGCCCGTGGAGTGGCTGAGCAAGGTATCCGAGCTAAAGGAGCGTTTGATGTACTGCTACTTTAATGAGATTCAGTATGTGAAGCGCATGCCAATCCCAGAGCATGTGATGCGAGCCATGACGCTAATGAACATCTCCATTGATCTAGCTCTCAACTACAAGAGACTGTTCCAGAACAATATCGATCTCACGCTCATGGATCTGATCATTAGCAAGACGTGTGAGATATTCAAGAACTCGCTCGTGGAGTACGGAACTAGCATTGGCATGATCGCATCTGAATGCACATCTGAGTCAATGACACAGAAGATCTTGGACTCAATTCACGCATCGGCGACGTCAAATGGCAACTTCCTATCTAAGATCAAAGAGGTTTACGGAGCCAAAGACACCGATCAGCTATCAGACCCATATATGGATATCTTCATCAAGCCGGAGTTCGAAGATGATCTATCTAAGATCCAGGAGATTGCTAATGAGATCGAGATGATGGATCTATACAAGTTCGTCGACTCTCTACAGGTCTTCTTTGAGGAGTACAAGAAGGTAGTGCATCCTAGCTACGCACACGAGATCAGAACCATATTTGAGCCATTCGAGAAGCACAGCATCAATATGAAGCTGCCGACCAATCTGATCAAGTGGTGCGTGCGCATGGAACTCAATCATGAGATGCTAATAGAGAAGAATATGAGCATCAGAGCTATCTACCGCAAACTCAAGGAGCTCTATCCGATGCTACACATTGTGTACACAGACGATAACACAGAGTGTCTCGTAATGCGAATCTACTTCCAGAAGGAGATGTTCAAGAAGGAGACCGAGATCAACCAATACACGATCAGAGATCTCATGTACTCGAAGATACTCAAGACAGTGATTCGAGGAGTATCGGGCATCATATCGGCCAAGGTGCTTAAGGAGTTCGTTCCTCGAAGTGTGGTGGCTGAAGATGGGTCTATCAAGACCGTGCGAAAGCACATCATCAGAACGGTTGGAACCAACCTAACAGACATCATCGATAATGAGTACGTGGACTACACCAGAACGCAGTCTAACTCTATTATGGAGATATACAGACTGTATGGCATCCATGCAGCCAAGATGAAACTGATCCAAGCGCTACGTGAACTCAGCGGATCGGACATCAACATCAAGCACTACACTCTGATCGCAGACACTCTCACATTCAACGGATTCATCTCCAATATCGAGAAGAGCGGTCTAGATGAGAGTAACCCAGATAACGCGCTACTGAGCATCTCATACTCGCACCCGTTACAGAGCATCACCGGAGCGGCACTCAATGAAGACAGATCGTATGTAAATACCAACATCAGCTCAGCTCTAATGATGGGAACGGTGCCCAACATCGGGACGCTATACAACCCTATCGTAATGAACTCGGAGTTTGTCAAGACGAATAGAGTCAGTGTGGATAGCGTCATCGACTCGCTATAAGCAACCCGATACAAGTGACTTAGATAAAGTCACTATAATTTTTTATAGATAACAAAACTAACTATCAGTATCTGGTCGCGTGGATACGGCCTAGTTGAAGCATTGCCCACGGCTTCGCCGAGTGCACGCAGGCGAATCAACTATTAGCTCTCTCGGTCGTGTAGATGTAGCCTAGTCGAAGCATTCAACTATTAGCTCTCTCGGTCGTGTGGATGTAGCCTAGTTGAAGCATTCAACTATTAGCTCTCTCGGTCGCGTGGATACGGCCTAGTTGAAGCATTCAACTATTAGCTCTCTCAGTCGCGCGGATGTAGCCTAGTTGAAGGCTTCAACTATTTCCTTTTTTAGGTCGCGTGGATGTAGCCTAGTTGTAGTTAAAAAAAAGACTAATGTGTTCATTATTTGGTCTGAATTAGATCAAATTAATGATTGATGTCCCACCGTTTACGTCTCTCTTCTTTCTCAAACTGTTCTATCTGTTGCTGATGCGTAATCGGTCTAGAAGGAGTGCGTTTGGTATTTCTAGACGTAATGCTATGTTCTCTCTGTCTACGTAGATTGGCTATCTGGGCCTTACGTTGTATGCCCCCGGCTTCGCCAAGTGACTTCATTGTCGATTTGCTATCGATGACCAATTTGACTCGATCAAGATCAGACTTGGCTTTGGTCAGTACATTGTCTTTCTTGATCATGTACTCATTATAGACATCTAGACTAGCATTATAGACTAGACACATTCTATACATCTTAGCTGACTGGTCCTTAAATCGATCCTTATCCTGTCTAGTTGGTCTGATTGCTCTGAGCTCAGAATGAATGGCTCCAATACAGTTGATACAATGCTCTAGCTGCACATCTCGAGCGCTACGACTTTCCGGATGTCGGAATGCTCCTATCCACCGACGTAACTCAGCCTGTCTACGTACCCATTTAATCTCTTCGCTTTCTAGAGTATCTATCTGTATTTGAGATCGTTCCATTACTTCTCTAGCAATGCTAGTTTCTTCGATTAAGTGAATGCATTCGGTGTGTAGCTTCAGCATTATTTCTTTTGCTTTACTCTCGCTGGTGTTGCCAATCTCTATAATCTGATTATAGGTCTTATTGGCTTCATCGAGACTCATTGTCTCGCGAATGCGAGGGAAGCGATCTTGAAATGCAAAGTAGAGTCGATTGCTATACAGTGTCATGTCCATCTTCATCATTCGTTCGTCAAACTCGCTCAACTCGCATTCTATCTTAGATACGTCGAAATGAGATAGATAACTCATAATGATAGACGGTTATAGGGAGTAAGAGCGAGGGTAGTACTGTAGGTGATGTATATTACTATATATTCTATATCAATTTTTATCAAATTACTTAACAAAATTGACTTATATCCCATATAGTATATATTCGCTATGAATCTTAACGAGAACTCCAGTTTCCCAATTGTGATTGGATGGTCTGCCATTGAGTCTGAGATCATCAACAACATTGTGAATCCCTTCTTTGACTCCAAATCAGGTGGCTCGGCCCAGAAGCTGGATCGTCTGACTACTAAGAAGATCATGACAGATGTCTGTAGTAGAGTTCGCAGTCCTATGTTCACTCGCGCAGGCAAAGCTGGTGTAATATCCACTCTCAAATACATGTATTATGTTATCAGAGTCGGCATACTGATCTGTATCAAGGACGGTAAGCTCATTGGGTTTGCCCCATTTGCTAATCCAGATTATATAAATAACTGGCATGAGCATCTTAAATTTGAGATCAAAGATCGAATAGTCGATAAGCGCACTGGAAGAACTACATTTAAAAAGAGAACCACAGCCAGTTTAAATGAGTATATTAGATACAAAAAAACACAACTACACTCAGTTAGAGATGTCAATCCCAGAACGGAGGAATGGGCAGCTAACGCATACTTCGTGAACAATGCAATCAGAGATGATGTGTGGGGACAACACAGTCTACCAGAATTTCATAGTATGATAGACGAAGCCACCAAGCACAGACAGATAAGAGATTGCATATTCTTCTTAAACAAGAGAGACTATCCAGTCATGAGACTCGATCTAAGAGAACCATACTTCTTTATGTGGCCGAGGGGTGCACCAGAAGTCTCTAAAGAGCTAATAGAGTTCGGAGGTTCAATGACGCCGGTCGTGTCTCCATATACCAATGAAGCATATGCAGATCTCCCATTCCCAATTGCTCAGGATTGGATCATGGCTATTGCTCCAGATCAGTACTTCCATTCTCAATCAGCAAAGCTAGAATGGAAGGATAAGAGACCTACTGCATTCTTTCGGGGATCTCTAACAGGCAGAGTTGACCATAGCCTCAACCAGAGACTTATGGTAGCTAAACTGTCTAACGAATGGCGAGGCAGACAACGGACTTCGTGGAACGGAACTCAAGTGCCTATACTAGATGCTGGGATAACATCGTGGAATCTATCAGACAAGATCAATCAAAGAGGACTAGTATCGTTTACCAATCCAAAGGAGACAAAGATAAGACTCTCAAATAGAGTTCCAATGGACGAAGCCGTCAATTCGTATAGATATATACTTAACATCGATGGGCATGCAAGACCAAACAGAACTGGATATCTATTAGCGAGCTCGTCTCTTATGATAATGGTCGAAAGCGCTAATGTAGTTGGCAATATCACATGGATAGATAGAATGCTACAGCCGGGAGTCCATTACATCTCAGTTAAAGCAGATCTAACGGATCTAGAGGACAAGATCAAATGGTGCATCGAACACGACGAGGAATGCATCAAGATAGTGAAAGCAGCCAATGCTCTAGCTAATAAGCTATTCAATAAAGAGGCTATTATGGACTATGTAGAACTCACCATCAATGCTATAGCAAATAGAACATGTAGCTGATTCGCATGAGTACAATATCACGAACCTGGCTATCTCAGTCGCGCAGATGCTACCTAGTTGTAGTCTTGCCCACGGCTTCGCCGAGTGCACGCAGGCGAATCAACTATTGTCTTTTTTTAGGTCGCGCGGATGTTGCCTAGTTGAAGCATTCAACTATTTTCTTTTTTAGGTCGCGCGGATGTTGCCTAGTTGAAGCATTCAACTATTGGCTCTTTAGGTCGCGCGGATGCTGCCTAGTTGAAGCATTCAACTATTGGCTCTTTAGGTAGCGCGGATGCTGCCTAGTTGAAGCATTCAACTATTGGCTCTTTAGGTAGCGCGGATGCTGCCTAGTTGTAGCCTTCAACTATTGGCTCTCTCGGTCGCACAGATGCTACCTAATTGAAGCATTCAACTATTGGCTCTCTCGGTCGCGCAGATGCTACCTAGTTGTAGTCTTGCCCACGGCTTCGCCGAGTGCACGCAGTCGAATCAACTATTTTCTTTTTTAGGTCGCGCGGATGTTGCTTAAGATGATATGAATTGATCATCTATATCTACATATCCATCCATTACTGATATGATTGATGCTTCGAAGTTATAGTTTTTTTGAGCATCGTCTTTACGTATCAGCATGTTCTTATATAGCAATACATTTGGGTGTGTTTGTCTAAATTTAGCTCCCTCTCGTTGGCTCGAGAGATTCGATGTGAGTTTGCTGTTAACGCTTACGGGTGTGCCATTGCTCATGAAGTATTGATTTGCTTCTTGGTTAAATGTTAATATATTGAGCTTGTATCCTTCGTATAGATTGCGTTTGATGTTTATGACCGCATTGACAAACTCGGATCGGTCTCCGGCCATATGCAGTAGAGTCAGTACATCCTCTGTATCATCGCATACGAGTGGATTGATCTTAAGCGTCTCAACTATAAGCCAGCTCGTCTCTATTATAGTATCTGAGATGAAGGCTAATGATGTGTAGTTAAGCCCGTTGCTTAGACACCACTTCTTAATCTTGATGATGTCTCCTTGGAACTCGGAGATCTTAGATACAAATGTTTTATAGATCAAAAGCATCTCTATGAACTCACATGCTACTAGCAGTTTGGATCGAAGACGATTGAAGTTGGGTAGATCAACAGTCGCATCATTGGGAGAACCAGTCTGCATGCTATCTAGTAGAATCTTGTCTAGAGATATGGGGGCTTTGCAGTCTAGTAAGAACATATCAGTCTTCTTGACCATCATTACACAAGCTAGAACCATAGTATCGTAAACGTGGCGCTTCCGAGCCACTGCCGTAATAATGGTCTTGCGTAGCTCCAAATCCATCTTTCGAAATCGGTTCATTATAACACCAACCGGTGTGATTTTCTGGTCTTGGTTGATGGCTCCTAAGACAAAGAGCTTCTCTTTAGCGTAGGCTATTGTATCATACGAGGGAGGAGTGATCATCTGAGTAATTGAGTCTAGATTATCTCCGGCAGCCAATGCTAGCATATGTGGAGACATATCTTCGACTAGTATATTTGGCGTGTTGTCTACGATCATCGATTCGAACGTAGATTCAGTGAAGAGAGGATAAAACACACCCGCATGTTTGCGACCTACTCGACCCTTGCGTTGGAGAGACATGCTAGTTGTAGTTGGCTTGGTGTAGAGCATAGTGGCTCCATATTTGGGATTGAATTCAGATGTGAATACAAGAGCCGTATCGATACAGTATTTGAGACTCTCCAAAGTGAGACCGGTCTCGGCTACATTGGTCGAGATGATGATGCGGCGACATGGCTTGTACTGCTTCCCACTGAATGTCAGCTTGATGTTGTCTATTGGAGAAATCAAGCGACGATATTCTTCGCTACTGTGGTTGATATCTAGACTCGTAATTGGGATAATAAGGAACTTGCTAGACTCGCTCTCATTAAGAGTCTCAAGCGTCTTAGTCATTTTAGATATGTACGATGTATTTGGCATGAAGATAATTACATCATTCGGTCCCTTGGAATTGATCCCCTCGGCCTGGATCGACTTGATTATCTCGGCGGTATGCGTGAATATATTGCTGATATCGTACTTTGGGTATCTGATCTCAATCGGCTTAGATTGGCCAGATACCTCAAATATAGTATTCGTTTTGAAGTATGCGCTATACTCATCTACGTTAAGAGTTGCACTCATAAGAATCAAAAATGGAGGATCCTTACCCAAATTGCGCTGAATAAGCTGCTTCATAAGAAACAGAATCAGATCTATATCCACTGATCTATCGTGTGCCTCGTCTATTATGATGAATCGGAATTTGCGAATGAAGTCCTCGTCGGTCATATTCTTTAGATATTGAAGCAAGATACCAGTCGTTGTGAATAGGATTCCCTTGTTCTTGGTCTTCTTGACGAACTCTTGGGTTTGATATCCCAAGTTTTCAAATAGCTTGATATAGTTCCCATTGCGGTTCTTCTTCTTATACAGATCTATCTGAGCGATGTCTTTAGGGATCTCTACTGCAGTTAGCACTCGAGGCTGCGTAATCACAATTCGCTTCTTGTACAGTTGAAAGAAACGTAGATACAAATTCGGAGCGATAGAGGTAGATTTGCCAGATCCGGTTTTAGACAGTAGAATCACGACTCGATCGCTCATGGTGAGTCTAGATCGAGACTGAGATAGTAGTTTGGTCTTAAACCAATTCATAATATAGTCGATCGGGATCATTTGGTCTAATTCCTCTTGGTCTTCGCCCATACGTGCTACCAGTGATCCTTTTTTGAGTAACGTAATCGGAGCTCCGCCCGATATGCGTTTGGACGATACGTTTGAACTAGCCATGTTGTAGATGTAGAGGCTAGACACACTGCGAATATGCTCAGACGAAAATTTGATGTGTCTATATATATGCATTGGATATTAATCTCCGATCTATTAATCTGCTGATGTCTGCGAGTGATCAACCCGATAGTCTGAGATCGTCTGGCTCGTCGGGGGGCGCTAATAAGTATCAACTCAAGAATGCGTTTAAGGTTATTGTCAGCGATGAATCGGATACAGAATCGAAAGGATCGGGATGCGATATACATACAGATAGTATGATAGCACAAATGGAAGATATATCCTTATATCATAACCCATACAACACTAGATCTAGATCGACTATCATTAGAGCACCCAACATGCAATCTATAAGAAGAGAAAACACAATTGTTAGCCTAACAAAACTAGCCAAGGATCTTATGGATGACGCAGAAGTAGAAAAGGCAGTACTGTCTGACATTGCAATATCAGAATCATCTATAACGTCTAGCAATGCATCTATCGGAGGAATGATCATATCTAGGGAACTCAACAAGAACGTAATGAAGGACGCAACCGGTGCTGTCATAGTAACTCAAATGCTGCGCATTATCAAGAAGCTAAATCAGACAAAACATAGACGATTGTCCTTATACGAGTTCATTGACATGATTCGAGACATTGTCTATCGCGATGTTAGTCTAGTCATGTTCAATGAGTACCAAAAGAGTGTTAGATACTATCCAAAAGACCACTATTTTCACTATTATATATATTTCTTAAACTATGGAGCATACTATCATATCAAGAGATACAAGTCGGACATCCCAGATACAAAGCAAAAGAGCTTTCACTCTAAGCACTTTAAACTGATTAATGAGCAAATGAACTATATACACTCAATTATAAAGCAAAAGAAGAGAGATATCCGAGCAATCGCAATAGAACAACTCAACACATGAGCGAGTTCAAGTTTGAGACATATGATAGATACGTAAAATTGATCAATCTGGTCAAGGGACACGATGCCAAGTACCCATATACTCTTAACTCGGATGTAAAGTTCATTCAAAATGAAATAATGCTCAGATATAAGCAAAATTATGCGATTTTAGACAAAAATAACCAATCTGAGAAAAAACAGGGCGGATCTGGATATAATGTCTCGGTTTGGCTTATATGAGTCATATATGCGTTAAAAAATAGTAAAATTGATTTTATATTTATAATAAGTATATCACACAGATCTGCAGAACAGTTCCAAACCCCCCAAGTTTCCAAGTAACCAATCAACATCATGTCGGCCTCTATTAAGACCGCTTTCAGTGTCTCCGCTCAGGATATTATCGATGCCTACAACGCGCATGGTACTGATATGATGATCGTTAACTTTACCAATCTCAAGGAGACTAAGTTCGGACAATACCCAAAGATCAACATCAAGCTCGCAGACGGATCGCTCGTTCAAACGAACGTGATGCGTCTCAAGGCACCAGAAGGGCTAACCATCTCTGGAGCGCCCAAACCGCTTGCTCATCGTAAGTGGCCCCAGCTGCGAGCTAAGGTATCCTCAACCAATCTAGATGGATCCGATAACGACAATGCACTTGCTCTCAAGTACATCTGTGAGTCATTCGATCATTACATTACAACAGAGGTTGCTGAAGGACGCATTGCCTCCAAGGCTAAGCCAGGAGCCAAAGATGTGATTGTGATCAAGTCCACGGAAGTCGAAACAGCCATGGACTACATGCAATACAACCGAGAGACCAAACAAAGCGAAGAGGCAGAGAAGCCCAGCTTCTGGATCAACATCTCCAAGAAGATGTGGTGGAACTCAAATGAAGTCAAAATCCCACAAGACGTTGAGGCAATTGAAGATGCGTACTACCTTAACGATGATGGAACGCCAGATAAGGATCGCCCGATCCTAAAGCACAACTTCCAATCGGAGTTCTACAATGTGCAACAGGCATACTTCAACAAGAAGACCGGAAAGCAGTTCTTCAGACGTCTAGGAGATAAGGATGCCGAGACTGGAGAGATCGTTCTAGACAACTCGAACATCCACAAATTCCTAACTCGCAACAGCAACATCATCGGGACAATCAAATTCGACGTGAGCATTGTACGCTCACAGTGCAAGTTGAACCTAGCATTCGGATCCAAGATGTATGTCAATGTCTGCGAAGATATGACGCGTGGAGATGACGAACTCAATGAAGACATCCTCAGCTTCGCAAACCAATTCGCCAAATCGACTAATGTCGACGATGAGACTAAGGAAGATGACGATGACGACTTCGAAGAAGATCAGATCGAGGACGATGACTTCTAGATCAAGTCCAATGAGATGCAACGACATCCACAATGAATTGATTAGCACAGTATAACTGAGCTAATCTTTTTTTATGATACGATCTCAACTAGTATGGGATGCAACATCGGAGAGCTCACAAATTAGAGGAACGTGATCGCTGCCCATAACATTGCTACAGATAGACACACTTTTGATTAGTGAATCCAAAGCAGAGGAACAGAGAACATAATCAATTCGCCAACCGGCATTGCGCTCGCGAGCACGACTTCGATAATCGAAATATGTATATTCCACACTATTGGGATGACGAATGCGCCACGAATCGACTAAATTACAATCATTCAAGAGCTTATCGAAGGCGATGCGCTCGGATTCAGTATATCCGGCAGAATGAGTATGTCGAGATGCGTCCTTTACATCGAGACTGCTACGCGCGACATTCATATCACCAACTATCATAACTGGTTTAGACTTCTGCAATCGCTTAATGAACTGTAAAAAGACAGTTGCCCATTTATTGACTCTATATTCAATCCGCGCCAAAGTGCTTCCCGAGTTGGGTTGATAGACCGCAACTAGTATGAATTTATGATATTCGAGACACACTACTCTACCTTCTGAGTTCTCTGCAAACGCATGTTCTTTGAGAGGCATGATCTTGCTATAGATACTTACTCCACTGTATCCTTTCTTGTTGCATGAGTTAGAATGATACTGATACAGATAATCGGTGAACAGATTAAGCTTCTGTAGCTTGTCTAGACATATCTTAGTTTCGTTGAAGCAAACGATGTCGCAATTGGAAGACGATATGTATGACTCGAAGTCGAGATCGTCTAGTACCCTCTTCTTTTGGATAGCGCGAATGCCATTCACGTTCCATATCATTACTCGCATGATAGAGAACACTATATTGCACCAAAAAAAGATGTAAATCATACCATATCATCATCCACCTCTTGACATGTAATACACCTGTATACATACTGTAATGTCTTCTTAATTACATAAATGCAACCTATAGGAACCATTATTAAACATATGTACATGCCGATTTGGTTATAACGAACAGTCATAATTATGTGTTGCGTATTGTTACAGCTCGAAGATATGTTCCCTTTTTAGTTCCTTCGGGCGTTTCAAAGCAATACGGAACTAGCTTACAACTACAATATATCTCTACTCCAACTAAGTCTTCAACCGAGTTCCAGTTAAGATTAGTCAAGTCAAATGAGCACCACTTTGTAGATACCTTTACATAGATTCCAGTAGTCTGGTAATGCATTAAGATCGAATGACCCGTTCTATCTTTAATCGCTAAGAGCTTATCTCGTTGTCCATTATCTATACGTAGCAAGATGCGCTCCTTATCAAGCACCTTAGATATGTACCCGACTAGAATGACGTTCATTCTATCTATAATTAGATACCAATGATCCATTCGAGCAACAAAAAAATATACATAGACTTGAACATCATAAGTACAGATGATTAGAAGTCGAATGTAATATCAGAGCGATTGTTCATATCTTCGGTCAACATAGCCTCATCCATACTGGCACTGACAACATTCGTGTTCGAGATGATACGAGTATTGACGAACTCAATCTCCTTACGTACCTTAGTACGAATCACACGCTGTAGCAGAGTGAAGAACACAATATTGCGGACTAGCTTACTGTTCAGTCGAAGCTTCTTAGCCGCGGCATCTCCAATTGGGCTTACGTACTTGGTTAGCACATCAGATAGAACTCCTAGATTTTTGTTTTCGTCCTTACCTAAGACGGCAGAGAGATCTACATCGGTATCATAAGGAGACTTTAGTAGGGTAGTGATACTATCCTTAACTCCGGCATTTACAATACCATCCTTCATAATATCGGCAACTGCATTCTCATACGTAAGAGAGTAGTTGTACAGATTCACGAGTGGAATTTCGCGCATTAGAGAATGGATGTTGATAGGAACCACATTTAGATCGATTATGTTTGCCACAATAGCATTAAAACGAGTGTTGACATCAACTCCAATCCATTTGGCATATGCAGCGCGCAGAACAACCTCAAGTGCCTTTCGAGCATCATCATCTGCAGCTATTGCTACATCTCTCTCGTACTCAGTTACAGCTTGATTAAATTCTTGATCGTTGCCTGGCTTATTTTTTTGAGCAATGATTGTTTCGATCGAAACATCGCGGGGCGCTGCGCCCGCATCGGACTTCAGATAGTTAAATACGACCTTCTTGTTCTGCAGAATGTTGTATCCTTCTAGAAGCATTATAGTCTTTGACAGATCGACAGTCGACTGGTACGTACGTAGCTTTCCGGTAATTGGAGCAAGAACATCAACTTCGCTGTCTGGAATAGAGATGAATGCAGTTGTATCATTGTCGATTGGGTCTTTAATATTGAGAAGCTTGTCGGCAAATGCACTAAACTCAGGGCTGATAGTACCATCGTTTGCAACAGGAGCAATTACATCTATTAGAGCATTCGCAAGATTGTCCTTTACGGACTTGTATATATCCTTAAGCTTAGCTACATCAGCATTTCCGGCAGCATCATCATCTCCAATCGAATTATCAATGTTTCGAGCTATAGCATTTAATGTAGGTTTATCTAGTCGATTGACTAGATTGGCTATCTCATTAGCCACTAGACCTGGTCCATCCGGATCAACTCGTAGACTGGTTAGTACTTCAGTGATCTTTGCCTTTACATCATTTAGTACTGCATCATTATCGGCTGCATTTTTTACTGCATCTATCTTTCCTACAAGCTTGTTTATAGCAATAGATCTGTACCAACTTGGTTTGTCTGTATTGACTATGGTCGAGGCAATGGGCGTCTTTCCGATTTGGAACTTATCAATGCTTCCGAAGAAGAAACGATCGTCAACCACAGTATGGTACAAAGACATAAAGTTGCTTAGTAGATCGTTGAATTTCTTAGGCTCAATTCCATTGACGGTCTGGCTAAAGTTATTGTATCGCTGTACAAGCTCCTTCATGTAAGGCATATCATCTAAAGACACTGTCTTAGACATGATTGGAGCACGCATCGCATATAGATACTTAGCATTCGCGTTACTCTTAATCGGAAGGAGCGCATCTCGGTTCTTACGACGAATGGATGCAGTCATCGTAGAGAATGGACCAAATGGTAGTTCCTTTTCTCCGTTGGACATGAAGTTCTTAGAGAAGTCCTTACGTACATCGAACATGAATGGAGGCGTATTGTCTACGGACTTGATCTCAGAGATCACCGAATCGGCATCGGCTACTAGAGTGCGCATGCCATTAATAATCGAATCGAGAATCAATACTACTCCAGATATGGCATCATCCTTGGATACACTCACTCCATTGATCTTACCGTAGTTCATGTAATCGAGACCGCTGTTAACTACATCGGCATCGGCCTTATCACCAGTGTTCTGAGTGAATACACTAGTCTTGACAATTACGCCTGTGCTCTCTGCGATGTTAATATCGGCATCGGCCTTGCCATTCACGCGAATTAGCAGACGGCGATAAACCTTGCATTTCTCGATGAAGAGCTTGAATATGCGGCTGAAGATAGGAAGCTTGACCTTGATATTCTCAAACGCAGATGGAGACACCTCGCTCAGCTCCGATAGCTTGAACACATGCATATTGCTGATGGGATGAATACGATTGATTAGCGTATTGATCGTGTACGATAGAATCGAAGATAGAGGCGAGTTGTTGAATGGAATGATATCAGACATTTCATCTGTCTTAGACGTGATATCCGGATACGAGTAACCATTGTTGATGGCATCGGGGAATCCAGATGATACAAAGTTGTCTACGAGCTTGGAGTAGAACTTCTTAGAACTGTTATCATATGTCTGGATTAGATACTGATATACTAGCGTATTGAACTCTTGGACAATAGTCGAGTAAGCAACGTTATCGATCTTATCGCCTCGGATGTTGAATAGATAAGAGTATAGAGTTAAGTTCTGCTGAGCATTGGCATTGAGTCCCATGAATGTCTTAGCATTCGCATTGTAGATAGTGAACACATCCTTAAGCAACTGGCTCTTATCGAAGTACTTGTTGTATTGATCGCTGGCAAGACTAATGCGTTTGTATAGTAGCTGAGACTGAGAGTTGTCGGACGCCTTGTACACATATGTAGATTTAGGGAGAATTAGATTCTCTTTCATTTGTGTGAAGCTCCACTCGGTCTCGTAAAATGCCTTTGTCATATAAGGAAGTATACGCATAATAGCATCAAAAGACATTACGGTGGCCGTGCTAGACTTGTGTAGGTTCTTGTTAAACATTTCACTCAGAATGGTTTTCTCGAGATTGTATATGGAGCCATCATCAGTGACCTTTCCGTTAACCTTAGCAATGAGTTCATCATCTACTACACCTACAAATTTAGAGAGCATGCTCTTTACCGAAGCAAGCGTCAGCTCTATCTTGTTCTGCAGCTCACTGACATCTAGAACGATGTTATCAGTCGATGTAATGTTAAGCTTAACAAGCATACCAAACGAGTTGCTAAGGCCAATTAGAGCCTCTACGAATAGATGATGCGTGTCATTAGTCGCATACTTGGCATATTGAGCTACTAGAGATGCGTAATTTGCATCATTTACGACGGCGGTAATCAGATTAATTACTGTATCGTTCTGAATCTTAGCGTCCTTAAGAGCCTGCGGTAGCTTAGCTTCCCATTTTTTACACACTGTAAAGATCTTGAGCATGAACTTCTTGATGTTAAATCGCACTTCTTGAAGTAGCGTTAGCGGAGCCAATACAGTCTCATGGAACATTAGATAGGCATCAATCTGAGTCTGGTTAACATTCTGCACTTGCTCAATTGCATTGATGATGAGATCGTACTGCTGTGTCTTATCTGAGATAGTACCAAGATCCTTCTTAAGCTCTCGAATCGAGGTACGTAGACTGACAGGAGTAGTTTTGCCATTGAGTACCGCTAGAGAGGTCTTGTTGAAGATGTTCTCGATGTTAGTACGGAAGTTCTTAACGATCATATACTCGGTGAGCTTACTGATCTTCTCATCCTTAGTCGTGCTCTTGCTGTCTAGAGTCTTCTTTAGCTCGATGTACTTATCAGCAGGAGAATCCTTCTCGAACTCATTGGCCTCATCTAGAATGTCGTAATCATTAGTAGACGAAATGATCTCACTAAAGTCACCGCTGAACGTATTGCGCTTAGTATCCTCGATTACATTATAATAGTTAACTAGCTGCTGACGCTTGATTACGCCATAACGACGGTTTACCTCAGCAATGAGCTCCATTACAACGTGACGTGTGAGCTCCTCACCGCTCTTGTTCGTGGAAGACTTGTAGTGCTTGTAGATAAGGTTAACTTCAGAGATGATTTTCGAGATGTTGTCCTTAGTATAGATACCGGTATCAATGTATTTGGCCTTCTCAAAGATGATCATAATGAGCTTGCTCCATACGCTTCCTACTTCAGGCACAAATGAGATCTGTTCATTGTCTCCATCCTGTCCGACATCATTTGTCTTAACACTCTTATTACCATTATCGAAGATTCGGTAGTAGAACTCAACTAGAAGAGGCAGACGAACGTATAGCTCACCGGCATCGGCAATCACCTCTTCGGACTCTACTAGGCCACCAGTAATAAGACGCGTCGGGTTCGTGATAATCGTGTTCGTGAATGACTTGGGATCCTTGAATATGCGGTTAATGCCAGCGACCGCAATGATCTTACCAACGATAGACTTCATGAGCATTACAAAGTACGTATCATCTAGAATGAACGGGTTGTCCGAGTTCTTAGTAGTGTACTTGTTCCATAGATCAGTCATTACAATATCTAGCAAGAAGTGAGCCCGAGCCATAATACCTTGCGGCTGAACTACATCATTACCAACACCATAAGTCTGATTATGCTGATTGAAGGCCATTTTGCTGAGAATCTTATTCGTCGGCTTACCATTCTCATCTACTATTAGTAGAGTATCTATATCGACTAGATCTAATCTATTCTCAGCTCCAGATAAATCTCTGGTGAGTTGATATACATCTACAATATCCTTATAGGTGACCTCAGTGCCACGAATTTTACTTTCATCTTGTAGATTATTAGTACCTGCTTCTAGGTTAGCAAAGTAATTCTTCGGCGGATGGAACCCTAGACGGGCGATAGCTGTAAAGTACTCTTTATTGTCCTTAAATTTGGAGTACATAGACATAAGTAGCGTATGTAGCGCACGAGCTCCTCGCGCATCGAACGCAGTGAATTGGTTCTTGAAGTTGTTTACCTCATTTTGCGATCGCATGATCTTAACCTTGAGCAGATCAAGATGGTTGCTTTGCATGCCTACCTTTTCGGGGTCCGCCGCCTTATTAGCTTGAGCTAGACCAATATGCGTATCTTTGATTGTGAGCAATCGCTTGACCTTGTTGTCGTTATCCATGATCTGCGTTCCAGTGACATTGATGCTGAATGCCGAGGACCAGACGTAATTCACAAGGTTCTTATAGATTACATTAGGCGACATGTAAATGTGCTTCTCGCTATTCTTATCGCCGTACTTTTCTCCCAGATGAACGAAGTACGAGATGATGTTCTTGAGAACAGTAATGCCCTCTACAGCAGCCTTCGTCTGTTGGAATATCTGTTTGGCTTGAGTCGGAGTGACACGTTTGGTTAGATCAGCTAGAGCGTGTTCTGCGCCGGCTGGTGTTGTTTTATATTTGGCATCGAAATCATTCTGAATGTCCTTAACGTAAGCGACTCCATCCTCATCTGCATTGTCTGCGAACGATTCGAATACCTTGATAAGATTCTTTCCCGATTCTACATCATACCATTTAGCGATGATCTTAGTCGCAGTGAGCATCTTATGTAGATCAGCTACGGCATCTGGGTTCTTGGCCACGGCATCCGTGAAATGGTATAGATATAGATCTATAGCTTCAATGGTCTTGTATAGACCAATACGAGCGTCGCATTGCCATTGGTACATGAACTTGAGATCCTCCTTGCTGATCTTCTTCTTAATCTCAGCAGTGTCGTTGTATAGGTTGATCTCTAGACCGAGACCGCTCTTGTTGTCATCGATTTGACTCAGCAGTTCGTTGTACTCAGTCTTAAGACGGTTGACTGCGTCTCCGATGGTCTTGCCAACCAACTGAGGATACGATTCGCTATACTTGACTAGTTCGCTGGAAGTACTCTTTAGGTTGGTACGGAAGATAGAAATGTCCTTAAAGAACGTGAGCTTCTTGGACGCGATTTCAAGCTTCTTGGTAGCATTAAGTACCGCCGAGATATTAACTCTGGAAGCACTTTGGCTGAATAGCTCATTGATGGTGTCTAGCTCGCTGGCTCCACCATGCTTCTTGATCGTTTCTTGTACGTTTTTGAGTCCGTCTGTGGCTGAGTCGATGTGCGATATTAGAGATTTGAATGCCGAGTTTAGTTTGTTGATGCCTTCTGAGTTGCCAATTGCATTGGCTTTGTTTGTAATGTTTCGTATGATATCTATGAAGTCGTTTTTGATCTGTCGACTATCAACCGAGTCTATGTTGAGTTCTAGCAGATGTTGGTATAGTTTTGTGCGTAGATCGTCTCGGCTAAAGAACGTTTTGAACTTCTCAAAAGCCGCGATGAAGTCTAGAAGATCACTGTTTGCTTGGATCTTGGATCCCATTTCTGTTCCCATATGTTCGGTCGCAGTCGCGATCGAGTCGATATCTCCACTGAGCTTCTGGATGAACTCATTGATATGGGAAGTGATCTTCTTGCGGTGCTCTAGTAGACGATCAGCTAGTTGCGCCGTTTTATCTCCTAGAGCTCCTCCGTTCATGTGTTCATCGCCGCCAAACGCGGAAGCATCATAGCCACCCTGCGAGGTACCTAGTTCAGACATGATGTGTTCTATGAACTGTCTTGTCTGTAGTTCCGCTTGTTGTGTTGGGTGGACGGTCGCGCGTGTATAGGCGCGTTTAGTATTTGGCTTTATATTAGTACCAAGGCTAATCTCTTTAAGATTAAAAATATTTAAATGCTTCAAGTATTTCGATATTTGGGCATCTATCTTATGCTGGTTCTGCGTTACTCCATTTGCTTGCGCATTTCGCATATCTCGGTCGACCATTTGCTTGATATTTTGTAGTGCCTTATTTTTTAGAAGACTAGCATATGCATCTGAGTCGTCTGTCCATGCCATATTATTTTGCATCGCTATATTTTTTATCTCGCCTATAGTGCTATCGAGTCGAGACTGGATGGCCGATACCAACTCATCGCGACTTAGATAAGACGTCGTTGTATTTCCTCCACTTATGGGTGATATAACTGCTCCTCCTTTCTTATGGTTGTATATATTGCCAGTCCGTCGTTCTATATCTGAGATGAACGCTTGTAGACTCATCCTTGTAATTTGGGATTATGGGTATCTACTTTTTATGCGTGTCTATAATAATTATTTAATGGTCTAAGATTTTTTTTAATATCTTAGAAATCTTCTATATTATAGTATATACTAATACCTTGTCAGAACCCAAATCTGATACACGATGGCTGATATCTACGGCGGTAAGAATAAGTTCAAGTGTTTGCTCAGTCTGATCCGACACCACTCTCCGGAGCTGTATGGATGCATCAATGATCTATGTCTAGATGGCATATTTCGTAGTCAGCGCTACAAGAACACCTTCCTGATGCCCGACTCTAAGCTCGTAAAGCGTATCTCTACTATGATCGATAGCGATGAGGACGATAAGGCGGTCGATGCTATCAAGTCCCTAATCCTTAAAGATCATTTTAGCGCCAAGACTCTAGCCTCGGCCAAGCTCGTTGGTACGATGAACGACACTGTGCTCAAGTCTCCAGCTGAGGTAGCTGCTAAGAGCAAAGACACACAACTCAAGACATATGACTCGAAGGGTCAAGACGTTGTAGTCGTTCTAGAGTACTCTGGTGATGTGCCGGTCTGCGTCGATGGTGATAAGGTTGAGTCGGTGAAGGTTGGCTCTGGCCCCAAGCGAGGCGGCGCTGCTCCCGAGTCCAAGAAGTCGATTGATTCTATTCTATCTACTTTAGTAGTCAAGGGTGATGCCAAGAAGACCTTCGTCAAATTTGCATCTGCGGTTGCTGCTGCAGTAGCTCATCTAGATAACAATAAGCATACCATTCACTATCTAGCTGCGAATCCGATCCTATCGTTTCACTTCTTAACTATGAATGGTAGTGAGCATGCTCCGCTAAAGAGCTCCGATATTGAGAAGATCGATTTCGAGAGCGGCATGGGCGATGTAGACGAGCTTGAGAAGCTTATGTCTGAGGTTGAGTTTGATCGCGCGTTCTTCAATAAGATCAATGCAAAGCGCGGTAACCTTCTACAGAAGAAGGGCGATCGCAACACTCTTCCTGGTGAGATCCCTAAGGCATACAAGAGTCTTATTGAGAGCGACGATTGCATGAAGATGCATTTCGGTAAGTGTCCCGAAGTAAAGCTCCTAATGGACGAGCTGCGCTTTTTATATGAGGACGCAGTTAATGACTGGGAGTCCGTTGAAGAGGTATTGGCCCATATGTCTTCGATCAACTGGAACGAGTGCGAACGTCATAGCATCATGAGTGATAGCAAGCTATACAAGTGTCTAGTTAAGTGCCCCGAGGCCTTTGCATCCGGCCCTGCGCTGTTCGTAAAGAGCATATACTTCTTGTACACGCCGATCAACTCCAAGATCGAAGGAGCGCTCGAGAGCAGTAAGAATGGAGGCTCTGCTTACGGTAGCATGAATCCAACTGCAGTGAGTGCTGCTGTATTCAAGGGAGGAGCGGCTCGCAAGAGCATGAAGAGCATCAAGAAGAGTGATAAGATGTCTAAATTCGTAAACGGACTAAGCAAGAAGCAGAAGGATGAGCTAAAGAGTCTATTGAAGTAATTATACAGCATAAAATTGATCTACATGAATATAAATATATACAGAACGATTGTGAGAGCATCATGTATCCATACATCAAATGTCCGTCATGCAACAACGAACTAGCGTCAATCTATCGTCTCTTCCAAGAGATGCGTAAGCTAGTAGTTGTGACGCATGAGCAGTACTCGACTGAGTTTAGCACTGAGAACAGTCTACTCGAAGTCTTCGATCTTCTCAAGATCAAGAACGTATGCTGCCGATCGCACATCAACACAGTCCGTGAATTTAACCCATTCCTTCATTCGGACAGTTACTAAGACACTTAGCCTTTATGACTAAGTGTCTTTTTTTGCAAAAAATATAGCCAAATCTAGTTAGACGCAGTCTTATAACTCAATCGCAATAATAGATTGTTTGTACTCATTGGCTTAGTAGAGCACACGTATGTATGTCTAGACTCGTAACGCGAGCTAAGCATCTGGAGCTAAGCAACGGTCACGCAACTGACTACTATATTGATCTAGATGATTGATCATTGTATCTGAACTCGTAACGCGGCCTAAGCAACTCGAGCTAAGCAACGGTCGCGCAACTGACTACTGTAATGATCTAGATGATTGGTCGTTGTATCTGAACTCGTAACGCGGACTCGTAACGCGGACTCGTAACGCGAGCTCGTAACGCGAGCTAAGCATCTGGAGCTAAGCAATGGTCGCGCAACTGACTACTGTAATGATCTAGATGATTGGTCGTTGTATCTGAACTCGTAACGCGGACTAGTGACGCGGACTAAGTAACTCGAGCTAAGCAATGGTCGCGCAACTGACTACTGTAATGATCT
>JACCDG010089627.1_pt1 | contig 25307 bp, 20 predicted proteins | sample 7442471 | NCBI WGS metagenome assembly JACCDG01 (sample SAMN15323444, study PRJNA562643) | freshwater metagenome | isolation source: river surface water | place: USA:Blue River Watershed | collected 2017-08-17 | reverse complement strand
CGGCTCAGCATTGTTAAACCTCAAGAATCCATGTGTCTTTGGTGCCGCCGCCTTGGGACGAGTTCACCACCAGTGAGCCTTCTTTCAGCGCCACGCGGGTCAAGCCGCCAGGCACCATTTGCACGGTTTTGCCGCTCAACACGAAGGGGCGCAAATCGATGTGGCGCGGTGCAATGCCACTTTCCACATACGTGGGGCAGCTCGACAAGCTCAACGTCGGTTGCGAGATGTAGCCATCGGGCTTGGCCAGCAACACTTTGCGGAACTCTTCAATCTCAGCCTTGGTCGCCGCAGGCCCAACCAGCATGCCGTAGCCGCCAGCGCCGTGAACTTCTTTCACCACCAGTTCGCTCAAATGCGCCAGCGTGTAGTCGAGGTCTTCCTTCTTGCGGCACTGGAAAGTGGGCACGTTGTTAAGTATGGGCTTCTCACCCAAATAGAACTCAATCATTTGCGGCACATAGGGGTAGATCGACTTGTCGTCGGCAATGCCCGTACCCACGGCGTTGCAAATGTTCACATGGCCCGCTTTGTAAACCTCCATCAACCCAGCGCAGCCGAGTGTGGATGTGGCACGGAACACGCTCGGGTCAAGGAAGTCATCGTCCACGCGGCGGTAAATCACGTCTACGCGTTTGGGGCCACGCGTGGTGCGCATGTAAACAAAGCCGTCTCTCACAAACAGGTCTTGGCCTTCCACCAACTCCACGCCCATTTGTTGCGCCAAGAAAGCGTGTTCGAAGTAGGCGCTGTTGTACATGCCGGGCGTCAGCACCACCACGGTAGGGTCGTCGGTGGTGGATGGGCTGCTGGCTCGCAAGGTCTCAAGCAACAAGTCTGGGTAATGCGCCACAGGGGCCACACGGTGCTGGCTGAACAACTCAGGAAAGAGGCGCATCATCATCTTGCGGTCTTCCAGCATGTAGCTCACGCCGCTGGGCACGCGCAAGTTGTCTTCAAGCACGTAGTACTCGCCATTGCCTTGGGCATCAGGCGCGCGCACGATGTCGATGCCGCTGATCTGCGAATACACCTTGTGTGGCACATCCACCCCACGCATCTCGGGACGGTACTGCGCGTTGTTCAAAATTTGTTCGCTCGGGATGATGCCTGCTTTGAGAATGCCCTGCTCGTGATACACGTCGTGAATGAACATGTTGAGTGCATTCACCCGTTGCACCAAACCCTTTTGCATGCTCGTCCACTCGTGGGCGGGAATGATGCGGGGAATCAAATCAAACGGAATCAGACGCTCGGTGCCTGCGCCGTCTTCGTCTTTGTCGCCGTACACCGCAAAGGTGATGCCGACGCGACGAAAAATCATCTCGGCTTCTTCGCGCCTGTCGCGCATGGTTTGTGGGTCTTGGCGCTTGAGCCAGTCCAAATAGTTCCGGTAGTGGGGGCGCACCGCGCTGTCGATAAACGGCAGCTGGGCGTACATTTCATCAAACTTGTGCATCTTAGGAACTCCTGGCCTTTCTTACGCAAATTGAGTGCCAAGTCTCAGAATACGTGTTGCCAGTATCGTTGTCTTTGATTTCGCTCACATTGCACCAACTTGGGTTGCTCGCTGCGCCATGTCGATGCACCACAACGAGGCGTCTGCACCACATCCACCCCTAAATCGGTGTAGCGCTGCAACACATCAAGCCTGGGATGACCAAAGCGGTTGCGATAACCCGCTTGCACGATGGCGACACGCGGAGTGACTGCTTCTAGAAAAACTTGTGTCGACGAGGTGGCGCTGCCATGGTGCGGCACCAGCAACCAATCAGCGTTCAGGGTTTGGCCGCTTTGCAACAGGTCTTGCTCTTGCGCGGCCTCGATGTCGCCAGCCAGCAATGCCGATGTGTTGTACGCGCTCACGCGCAACACACAACTCAGCGCATTGGGTTTGAGCTTACGCTCGTAGTCAGCCGCACTCGGGTGCAACACCTCAAACTGAACACCATCCCACACCCACGATTGCCCGCGCTCGCAGCGCTGCATGTGGCCGAGCTGTTGCAACGGGTGCTCGGTCGAAATAGAGGTCAGCACATCAGCTTGCGGCTGCATGGCCATCACCGCTGGCGCGCCGCCGCTGTGATCCGTGTCTTGGTGGCTGATGACGATACGGTCTAGTCGCTCACCCCAGGCACGCAACAGTGGCACAAGCACGCGCTGGCCTGCATCCGTCTCCGCCGAATAGCGCGGCCCCGTGTCGTACAGCAAGCTGTGCATGGCTGTGCGCACCAACACCGCATGGCCCTGCCCCATATCGGCGGCAACCAGCTCAAACGTGCCGTGCGCAGGGCGCAAGGTTTGCCAGCTCAACACGGGCAGCACCAGCACCACGCCAAAGCACCGCAGCCACATGGGCACACGCATCGCCCACGTCGCCATGCCCACCAATGCAGCAGCCCCTGCCCACAGGGGCGCAGCAGGCGCAGACCATTGCGCCCACGACACATCCGCACATGCTTTGAGCACCCACACCAAACCCTGCAAAGCCTCAGCCGCCACACCCCAAGCAAATGGCAGCAACACCCCCAACATGCACAGCGGCGTGACCACCAAGGTCACCCACGGCACTGCGAGCAAGTTGGCAAACAAACCCACCACAGACACTTGGTGAAACAGCAGCAAAGTCAGCGGTGCCAAACACACACTCATCAACCACTGCTCGTGCCACATGCGCTGGGCAGTGGCGCGCACCTTCCCTACAGCCCCTACTGAACTTGTTTCATCGAGCATAGACCCCGAGGCAAACAACACCCCCACGGCCACAAAGCTCAACCAAAAACCCGCCTGCATCAAGGCCCACGGGTCTAGCGCCAGCACCACCGCACACACGCTCAGCCACACCACTGGCCACGGCCATTGCAAGCCGTACCACCGCAGCAACGTGACCACACCCAGCATCCACACCGTGCGCTGCGCAGGCACGCCCCATCCTGTGAACACCGCATACACCAGTGCCACCCACGCGGCACACACACTGGCCGCGATGGGTGCAGGTAGCCACAAGCTCCAAGGCTTGCGGGGCGACCACACATCGCTGCGCCGCCACAGCCAGCCCACACACAGGGCAACCAGCCATGCAAGACCAGTGATGTGCAAACCCGAAATCGCCATGAGGTGCGCCACACCCGTGGCACGAAACACATCCCAATCTGCCCGCTCGATCGCCGCTTGGTCGCCCACCAACAAGGCCGCCACAATGCCGGCCATCGCGCGGTCGGCCACACGGGCATCAATGGCGCTGCGCACGCGCTGGCGCAGCCGCTCTACAGGATGGGTCCATGTGCTGCCTAGCCATTGCGGCGCTGCATCTTTGGCACCGTTGCGCACATAGCCCGTGGCTTGCAAACCCTGCTCCCACAGCCACAACTCGTAGTCAAACCCATGCGGGTTGATGTGACCGTGCGGTGCTTTCAGACGTACCGCCATTTGCCAACGGTCGCCCGGGCGCAAATCAGCGGGTGGTGCTTGAACCTTGTCGTCGCTGTTGATCTGACCACCATAACCATTGAGTCGATTGCCATACCAACCCAGCAACAACTGAGGCGGCAGCTGTACCAGCGCACCATCGCTGTCGCGCGCGGACTCCACCTTAAAGCGAAACCGCGCACTGTCTTCCATGCGCTGCGGCAAGTTCGCCACGATGCCCACCACCTGCAAGGTGCGGCCTTCGAGTGCGGGCTTCAAAGCCGCTTGCGCATAGTGACTGGCCCGTGCACCTACTTGGGCAAAAGCCAACACCCCCGATACCGCAACCCACACAGCGGCTTGTACCCAAGCGCCTGTCCATACGTGCAAGAAACGAATAAAAACAAAAGCCAGCACCACTACTGCCGTGCCCAAGCCCCAATACACACTCCCCGCCCACAGCTGCCCCTGCTGCAACTGCAGTGCCGTGCCCGCTATCCAGCCCAAGGTGATAGATGTGATGACAGAAAACATGGCCGCATGTTCAACCCAACGCAGCGGCCCGTGGGAAATGCCCACTCACAAGTTAAAAAGCCCCCACCATGCGGCAGGGGCTTGATGCATCCAAAGGGTAGTCAGCTGGGGTTTAGCCCGCGGCAGCTTTAGAACCGCACACTTCTTTCTTTAGAGCAGCCAAATACGTATTGGGTCGAATCGGGTATTCACGTGGGCGCCACTCATGTACATCGTCCGATGCCACTTCTTTGCCCTTACCCATTGGTTTATCAAAGTAGCTCACCGACAGGCGCACCACGGTGTCGTTCTTGCAGTACATGCGCACGCGCAACATCATTGACTTGTAGCTTTCACCCGTCGGCGTTTTGTCGGCCTTGGGTAAATCGGTCAGCACCCATGCGTAACGCGACACATGCACAGGCATGACCGCTTCTTTGTCAAAGTAGTAAGTGGCTTCGTCTTCTTTGATCAGCTCGCTCCACTCGGCCGCAGCAGGCGCGGCCCAAGCCAGAAGGCTGGTCAACACGAAAGCAACAACAGAAAAATGGCGTGAGCGCATGGTGGGTATCAAAGATAAAACTGACTTGCCTAGGGTATCGGCAGGGGTGCAGAAAACTTGAGCAAACACGCGCACCAAAATGGCACCGCTTTGGCGCAAAAAGGCTTGGCGCGTGTCTTGCTAGTCAAACTGCATGTCTATCCATGCCGCACTTCACCACGTCACCCACTACAGCTACGACCGACTGGTTGAGTTAGGCCCGCAGGTCATTCGCCTGCGCCCTGCCCCGCACTGCCGCAGCAACGTGATTTCCTACTCGCTCAAGGTCGAGCCCGAGCATTTCATCAACTGGCAGCAAGACCCCTTTGCCAACTACCAAGCCCGCTTGGTGTTCCCCGAGAAAACGCGCGAGTTCAAGGTCACGGTGGACTTGGTGGTGGAAATGGCGGTGTACAACCCGTTCGACTTCTTCCTAGAGCCCCACGCCGAAAAGTTCCCCTTCGCCTATGGCGTCACCTCGGCCCAAGAGCTGGCCCCCTACTTGGTGACCAACCGCTTCACACCCAATTTCAAGCACTATTTCAAAAGCATCGACTTCAAGGCCATCAAGCGTGAGCCCATTCGCACCATCGACTTTTTGGTGAACCTCAACCGCAAACTGCACGAAGACATTGCGTACACCATCCGCATGGAGCCAGGTGTGCAGACGCCCGAAGAAACGCTGACGCTACGCAGCGGCTCGTGCCGCGACAGCGCATGGTTGTTGGTCAACCTGTTGCGTCACTGTGGCTTGGCGGCGCGTTTTGCATCGGGCTATTTGATTCAACTCGCGCCCGATGTGAAGTCACTTGATGGCCCCAGCGGCACCGAGGTGGACTTCACTGACTTGCATGCTTGGTGCGAGGTGTACCTGCCAGGCGCGGGCTGGATTGGCCTAGACCCCACATCGGGCCTATTGGCTGGCGAGGGCCACATTCCGCTGGCTTGCACACCGCAGCCATCGAGTGCCGCGCCGATTGAAGGCTTGGTGGACGAAGCAGAGGTGACGTTCAGCCACGAGATGAAAGTCACCCGCGTGATGGAGTCGCCCCGCGTGACCAAGCCCTACACCGAAGATCAATGGATGGAGGTGCTGGCCTTGGGTGACGAGGTGGACCGCCGCTTGGTGGAAGGTGATGTGCGATTGACCATGGGCGGTGAACCCACCTTTGTGGGTGTGCATGACCGAGACGCACCAGAATGGAACACCGATGCACTGGGCCCGACCAAACGCGGCTTTGCCACCGAATTGGTGCACAAGCTGCGTGCCGAGTATGGCGATGGCGGCTTTTTGCATTTCGGCCAAGGCAAGTGGTACCCAGGCGAGCAGCTACCACGCTGGGCGCTAGGCATCTACTGGCGCACCGATGGCCACCCATGTTGGCACAACCCCGATTTGTTTGCGGACGAACGTGTGCCCAGCAGCTACACCACAGAAGACGCGCAACGCTTCACGCAAACCCTCGCGCACAAGCTAGGGCTGGACAGCCAATACATCACCCCAGGCTATGAGGACACGTGGTACTACCTGTGGCGCGAGCGCCGCTTGCCCGTGAACGTCGACCCGTTTGATGCCAAGCTCGACGACGAGATGGAACGTGTGCGCCTGCGCCGCGTGTTCAGCCAAGGCCTCGACAAGACCGTGGGCTATGTGCTGCCCCTCAAAGCAGGCGAAGTGGCGGGTGGCCCGCGCTGGAGCACGGGCCCTTGGTTCTTGCGTGACGAGCGCATGTACCTCGTGCCCGGCGACTCGCCCATGGGCCTGCGCTTGCCGCTCGACTCATTGCCGTGGGTCAGCCAAGCCGACTACCCCTACGCCATTGAGCAAGACCACTTTGCCGAACGCAAGCCTCTGCCCCACGCTGCGGCTTTGCGTGCGCAGTATTCGCACCATGCGCGCCACACGCACTTTGATCAAAACATAGGCCACCACATCAACACGCACGTAGCGGGCGGTGGCTTAGCGCAAGGCGGCACGGTGGGTCTGCAAACTGGTATGGGCCAAGACGGTTTTGTGCCAGGCACCCTGCACCCCGTGCCTGCCAAAGACCAATCGGCACATTGGATTACCCGCACCGCCATTTGCGTAGAGGTGCGCGACCCATCTCGCGCCAACGGGCCTGCCGTTGAGTTGAAGGCAATGGACAACCCACAAGGTTTGATTTATGTCTTCATGCCGCCATTGGGTAACTTGGAAGACTACCTAGAACTGCTCAGCGCCATCGAAGCCACCGCAGAAGACTTGGGCGTGCGCATTGTGTTGGAAGGCTACCCGCCCCCACGCGATGTGCGCCTGAAAGTGCTGCAAGTCACGCCCGACCCAGGCGTGATTGAGGTCAACATCCACCCCGCCCACAACTGGCTGGACATCGTGGACCACACCGAGTTCTTGTACAAAGCGGCATTTGAGTCGCGCCTGTCTGCCGAGAAGTTCATGACCGACGGTCGCCACACTGGCACGGGTGGTGGCAACCACATCGTCATGGGTGGTGCCACACCTGCAGACAGCCCCTTCTTGCGCAAGCCCGAGCTGCTGGCCTCGCTCATCTTGTATTGGCATAACCATCCCAGCTTGAGCTACTTGTTCAGCGGCATGTTCATTGGCCCGACCAGCCAAGCCCCACGTGTGGACGAAGCGCGTAATGACCAGATTTACGAACTCGAAATTGCACTGGCGGAGATCCAAAAGAACCGCGAGAAATACGGTGCAGACATGCCACCTTGGTTGGTTGACCGCACGCTGCGCAACTTGCTGATTGACGTCACAGGCAACACACACCGCAGTGAGTTTTGTATCGACAAGCTGTACTCGCCCGATTCGTCCACTGGGCGTTTGGGCTTGCTCGAACTGCGCGCGTTTGAAATGCCGCCGCACGAGCGCATGAGCATCGTGCAGCAGCTCTTGCTGCGTGCGCTGGTGGCTCGCTTTTGGGAAACGCCCTACCAAGCACCCGCCACGCGCTGGGGCACCGAGCTGCATGACCGTTTCTTGCTGCCGCATTTCGTCAAAGCCGACTTTGACGACGTACTCACTGAGCTGGGCGACTGTGGTTTTCAATTCGATCCCGCATGGTTTGCCCCGCACTTTGAATTCCGCTTCCCACGCGTGGGCGATTTGCAAACACTGGGCATCAACCTCACGTTGCGCAACGCCTTAGAGCCTTGGCACGTCATGGGCGAAGAAGGATCGAGTGGTGGCACCGTACGCTATGTGGATTCGTCGCTCGAACGCATCGAGGTGCATGTGGCGGGCCTCAACCCGAGCCGCCACACCCTCACCGTCAACGGCCGCCCTTTACCCCTGCAGCCCACAGGCACGGTGGGCGAATACGTGGCGGGTGTGCGCTACCGTGCATGGGCACCTTCATCGGCCTTGCACCCCACCATTGGTGTGCATGTGCCGCTCACGTTTGACATTGTGGACACCTGGATGAAGCGCTCAGTGGGCGGCTGCCAGTACCACGTGGCGCACCCAGGCGGACGCAACTACGACAGCTTCCCCGTCAACGCGTATGAGGCGGAGAGCCGCCGCTTGTCGCGCTTCTTCCCGCTGGGTCACACGCCAGGCAAGTTGGATGTGCCGCAAGCTACCGTGGGGGTGCCTGCCAGCAAAGAGTTCCCCTTCACGCTGGATTTGCGACGCAACTGAGTACCCCACACAACAGCCACTGAGCCATGCCACAACCCAAAGGCGGTGAGACAATGCAGCCACTGTGCAAAAGCCTTCTTCATCTCCTGCTGGGTCTGTGGCGTTACCGCGTTTGTTGGACGTGGTGAAGGGTCTCGCACATCCCGCCGACAGCGGGCACTTTGACGAGCTGCAAGGCAAGTGTTCGCCTGTCGCTGCATCAGCGGCCAAAGCTCTTGAGTCAGCAACAGACGCACAAGAGCTGTCATCACCTTGGCGCACGTTTTTTGAACAGCTTGGCAGCACGGGCCTGGATGACCTTGACCGTCGCACCCAAACCCTGGCACGCCAAGTGCGCGACAACGGCATCACCTACAACGTGTACGCCAGCCAAGGTGGCCCGCAGCGGCCTTGGGCGTTGGACTTGTTCCCGCTCATCCTCACACCCGACAGCTGGCAGCACATTGAAGTGGGCGTGAAGCAACGCGCCCGTTTGCTAGAGCGCGTGATGGCCGATGTGTATGGCCCACAGCAGCTGATTCGCGAAGCCATGATTCCCCCCGCCTTGGTGCAAGGCCACCCCGGCTACTTGCGTGCCATGCACGGCGTGGCTCCTGTGGGTGGCACGCATTTGCACATTGCTGCATTTGACTTGGCGCGTGGCCCCGATGGCCACTGGGCTGTGGTGTCGCAACGCACGCAAGCACCTTCGGGCTTGGGCTATTTGCTAGAAAACCGTTTGCTCATTTCGCGCCAGTTCCCACAAGCGTTTGAGGCCATGAACATCCAACGCTTGGCTGCTACCTACCGCGTGTGGGTCGAGTCCCTCAAAGCGCACAGCCCTGAAGGGGCGAATGCACACGTGGCCTTGCTCACGCCTGGTCCCTACAACGAAACATACTTTGAGCACGCCTACCTGGCGCGTTACCTCGGCCTCACCCTCGTTGAAGGCCATGACCTGACGGTACGTGACGAGCGCGTGTACCTGCGCACGCTGCGTGGCCTAGAGCCTGTGCATGTTTTGCTCAAGCGTTTGGATGATGAATTTTTAGACCCGCTTGAGTTGCGCTCTGACTCCACCTTGGGCATCCCTGGCTTGCTGCAAGCTGTACGTGCGGGCAACGTGGTGGTGGCCAACGCACCAGGCTCCGCGTTTTTAGAGTCACCTGCTTTGTTGGGCTTCTTGCCTGCACTGAGCGAAAAACTGCTGGGGGAAGAACTGCAACTGCCCGCACTTGACACCTGGTGGTGCGGCGAGCGTGCAGCCCTGGCCTCGGTGCTGCCGCAGCTTGAACACATGGCCATCAAACCCACTTACCCAGGCTCAGCCACGCACGGCACGTTTGACGCTACCTTAGGCCGCACCCTCACCCAAGCACAACGCGACGAGTGGGTGGGCCGCATCACCCGCCAGCCCGACCGCTACACCTTGCAGGCCTACACACCGCTGTCACAAATGCCCACCTGGAAAAACACCACCGAAGGCGTGGTGCAACGATCGGTCATGCTGCGCGTGTTCGCATTGAGAGATGGCAAAGACTCATGGCGCGTGTTGCCTGGTGGCTTGGCACGTATTGCCGCACCCCATGCACAAATTGCATCCATGCAACGCGGCGGCAGCAGTGCCGATGTGTGGGTGCAAACCGAAGCCGACGTCGACCGCAGCAGCTTGCTGCCCAAGTACAACGCCTCATCAGGTTTCAAACACCGCGAACGCATGGTGACCAGCCGTGCGGCGGAAAACTTGTATTGGCTTGGTCGCTACACCGAGCGCAGCGAAAACATGGTGCGCTTGGTGCGCCTGTGTATCGAAGCTTTGAATGGCGAAGCCCCCGCCTCACGCAGCCTGTGGGCCTGGTTGCAGTTGCTGACCCAACGCCAAGGCTTGGTACCCGCGGGTGTGCCGTCAGCCCACACAGCGGGCGAAGACAAAGCCACCAGCACACCGAGCATGGGCGCACGTCGCCGCGTGTTTGAACGCACACTCATTGCCTGCCTCGACCAAGACGACCACAGCACCAGCGTGGGCTACAACTTGCGTGCGTTGCATCAAGCCGCGTCATCACTGCGCGAGCGTTTATCGCCCGAGCACTGGAACGCCATCGTGCATTGCGTGGATCAGTTCAGCGCCGACTGCGCGTTGTCGGGTTCGCAACGCGAGTTCTCTGCCGTGCAAGCCCTGCAAGCGTTAGATGCCGCCAGCTCGGCACTCGCTGCCATCACTGGCGCACAAACCGACCGCATGACACGCGACGACGGCTGGCAACTTCTGAGCATTGGCCGCCACGTGGAACGCTTGGGCTTTTTGTCGTCGGCGCTCGATTTGGCGGTGGAAGTGGGCGCGTTTGAAACCACGGGTGATGAAGCCAACAACGCTGATGAAAACAGCTCGCACTATGCAGCATTGTTGTCGTTGTTTGACAGCACCATCACCTTCCAAGCGCAGTACCAACAAAGCCGCGAACTCGCCCCACTCATTGAGCTGCTGGTGCAAGACAACGACAACCCGCGCTCGCTGGCGTGGGTGGCGCGCACGCTGCGTGGCCGCCTGTCCAAGCTGGCCGACACCCCCATGGGCGAGCCCGATGCACTGGCCCGCTTGGTGCCCGACTTGAAGCAGACCGACCTAGAGCAACTGTGCACATCCAACGAGGTAGGCCACCATCCGCAACTGCGCGCCTGCCTGACCGAATGCATGCAAGCCGCGTGGCAGGTGTCGGACGCGATCACTGCGCGCTATTTCAGCCACACGGACCATGCCGATAGTGTGGGAGCCTAAGCATGTTGCTCTACATCACCCACACCACCACTTACCACTATGTGCCACAGGTCAACACTGCGCAACACATGGCACATTTGCTGCCGCGCAGCGATGCCGCACAAACCGTGCAACACGCCGAGCTGCACATCACGCCCACACCAGCAGCCACCAGCACACATGTGGATGTGTTTGGCAACAACCGCACCTTCTTCTCACTGCCTGTGGTGCACGACATACTCAGCATCACGGCCAAGAGCACGGTAGACACACACTTCATGCCTTACTCGCATGAGCAAGCCTTGACCACGCCTGCGTGGGAAAACGTGCGCGAGCACTTTGTGTACCACTCAGGCGCGGCGTGGGACGCGGCTACCGAATACGTATTTGCCTCGCCCTATGTGCAGCCGCACCCCGACTTTGCCGAATACGCACGCGCCAGTTTCACCCCTGCCCGCCCTGTGTTGGTGGCCGCGTGTGATTTGATGACGCGCATTCACCAAGAGTTCACCTACGAGACAGCCAGTACCGACATCAACACGCCCGCGCTCGAAGCGCTGAAAAGACGCAAAGGCGTGTGCCAAGACTTTGCCCATATCCTCATTGGCTGCCTGCGCACACAAGGTTTGGCCGCGCGTTATGTGAGTGGTTATTTGGTGACCGAAGTACCAGAAGGCCAAACCCGTTTGATTGGCAGCGATGCCTCACACGCATGGGTGTCGGTCTATGTGCCCAACGACTTGGACGATGCAGCTGAGACCGCCAAGACGGGTGCACTCGCCACCCACGGCCAGTGGTTTGACCTTGACCCCACCAACAACCGCTGGGGCCTGAGTTCACCTGGCATCGACTATGTGACCTTAGCCATTGGCCGCGACTACGCCGACGTATCGCCTGTGCGTGGGGTGATTCATGGCGGCGCAAGTCACACGCTTGAAGTGGGTGTAACAGTGCAACCCGCTTCTGAGCTGGCCGCCACATCTGTCCTAACGCCGTCTCAAGCACGGTCCCAATCACAGTCGCAGTCACAGTCACAAAGCCAAAACTAAGCACTCTTAAAATCGAAGGATTCAAACAAGGAATCCACCATGAGCGTTTACGACAAACTCCAAGCCCTCAACATCACGCTGCCCCCTGTGGCTGTGCCTGCCGCAGCCTATGTGCCTTTTGTGCAAACAGGCAATTTGGTTTTTTTAAGCGGCCACATTGCCAAGCAAGACGGCAAAGTGTGGACTGGCCAATTGGGCAAAACCATGCAAACGGCTGAGGGCGCACAAGCTGCACGCGCCGTGGCGGTGGATTTGCTGGGCACACTGCACGCCGCCGTGGGCGACTTGAACAAGGTCAAGCGCATCGTCAAAGTGATGAGCCTCGTCAACTCCAGCCCCGACTTCACCGAGCACCATTTGGTCACCAACGGTTGCAGCGAACTCCTCGGCCAAGTATTTGGCGACAAAGGCACGCATGCACGCAGCGCGTTTGGCGTGGCGCAGTTGCCGTTGGGGGCTTGCGTGGAAATTGAGCTTATTGCTGAACTGGGATAACAACTCAGACGTACCCAGAGCCCTCAAGCTCTGGGCTTTGCGTGTGGCCCGCGTCAATCTGCCGTGAAGATACCACTCACGCTGTGTAACTGTTCCAAGGCCATACCGCATCCGCGTGCCACACATGTAAGTGGGTCTTCCGCGATCAGCACAGGCAAACCTGTCTCTTCAGAAATCAAACGGTCCAAGTCACGCAGCAATGCACCGCCACCTGTGAGCATGATGCCGCGCTCGGCAATGTCTGAGCTCAACTCGGGTGGCGTGCTCTCCAACGCGATCTTGACGGTTGACACCAAGTTGTTGAGTGTGTCGGTCAGCGCTTCCAAAATTTCCGTAGAGCTGATGACAAAACTCTGCGGTACGCCTTGGCTCAGGTTACGGCCCGTGATTTCCATCTCCATCACTTCACCTGTAGGAAACGCGCTGGCAATTTCTTTCTTAATGCGCTCGGCAGTTTGCTCACCAATGAGCATGCCAAAGTTACGACGGATGTAGTTGACGATGGCTTCGTCAAATTTATCGCCACCAATGCGTGCACTGTTTTTGTAAACCATGCCACCTAGGGACACAATGCCCACTTCCGTGGTGCCACCGCCAATGTCCACCACCATCGAACCACAGGGCTCGGTCACAGGTAAACCAGCCCCAATCGCAGCAGCCATGGGCTCTTCAATCAGGTACACCTCGGACGCGCCAGCACCCAAGGCTGATTCGCGAATGGCGCGGCGCTCGACTTGCGTCGAACCACAAGGCACGCAAATCACAATGCGTGGGCTGGGCTTGAACAACATGTGTGGATGCGCCAGCTTGATGAAGTGCTTGAGCATCACCTCAGTCACTGTGAAGTCAGCGATGACACCGTCTTTCATGGGGCGTATGGCCTCGATACCTGCAGGTACGCGACCCAACATGGCTTTGGCATCATTGCCCACAGCGAGCACGGAGGTTTTGCCGTTGAACTTGCCTTCTTTTTTAATCACCACCACCGAAGGCTCGTCCAGCACAATGCCGTGCTCTTTGGTGTAAATCAGTGTATTGGCCGTGCCTAAGTCAATGGCAATATCGGTTGAAAAGAATTTAGTAAATTTAGAAAACAAAACAACCTCGCGTTAATGAGTAATCGCGCGAGATTATCCGCAAATTAACAAAATCGAGCCATACACCGCAAGGCGTATAAATTATTGAATTTAAAAGAAAAATAACTAATTAGCATGCAAACAAAAAAAAGAGCGCCCTTGGGGCGCTCTTTCACAATGAGGGGATGGGATTAGGCTTTGACGGCGCGGAACCCAGAGTACATGCGTGAAGCAGGACGGCTACGCTGCTCGGCTTCTTGCGCAAGCTGTGCGCGGATGCGATCGAATGTTGCTTTGATGCCCGTCTTTTCGCAAGACACGATTTTGAAGCGGCGCTCCACGGCAACATTTGGCGATTCGGTCTGAACTACTGACTTATCCAATTTAGGCTCCTGAGAACTTAGTGAGAAATCAACGCCTCAGGGTTTCATTCGGTGGACAGATTTCAAAAAAAAATTAAGTTCAAATTAAAAATAATAGTTTAAGTCATTGATTTATATAGGATTTCCAATATTAAAAACTTGTAAAAAAACCACCCGAAGGTGGTTTTTTTACAAGACAGCAGCTCAAAAAAGCTTAACGAACAACCGCAATCTGGTCACGCTTGCCCGCTTTGAAGGTGTAAAGCGTCAGAGCACCGTTCTTGATGTCGCCCTTGGCGTCAAACGAAATTGTGCCCGTCACGCCTTTGTAACCCGTGGTCTTAGCCAATTCAGGCAGGTACTTGGCGGGCTCTGTCGACTTGGCACGTTGCATCGCGTCCACCATCACAAAAACAGCGTCATACACATAGGGGGAATACAGCTTCACATCGTCGTTGAAGCGCTTTTTGAACTTGGCTCCAAAATCATCCATGCCCTTTTTCAAAGCGCCGTCCACGCCGCCAGCCTCAGCGCACACCACCTGACCGTCAGCCATGGCGTCCCCTGCGAGCTTGATCATTTCGTTGGTACAAATACCATCGCCCCCCATGAACTTGGCTTTGATGCCTAGGGACTTCATTTGCTTCATCATGGGGCCACCCACCGCGTCCATGCCGCCGAAGAAAATAATGTCTGGTTTCTTACCCTTGAGGGTGGTCAAGATGGGCATGAAATCAGTGGCTTTGTCAGTGGTGAACTCATGGCCCACCAAATTGCCGCCAGCGGCCTTCACTGCCTTTTCAAACTCTTCGGCCACGCCTTGGCCATAAGCTGTACGGTCATCAATCACGGCAATAGATTTGCCTTTGAGTTCGTTGACCGCATAACGACCTAAGGTGCCCCCCAAATGCACATCATCAGCCACCACGCGGAAGGCCGTCTTATAGCCTTGGCGTGTGTACTTGGGGTTGGTGGAGGATGGCGAAATCTGAGGAATACCCGCATCGCTGTAGATCTTGGAGGCGGGGATGGTTGTGCCAGAGTTCAAGTGGCCAATCACGCCGCTGACTTTGGCATCCACCAATTTTTGAGCAGCGGCTGTGCCTTGTTTAGGATCAGCTGCGTCGTCTTCCGCCACCAATTCAAATTTGATTTTCTTGCCATTGATGCTGACACCCTTGGCATTGAGTTCCTCAATCGCCAAACGAGCGCCCCACTCGTTGTCTTTACCCAAATGGGCAATCGCACCGCTGACTGGGCCCACATGGCCAATTTTGACCACTTGATCTTGCGCCAAAGCCAAACCACTGATGGCGACCAACGTTGCAACGGCTGTCAATTTGAAAGAAAGATGCATGCAAGAACTCCTAGGGGTTAAAACAGTGAGAAAAAATCAGGCCGAAGTTTCCTTCAACTTCAGATCATGCCGCGTGATGGAATACCCGCGATCAGCATAGTGTTTCCAGCGCCGACGTGCCTTCTGGCGATCTTCTTCGTCAAGGCTGACCACCTCAATGGTGCGCTCAAAACGCTCATAACCCGCCACCACCTCGCCTCCCAAATTCAACAGCACTTGGTGATGGGCAAGTTCGGGGCCACCTTCAATTTTGGCGGCCAATACCACGGGCGATGCCATCAATTGCTCGGCAGGGCTACCCGCACGACAGTGCGCCACAAACTCGTGCGGCGAAAACGTCCATAGCAAGGTGTCCAGTGCTTGCAGCGAAGCTGGCTCACCCGTCACCACCACGCGTGCACCGCTGGCCACCGCCTTGCGCAGCAAGCGGCAGGCATAGGCTAATTTGTCGGGCGCGTTGAAATGAAAGGCAATTTCGGTCATTTGGCTTTGGCGGTACCCAACAGGTATTGCAGCAGCAAGCCCACAGGGCGACCCGTCGCACCTTTGGATGCGCCACTCTTCCAAGCGGCACCTGCAATGTCCAAGTGCGCCCATGGGTAGTCTTTGGCAAAACGCTGCAAGAACTTGGCAGCGGTGATGGAGCCACCGTCGCGTCCCGCCACGTTGGCCACATCGGCAAAATTGGACTTGAGACCTTCAGCGTACTCGTCATCCAACGGCAAGCGCCAGCAAGGGTCTAGCGCAGCTTCGCCAGCAGCCAACAAGGCGTTGGCCAGCTCATCAGAGGGAGAGAACAAACCACTGCGCACATGGCCCAGTGCAATCACACAAGCACCAGTCAGCGTGGCAATGTCAATCACAGCGCGAGGCTTGAAACGCGTGGCGTAAGTCAAGGCATCACACAAAATCAAACGACCTTCCGCATCGGTGTTGAGCACCTCAATTGTTTGGCCGCTCATGCTGGTGATGACGTCACCGGGCTTCAAGGCCGTGCCGTCAGGCATGTTTTCGCAAGTCGGAATGAGGCCGACCACATTGATGGCTGGCTTCAACTGCGCCAGAGCTTCGAATGTGCCCAACACGCTGGCTGCACCACACATATCAAACTTCATCTCGTCCATGCCAGGGCCTGGCTTGAGCGAGATACCGCCCGTATCAAAAGTAATGCCCTTCCCCACCAAGACGGTGGGTGCGACGGACTTCGCTGCGCCCGTGTACTGCAACACAATGAAACGCAAAGGCTCCACCGAGCCACGCGCCACGGCGGCGAACGACCCCATGCCCAGTTTTTCGATTTCTTTAGGGCCAAGCACTTGGCATTTGATGCCCGCTTTTTTGCCCAAGTCTTGCGCGACCTTGGCCAAATGCGTGGGCGTGGCGTGATTGGCAGGACGATTGCCCCACTCTTTGGCAAGCGACACACCTGCCACTTGGGCTTTGGCTAATTCGAAGGCAGCTTTGGCGGCTTTGGTTTTCTCGGCGGTAGGCAACGCCAAGACCACGCGCTTGAGGGTAGATGCTTGGGCCGAGGGTTTGGTAGCGGTGTACACATAGCTCGCATCCGCAACGGCTTGAGCAGCCGCTTGCAAGCGCTGGTCCGCAGCATCGGCCAAACATACGGTGATGTGCGCGGGCTTGGCTGTTTTCACAGCCCCCACTGCCGCTGCCACGGCTTTGCGCACGTGGGCCGCAGAGCCATCCGCACACGACACCAGCACCACACGCTGAGCCGCCACGCCCTGGGGTTGCCACACCAACAGTAACTTGGCGGGCGACTCGTCGATGTCGCCGCTTTTGCGCGCGTCAGAAATAAGTTGAGACAAAACGCTTGCGGTGGGTTTGTCCTTGGCGGATACCAAGATAATCAGCGCATCTGTTTTATGGGCGGCTGCTGTGTGTAAATCTAGGGTCTTGAGCTCGAAGTTCATAATTGCGGTTTTCCTCTGTCGCTGATGTTATTCCATTCCTCCATTCGTAAAGAGCTGGCCCGCAGTTTTGGTGCCACCCTCATCGTCTTGCTCACCATTGTGATGACGATGATGCTCATCCGCACCCTGAGCCAAGCATCCAGTGGCAGCGTGAACCCTGCGGAAATCAGCTTGGTCATGGGCTACACCATCATGGGGCATCTCCCCACCGTGCTCACCATGAGCCTGTTCATTTCGGTCGTGGGCACCTTGTCACGCATGTACCTTGAAAGCGAAATGGTAATTTGGCTGGTCAGTGGCCGTGGTCTGCGTTCTTTGCTTTCGCCCATTCTTCGTTTTGCATGGCCCATGCTGATTGGTGTGAGTGTTTTGGTGCTGGTCGTCTGGCCATGGTCTAACCAACGCGTGAGCGAACTCAAAGACCGATTCGAGCGCCGTGGCGATCTAGAACGCGTCGCCCCTGGTCAATTTCAAGAGTCGGCCAATGGCCTGCGCGTATTTTTTGTTGACAAGGAAAGCCCAGACAACAAAGAAGGAAAAAACGTTTTCATTTCGTCCAACGACCATGGCAAGCAATCCATGACATCCTCAAAAACGGGGCATGTTGAAACCATCAAAGACGAACAGTTTTTGATACTGAACAATGGCCAACGGGTCGAGCAAACCACGGGTGAGCAAGAAATCAAAATCAGCGTTTTTCATGAATACGGAACGCGCATCAGCAAACCCTTTGAGGAAACTGAAGCCATCCCGCCCAAAGCAATTTCCAGCTGGGATCTACTCAGCAACCCGACCAAGCGCAACATGGGTGAACTGGCTTGGCGACTGGGATTGATGTTTGCGGCCTTTAACTTACTCCTCATCGCGCTTGCCATCACCAGTGCCAACCACCGTGTCGGCAGAGGCGGCAACCTAGCGCTTGCGCTGTTTGCTTTTGTCACTTACTACAACTTCATCAACATGAGTCAAAGCTGGGTAGGCAGTGGCAAATTTCAGTTCTTACCCATGCTGATGGTGTTGCACGGCGGTGTTTTTTTGATCGCCCTGACGTGGCTCATGGTTCGACACAACAACTGGAGTTGGCGGCAGCTCCTCCTGCAGTCCCCCAGTAAGGTTGCGTCCAAATGAAAACCATCCGCAGACTCATTTATGGCGAGGTCGTGGTGGCAGTGGCATTTGTCACAGTTTGTTTCCTGGCTTTGTTTTTCTTCTTTGACTTTGTCGATGAACTGCAACACGTGGGCAAAAACAACGGCACGTACGAACTGAAACATGCCTTCATGTTTGTCCTCTTGCTCGTCCCCAGTCGCATGTATGACCTCATGCCCATCTCTGTGCTGATCGGCACGATTTTTGTGATGGCCCGACTGGCGCAAAGCTCTGAGTTCACCATCTTGCGTACCAGCGGCTTAGGCCCCACGCTTGCGCTTCGCAATTTGATTGGGCTTGGCCTAGGCTTTGTGATTTTTACATTTGCTGTAGGCGACTACATATCACCTTTGTGCGACCGCTATGGCCAATTTCTCAAGGTCAAATACATGGGGTCACAAATCAAGGTAGGCCAAACAGGCGCTTGGCTCCGAGAAACCCAAGGCGATCGAAAAATCTTTGTCAACATCAACACCATCACCAGCGATGGCAACCCAAAAGGCATTCGCATTTTTGAGTTTGACAAAGACGGCAACTGGTCTGCTCTGATCAAGGCCGACAAAGCCGAAATTTTGAACGACGACTCGTGGAATTTGTACCAAGTCGAGCGCAATCAGCTCAAAGGTGAAAACACCTTGCAGCGCCAACACGTCAACGAACAAAGCTGGCCCACAGACATCTCTGCCGAAATGATTTCGGTCGCACTGCTCAAACCCAACCGCATGCGCACGATTGACTTGTTTCAGTACATCCGCCACCTGAGCGCTAACAACCAAACCACCCAACGCTTTGAAATTGAGTTCTGGAAGAAAGTGTTTTACCCCCTCAGCTGTTTGGTGATGGTCGTGCTCGCCCTGCCGTTTGCGTATTTACATTTCCGCAGTGGCAACATTGCCAGCCATGTATTTGGCGGCGTATTGGCGGGCATTAGCTTTTTCTTGCTCAACAACGTGTCAAGTTACGTGGGCAATATCAACGCTTGGGCACCGTGGTTTGCAGCCGCAGCGCCCGGGATGCTGTATACCCTAGCCTCTCTGGCCGCTTTTGGCTGGCTGGTGATTCGCCAATAAGGTTTTATGCACGCCATCATTTTGTTTGCGCACGGCTCACGCGACCCGCTTTGGCACAAGCCCATTCAGGCCGTGGCCGAGCGCATTACCCAGCGCGCACCCAGCACCGTGGTGCGGTGTGCCTACTTAGAACTGACCGAGCCCGACCTGCCCCATGTAGCCAATGCTTTGGTCGCTGAAGGTGCTACCAGCCTGTGCGTGGTCCCTATGTTCTTGGGCGTCGGGCGTCATGCCCGCGAAGACTTGCCTCAGCTCATCACCGAGCTAAAGGTTAGCCACCCCTCGGTTGACATCAGCTGCCAGCCCGCTGTGGGCGAACAAGCAGCCCTGCTCGATTTGCTGGCTGACATCGCGCTGGGTCAAGCCAACGTCAAGCCAGAGAATACTAAGGCATAAAGAAACGAATAGTTAGATGCGCAAGGCATAATGATTGGCAAATTACCCAGCCAAGTCATGAACCTACATCAGTTCCGTTTCGTCCAAGAAGCCGTCCGCCGCAACCTCAACCTCACCGAGGTGGCCAAGTCGCTCCACACCTCACAGCCTGGCGTGTCCAAAGCCATCATTGAGCTGGAAGAAGAGCTAGGCATCGAAATCTTCTCTCGCCACGGTAAACGCCTCAAGCGCGTGACCGAACCAGGCCAGCATGTGCTGCGCAGCATCGAAGTCATTTTGCGCGAAGTGGGCAACCTCAAGCGCATTGGCGAACAGTTCAGCGCCGAAGACAGTGGCACGCTCTCGATCGCCACCACCCACACCCAAGCCCGCTATGTGCTGCCCGTGCCCGTGGCCAAGCTGCGCGAAACTTACCCCAATGTCAACATCAGCCTGCACCAGGGCGCGCCCGCGCAAGTGGCACAAATGGTGATGGATGAAGTGGCCGAGATTGGGATTGCCACTGAGTCGCTCTCCGAATACCCTGAGCTGGTCACCTTGCCTTGCTACGAGTGGGAACACATGTTGGTCATCCCCAAGTCACACCCGCTCGCAGGCAAAGTGCGCATCACGCTCGAAGACTTGGCGTCTGAACCCATCATCACCTACCACCCTTCCTTCACGGGCCGCACCCGCATTGACAAAGCCTTTGCAGCGAAGAACCTAACGCCACGCATCGCCCTCGAAGCGATTGACTCTGACGTGATCAAGACCTATGTGCGCTTAGGTTTGGGCGTGGGCATCGTGGCCGAAATGGCCGTGAAAGACGGCCTGGACGATGACCTGGTGGCGCGCCCCGCCTCGCAACTGTTTGGCAAAAATGTGGCGCGTATTGCGTTCAAGCGCAGCGCCTATATTCGCCACTTTGTGTATGACTTTGCCGCGCTCTTGAGCGACCGCCTTGACCGCAACCTCATCATGAAGGCACTCGACGGCCATCCGACTGATTTCAATATGTGAGCCCTGTGATGACCACACCGTACCTCGACACCAAGTTTCCCAAAATCGGCACCACCATCTTCACGGTCATGTCGGCTTTGGCCACTGAGAAAAACGCCGTCAACCTCGGCCAAGGCTTCCCTGACTTTGACTGCGACCCCAAGCTGGTAGCCTGCGTGAACGACGCCATGACCCATGGCCTCAACCAATACCCACCCATGACGGGCGTGCCCGCCCTGCGCGAAGCAGTGGCCGACAAAATTGCGTCGTTGTACCAACACCGCTACGACCCCACCAGCGAAATCACCATCACGGCAGGCGCCACCCAAGCCATCCTCAGCATCATCTTGGCTGTGGTGCGTGCGGGTGATGAAGTCATCGTGCTAGAGCCCTGCTACGACAGCTACATCCCCAACATCGACATGGCAGGCGGCGTGGCCGTACGCGTACCACTCACCCCTGGCACCTTCCGCCCTGACTTCGACAAAATCGCAGCGGCCATCACCCCCAAGACCCGCGCCATCATCGTCAACAGCCCACACAACCCCAGCGCCACCGTGTGGACGCGCGAGGAAATGCTCAAGCTGCAAGAGCTGCTCGCGCCCACCCACATCGTGCTCATCAGCGACGAGGTGTACGAGCACATGGTCTACGCGCCGCTGATGCACCTGAGTGCGTCTAGCTTTCCTGGCTTGGCCGAGCGTGCCTTCATCGTGTCGAGCTTTGGCAAAACCTTTCACGTCACAGGCTGGAAAATTGGCTATGTGGCAGCGCCTGCCGCCTACAGCGCGGAGTTCCGCAAAGTGCACCAGTTCAACGTGTTCACCGTCAACACACCCGTGCAACACGGCTTGGCTGCGTTCCTCAAAGACCCACAGCCCTACTTGCAACTGCCCGCCTTCTACGCCGCCAAGCGCGACCTGTTTCGCCAAGGCTTGGCACAGACCAAGTTTGAGTTGTTGCCATCTGAGGGCAGCTACTTTCAATGCGTGCGCATCGACAAGCTAGGCGTACCCGAAAAGGATTTGAGCGAAGCCGACTTCTGCAAATGGCTCACCTCTGAAATTGGCGTGGCTGCCATTCCTTTGTCAGCCTTTTACGCCGATGGTTTTGACCAACGCGTGGTGCGCTTTTGCTTTGCCAAAAAAGATGAAACCCTAAAGCTAGCGCTCAGTCGCTTGGCCCGTTTGTAAATAGCCCATGAAAGTCATCGTCGTTGCCAACCCCAAAGGGGGCGCTGGTAAATCCACACTGTCCACCAACATTGCCGGCTACTTTGCCAGCCAAGGCCACAACGTCATGTTGGGCGATGCGGACACACAGCAATCTTCCAAACTCTGGCTGCAACAGCGCCCAGAGGTATTGCCCAAAATTTCGACCTGGGAATACGAAGCCGACTTGGTGCTCACCGCCAAGCCGCCCCAAGGCACCACCCATGTGGTGATTGACACCCCGGGTGGCATCAACGGCTGGCGACTCAAAGAAGTGATTCTGCGCGCAGACAAAGTCATCGTGCCTGTGATGCCCAGCCTGTTTGACATGCAGGCCACGCAAAACTTTTTGATTCAGCTCGTCAGCATCACCAAAGGCCTGCCCACCGATGTGCGCGTCATTGGCAACCGTGTGGATGCGCGCACCATCTCGGCATCCAACTTGCGCAAATTTGTAGAGTCACTCGACGTGCAAGTGCTCAGCTACTTGCGTGACACCCAGTACTACCTGCACATGGCAGCACACGGCTTGTCGTTGTTTGACCTCACCCCTTCCAAAGTCGCCAAAGACTTAGAGCAGTGGCAGCCCATTTGCCAATGGCTCGATGAAGACTAGCAGCTTGCCCACCCTGTGTATCGTCAGCCCCGCCTTGGCCGATGCCAATAACGGCAACTGGCAAACCGCCCAGCGTTGGGCGCACATGCTATCGGGTCAGTACCAAACACGCATCAGCGCGGCTTGGCCCGATGGGCAAGAGGCCGATGTGCTGCTGGCCTTGCACGCCCGCCGCTCTGCCACATCGATCGCGGCATGGGCGCAGGCGCACCCTGGACGCCCTTTGGTGTTGGCCCTCACAGGCACCGATCTGTACCACGACATTCACCACGATGCCGACGCACAGCGTTCGCTACAACTGGCGCATGCCATCATCGTCTTGCAAGACCATGGCATCACTGAACTGCCGCAAGCCTTGCAAAGCAAAGCGCATGTCATTTATCAATCAAGCACAGCACTACCGAGCGTGAAAAAAACCAACGCGCATTTGCGTGTGCTGATGGTGGGCCACTTGCGTGATGAAAAATGCCCACAACTTCTGTGGCAAGCAGCTCAAGCACTTAGTACAGACGAAGGCATTTACATCGACCACATTGGCAAAGCCCTAGACCCCGCCTTGGCCAAACAAGCCGAACATGTGGCCAGCCAATGCCCACACTACCGTTGGCTGGGCGAGCAGCCACACGCACACGCACGGCGCAGCATTCAGCGCGCCCATGTGCTGGTGCACCCCAGCCGTTTAGAGGGGGGCGCACACGTCATCATGGAAGCGGCGCTCAGTGGCACGCCCGTGCTGGCCTCGCGCGTGTCGGGCAATGTGGGCATGCTGGGCGCGGACTATGCGGGATACTTTGAGACGGACAACGCCACCCAATTGGCAGACCTGCTGCGCCAATGCCAACGCACCCAAACACAGCCCGATGGCCTGCTGGCCCAACTGACACAAGCGTGCACCGCACGCGCCCCACTGTTTCAACCCGAGCGAGAACAAGCTAGCCTGAGCGCGCTGCTGAACTCACGCTTGACGCAACTACTGAAACTCAAATAGCACACCACGCAGCAGAAGACGATGCAGCTGCCATGCATGACGCGGCCCTCGCCGCGCTGGCGCGTTGCACTAAGCCGCCAACAAAATAGCTTCAGGCGAACGCAGCGCGATACGCAGCAAGGTGCGTGCAGCACCTGAGGGCTCGCGGCGGCCTTGCTCCCACTCTTGCAAGGTGCGCACAGACACACCTAGCAACTGTGCAAACGCGGATTGAGACACCCCAAGCTTTAGGCGTGCCTCAGTAGCGGCAGTGACAGCCACCTTAGTGACGCGCCCCTCGCCGCGCTTAGCTTGGCGAATGGACTCTAACAAATCTTTTTCAAACTCGGACATTTCGGAGTCTTTGGTGGATTGAGTTTTAGCCATCGTTTAGTCCTCATAAAGTTGCGCCAAGCTGCGTAAAAATGCATTCGATAACGTGTCGTGCTCGGCCTTGGCGTACACCGTCAGCAGCACCAGCTCGCCTTGGGCGTTGCGCCACATGTAAATCACACGTACCCCTCCACGCTTGCCCATGCCCGGACGCGACCACCGCACTTTGCGCAAGCCACCAGTGGCGGCGATCACATCGCCAGCATCTGGATGCTCGGCAAGCCATGTGATGAAGTCTTCACGCTCTACGTCGTCCCACACCCTGGCTGCGTAGCGCAAGAACACAGGCGTTTCAATGACCGTGAGCATGGCAACAATTGTACGTCAATGACGTATTTAACTTTTCTAACGACGAAACGAATGATGAGGTTCGCATGAACATTAAAACAAATCTAAAGAATTCAATTTAACGCAGCGCTAAATCACCAGATTAATTGTCACATCATCTCAGAGCTAGCAACTCTTCCACACACCCACAAAGTGCCACAAACATACCCAAACCTCAGCGTAGACGAGCTAGACGCCGACAAACTCACCCCCACTACTGAAGCTGCGCTACAACAACGCGCTAAATGATGCGATGGCAGATTTGGGGGACGCGGTGCAGGTTAGGAAGGCGTTTGTGGGGTTTCAGCGGTATTTGTACCAAGACAGCGCTGGATAACTTACTTCATGAGTTCTGTTACATCTAAAAGAAAAATTAGACAATGTTTACGACAACTGAAAGAGCCTCAGTATGGGAGGCATGGCTTGATTCCGAATATCAAAAACGATATTGGCACGCTAAGGCTGCACAGTTTTCAAACCGAGAACGCAAGCTACAAATCTGGCTAGCAATTCTGTCTTCCTCAGCTTTACTCTCCATTCTGGGAGATTTATCTCAGCTATGGATATGGAAAATCTTGTCGTTTCTAACTGCACTACTTGCAACCATTCAACCTTTTCTAAACTACACGCGTGATTCGCACAAAATGCACGACATTGGATCGCAATGGCACCAACTTGAAATTGAATTTGAAGCAATCTGGAGAAGCTCAGAAAACAACGTTTTTTCTGAGAAAAAATTTAAAGAACTAAAAAATCAAACAGTTGAAATATCAAAGAAAGCAACAGAATTGCCTTGGAACGATCAAATACTTCAACATGAATGTCAAAACGCAGTACTTAGATCTCGAGGGTTGAAAAATGATTTATGAAGATAAACGAGGCCAAGTTCCAACACCATCTCCTTGGCCAGCTCCCCCACCAATGCCAAACAAACCCAGCACAAGTTAATTTTGTAATCAATAACTCAACTGCTGCCAAGCCTTATCCAGCCGCTTCACACTCACTGGCTGGGGCGTGCGCAGCTCTTGCGCGAAGAAGCTCACGCGCAGCTCTTCCAGTAGCCACCTGAACTCTTGCATGCG
>JACCDG010870313.1_pt1 | contig 25334 bp, 24 predicted proteins | sample 7442471 | NCBI WGS metagenome assembly JACCDG01 (sample SAMN15323444, study PRJNA562643) | freshwater metagenome | isolation source: river surface water | place: USA:Blue River Watershed | collected 2017-08-17 | reverse complement strand
CGTCTTCGCAGAGAGCTGTGTTTTTGTTAAACAGTCGCCAGGAAATCTTTCGCTGCGGCCCCAAGTGTCTTGCGACACCAGGGCAGGCCTTATCCCGAAGTTACGGCCGCTTTTTTGCCGAGTTCCTTAAGGACCCCTCACTCGTTCGCCTTGGTCTTCTCGACCCTACCACCTGTGTCGGTTTGCGGTACGGTACCACCATAGTTAACCTTAGAAGTTTTTCTCGGAAGCGTGCTCCTCACATTTGCTTGGCCGTGGCCGCACATTCAGACTCAACTCGGATGATATCTGGCGGATTTGCCTACCAGACGTCCTCGAAGCTCCAGCACCAATCCAATAAGATGCCGTGAGTACAACGCTCCGTCCCTCCTTCGAACTATGACAGTGTGCAGGAATATTAACCTGCTCTCCATCGCCTCCCCCTGTCGGGATCGGCTTAGGACCGACTAACCCTTCGCTGATCAGCATCGCGAAGGAAACCTCGGTATTTCGGCGCACGGGGTTCTCACCCGTGTTGCGGTTACTTGTGCCGGCATTCTCACTTCTGTACGCTCCAGATTTGGTTCCCCGCCTCCTTCATCGCAGAACAGAACGCTCTCCTACCACTTGTATTCTTACGAATACAAATCCGCAGTTTCGGTATCATGCTTGAGCCCCGATCATTTTCGGCGCAAGGACTCTCGATCAGTGAGCTGTTACGCTTTCTTTAAATGATGGCTGCTTCTAAGCCAACATCCTGACTGTTAGTGAATCCTCACCTCCTCCATATGCACTGAGCATGAATTTTGGGACCTTAACTGGCGATCTGGGCTGTTTCCCTTTCGACCAACGGAGCTTCTCCCCCGTAGTCTAACTGCCGCGCTCTTGATTGCCTGGTATTCGTAGTTTGATAGGTCTAACGAGATTTCTCCCTATTTAGACCTTCCAGTGCTCTACCCCCAGGAAGAACACGCGACGCCAACCCAAAAGCTGTTTCGGAGAGAACCAGCTATTACGGAACTCGATTAGCTTTTCACTCCCTACCACAAGTCATCCGAGGATTTTGAACGGTCCACCGGTTCGGGCCTCCACGACCTGTTACAGTCGCTTCACCCTGCACATGGCAAGCTCGTCCCGCTTCGGGTCGCATACCTGCTCTATTATTCGCGCTATTCACGCTCGCTTTCACTATGCCTCCGTGGGATTGCCACTTAGACAAGAACAAATATGCACTCGCCGGCTCATTCTTCAATAGGCACGCCATGGTCCGTATAAATACGGACGCTGACTCCTTGTAGATGTATGGTTTCAGATCTATTTCACTCCCCTCTCCGGGGTTCTTTTCACCTTTCCCTCACGGTACTCGTTCACTATCGGTCTTCAAGAATATGTAGCCTTACCGGTTAGTTCCGGCAGATTCATTCGGGCTATTCGTGTCCCGAACTACTCAGGAACAGAGGCAAAAGAGTCGATGCAATTTCGTGTACGGGACTATTACCCTTTAGAGTCGCGCTTTCCAACGCGTTCCGCTATCACACCGATTTGTAACTCTCCTCAACTAAATGAAGCCTCTGCCCTACAACCCCATCCATGTAAACACGAATGGTTTGGGCTCCTTCCGTTTCGCTCGCCGCTACTCAGGAAATCGCAAGAATCTTCTTCCTGAACGTAATGGTGCTTACGCGCCACGTTCAGGATTACTCCTGAACAAGACGCAAAGCGTCCGTCCAGAAAGAAAATTCCATATATTGCTTTCTTTTCCTCCAGCTACTGTGATGTTTCACTTCACTGGGTACGCTCCCTCATACAAGGGTACCTGCCGTAAGCAGGTGAGTTTCCTCATTCGGAAATCTCGGGATATAACGATTGTTTGGCATCTCCCCCGAGCATATCGCAGCCATACCACGTCCTTCATCGCTTCTTGAAACCTAGGCATCCACCATACACCCTTCATTCCTGCAAGGAATGCTGTACACCGCTGTACAAATTTTTTGTGTGTCTTTCGACACACGCTGAGTGTTTGTTTGTGTGTGGTGTGTGCGGAGGACGAAAAGACCCGCACTCTCGTGCATTGTCTACTCTCCGTCACACACCCGCTCACTCGTGCTTTGACACACGAGTGCTGCCTCTCTCCGTCGAAAGAGAGAGGACTTTCTGAAACAAGACCTTATCAATCTTGTTTCAGCATATGCGATTGTCAACGATCGCATGTTCCCTTGAACTTTGTAAGAAAAAAACCGCTCGTCGCGGCTAGTAACACCGAGGTGCTAAGCGCCGCTTTAGTGGTTTCTTTGGACAAAATTCATAAACACGTAGGCGCTATTATACGGATATCGAAAAAAATAGCAAGTACCTGTCGTGGACGGGTGTTCGAGCCTAAAAACAGCGTGTTTTTAGGGCTGTACGCCAGATCTACCGAAAGACGAAAAAGCCCTGTTTCCTAACGGAAACAGGGCTTTTTCGTCTCAAAACACGAGTCCCTACATCTTGTAGTGGAGCTCATTCCGAACACCGATTTTATCGATGAGAATCTGGTGCGGGTAATCAAACACATCGCGAGTAAGTTTGTCATACATACCGACACGATATTTGAGATCTTCTGAGGTGAGCTGTGCGTAGCGGATCTCGATACCGAGCTCAGCTTCAAGTGCGCGAATGGCAACCTCTATCTTCCCTGCCGGAAGCTTCTTCATTGCAACGAGTACATCGAGTCTGCGATCAAACTCCCGCATAAAGATACCTGCGCATGCAAGAAAATCGATTGGCCCAACTTTGCGCATATGCTTTGTGAGCGTCTTTCCATTGATAGGCGCAGTCTCAAAAAGAAATGTTTGGAGTGACGCAAGCTGCGGGAAATCCATATTGAGCACATACCCCTGCATCTTCACCTTCACATCGCGAGTAGGATGCTTTGCAAAGATGCTCTTCTTTTTTATTACTTCGGCACGTTCGAGTGCATTGAGCTCGGTACGCGCAGTACGGCGAACGAGTTTTGCGCGACGACTAATGTCATCAAAACTAAACTCCTGCGACGGATTGAAGAGGAAAAAGCGAAGAAGCTTTACACGAGCCGGAGAGCCGAAGAGGATTGCGAGCGGATCTGTCATACGGAAATCAGAGTGGGATGATTATAACACAGGGGGTTAAAGCGCAAATCTGGACAGAAAATAGGGGTGTGTTGGAGCAAACAAAAAAACCGGCGTATGCCGGTTTTTTTGTTCTGTAGGATTGAGATTACTTAAGTGTAACCTTTGCTCCAGCCTCCTCAAGCTTCGCCTTGAGAGCCTCAGCATCCTCCTTCTTCATACCCTCCTTAACGATAGCTGGTGCGCTGTCCACCATATCCTTAGCCTCCTTAAGTCCGAGACCGAGAACTTCCTTAACTACCTTGATCACTGCAATCTTCTGTGCACCACCGTCAGTGAGTTCAACGTTGAATGTAGACTGCTCCTCACCTGCGTCACCTCCTGCTGCTGGTCCTGCTACTGCAACTCCTGCTGCTGATACACCCCACTTCTCCTCGATAGCCTTCACGAGCTCGTTGAGCTCGAGAACGGTCATCTTCTCTACTGCCTCGATGATTGAATCCTTGTTCATAATATGAATTTTAAGTTTCTAGAATTTACGCCTTTGTCTCGCTTACCTTGCTGAGTACCACCGCGAAACGAGCTCGTGGTGAATTGATGACCTGAGCGAACATACCTCGGAGAACCTGCATCGATGGGATCGAAGCGATCTCAGTCATTTCTGCCTTGTTCTTGAATGCTCCCTCAAAGACACCTCCTGCAATTGCGATTGCCTCCTTATGCTTCTTTGCAAAATCTTTAATATTTTGTGCAGGAGCAACTGGGTCTGCGCTATACGCGACAGCAATCTCACCATCGAGTGTTGGCATCTCTCCAGTGTATGTATCACCGAATGCTCGCTTGATGAGAGTCTTCTTTGCTACGAAGTAGCCGACGCCTTCTTCACGGAGTTTCTTGCGCATTGCGCTTGTATCCGCAACAGATACCCCCTTGAAGTTAACGAAAACGATTGACTGTGCGTCCTTCTTGATCGCTTCGAGCTTCGAGAGAATATCTACTTTCTTCGCTTTTGTTATTGCCACAATGTGTTGTGTGAGAACCGATAAAACAGACGTGCCGAGAAAATACCTCGGGCAGACGGCGGTGACGACCCCAACGCTTCATGAGAAAAGTTGGACCTCGGCTGGCGAACCAAACGGTTCATTACTACATGCCCTTTACGGCGTGTAACCAACTGTCTTTAGCCTGTTGCCCGCTACTATACCAGGATTTGTGAAAAAGAAAACCCCGGCGCTCTGCGCCGGGGTTTTCTTGAAACTACCCTCTTTCAACGTCCATTTTAAGTTGTTCTGCCTTCCAACCAATCATATTCGCGACAAGCTGAAGGAGTGTCCCGAGTGCACCAATAGCGAGCATGAGTATAACAAAGAATGCATACGGGGTGAGGAGATAGAAGAATGTGACAGTTCCCGCAGCCCACATACCGATACACCATGGGCATGAAAAGAGATCAGCGAGCGTTCGGCGCGGACCTTTCTCAGGCTTCACGAGCGCCATACCCTCCCTCCCCTCTACGACATCAAGGAATTGCTCACGGAAGAATGCAGTGATTTTGTCGTACACGAAAAGTCGTGTGAGACGGAACGTCGCGAGGACCATGAGCGCGAGGTCGAACGCCGTGAGCGACCCATACGCCTTGTACGCTTCCCCGTCGAGAATGATCGTCCCCATGAACAGGAACGCGAGGAAGAAGAGACTGAAGACGAAATTCCAAAAGTACTGATCAGTGATGCGCATACGAATGTAGATGAACTATGCATGTCGAGAACCAACGACAATGATAAGAAGGAGGGTCGACGCGACTATCGCGAGAAACCCGAACAGAAACCGATAAAATGTCTTGTTGAACATTAATTGTAGTATAGCAAACTTGTGTGAGTCGTTCAGCCCTTGAGTCGTCTCCTCATCACAAGCGCATGCGCAAGCGTAATGACAAATAGAATTGCCATCATCAATATTGCCATATCATTTCGACCATCAGAGGTCATTGGGAATAATCCTTCACTTTCATCAATCGAAGCTACCAAAATGAATGTGAGTGGGAGGAACCAAGATGCTACTTTTCTAAGCCAAGATACAAATACTTCATCCGAAAAGAAATAGACAGTAACTGATGAGGCAACTAAACCACTAAACCCTACGAGTAGTGGGTCTAGGTATGGCTTTTCATAAAAAACAAAACAACCCTCGGTACAGTAATATTCAGTGAAAATATAAAGTGCAACTAATACAAATACATTACCCACCAAGAATAAGTTTCTATTTACTGTTGGCATAATTATTGTTTTATCAACTTATCAATAATACTCTTAACCACTAGATATTTCTCTTGAGTTATTAGTCTCCCCTTTCGTAGTTGAATGAGCGTTTGGTCAAGGAGAGTAAGCGCCCTTTCCTCAATTTTTTCGAAAAACTTTCCACTCTTAACGTCAGTTCTCTTTTTGTAAAACTGCTCTGCTTGATCAGTGATAGTGAGGAGTACTATTTCCTTTAGTATAGAGAGATTTAGATTTCGAATAGCTGTCTTTAATTCTGTATATGTCGCCTTTGTATCAATAAGTGCACCATCAATAGTCAACAGATAGTCCGTTGCACCATCACCATTCTGGTCTACAGATACAGGACTTGTGGTACCGTTTGAATACGTGTAGGAAACTCGTGTAGTGGGTGTAACTGTTGCTACAAGTGTGTGGAGGGTCGATTGCTCCTCGCCAACAAGTTCATCAATTTCATGAGTAAACACACCACTCCCCTCCCCCTCTATAACTACTCTATGGTTAAGATTTTCGGGTATCAGTACGTACTTGACTCCACCTATTTCATAGTAATTTGTTCCTGGTATTTCCTCTTTCCATTCTTCTGATGCACTATCCCGCCCAGTTCTTCTCCCACTAGCATCTTCAATATAAATGCGGGCTGGAGAGTGAATTCGTTTTACTAGAATAGGTCTAGTATCAACTGATGGTTTTGTTGTGCTAGTAAAATCAATACCTTCTGTACTAGATCCATGAAGAACTCTATCAACAAGTATCTGCACCGATTCTGCTTCGGTAATATTGGCATGCTCGTACTCTTCCTCTGCTCCAAGATTAATATACACTTGCAGGTCCGACTGAACACTTTCTGATGATTTAACTACAACAGTCTCATCCCCACCCAAAGTAAACCCTACCACTGGCTCAAGCTTTTTTACGATGCAAGCAGGTGACCCACAATAGTCCTGAACAAATTCTCTGTACTCAATTGAGTTTGGTGTTTTGAGTCCTGTGCCTACAATATTAAATACTTCGACCCCGTCTGGCGCTTGCCACGAATCGAGTAGACTGGAATGAATCTCCAGAGCTTCATCAAGATGTTCACTATTTGTCTTTGTTGGAAGCGCGATGCTATCAAAATCTTCTTCCCTGCCTTCCATACCGTTAAGGAAGTCTTTGTACTCGGTCATATTGTTCACAGTGAAGCCGTACCGGTCTCGGTACTGTTTTGTTGTCGTTGAGTTATCGAATGAGATGAGTGGTTCACTGAGCGTACTGATGTACTCATCACTCGGGAGAAGTCCGTAAGGCCCTGGCATATTTTTTATGACTCTTCGGATATCTTTGGCATCTGCTGGAATGTTCATACCGTATTCTTCGTCGTATCCATGAAGTAGTGCCGCAATCGCTTTTGGAGTCCCGATGTGTGGTGTAGCAATAAACACAACTTTATCGACTTGATCAGTCTTGCCGAGTTCTTCTAGTCGAGTCAAGAGTACTTTTGCTACATGGCCACCGTTTGAATGCGTAATGATGGTTACTTTATCAGTGTCAGAGAGAGTCGCGAGATAGTCGACTGTTTCTACAAGCTTTTTATAAAGCCCAGTTTCATATTGTGTCCCGTTCTCTACAAGGTCAGTTACACTATACCTCCAGTCATACGGGAAAATTTCTACTTCTGGTCCATTATCCCCATCAAGCTCACCTAGAAACTCGATGAACGACGAATACACATCACCCCCAAGACCACCGTATACTGAATCAACAACATCACGAGTGTATACGACGTTTACACTCTCTCCCGCATCAGTCATTCTCAAATTTTCGTAGTCTTCATTCCCGAAAGGTTCCCATAATTGTATTTCATCATCATTTCTCATGTATAAACGACTCCCTTTCATACCTGGCAAAAAGAGAATATTTGAAATTCTTGTAGATTCCTCGGACGAATCTACAACTTCAAATGTAAGTACCAGTGAAATGCCAGGGAAAGCATATGCTGTAGGAATAATCGTTTTGAGGAATTTATCAAAGATATTCTTACTCAGCAATGGTTCAGCATCTTCGTAAATTACCAAACTGTACGTACCTGTCGTTGTGAAATTAAAAGGATCCAGAATTTCACCTTCTCTTAATTTTCGATAGTCATTTCCTTCGTGTCTGTATACCGTATACCCACTCATAAACATGAGGGGGTGAGTCCCAGTGAGCGAAAACGTACTTGTACTATTGAGGAATCCGTACGTTCCATTATTCATGAGCACTATGCCACCGTATGCAACTCCGAGATTCGGATTCTCGTTCACTGGACCAAACGGGTTTGCGCAATCTTCAACAGGAACTACATACTCCTCTCCGTTTTCCTCGCCCACAATATTTCCACAATTCTCTTGCGCAGTGGCATTCGAAGATATCGTGAGAAGGATGATTATAAACACCCCAGATGCTACGACCTTTGAATTCATGGATTTATTATAGCTCAATTTAAATATGCAAATAATTTACTAAAGATTTGTGATTTCTATGCAACTTTATTGATTGGTCCACAATGTCAAGGTGACACCTTGACATTGTGGTGAGAGAATAAAGTACGAGTGTATGAATAGAGAACCTTTTGCTGACAATGAGTGGTACCACTGCTTCACTCGGGGTGTTGAGAAGCGAACTACATTTCAGTCACACAAAGACTATGATCGCTTCCTCCACCTCCTTTACCTTTGTAACAATAGCAGATCGATAAAGCTGAGTGACCACAAATCAAAATCGCGAAGTGAAATATTCTCGATTTTACGGGATGAAGAAATTGTACACATCGGTGCATATGCGCTCATGCCCAATCACTTTCACCTACTTATACGGCAATCCCGTCCATATGGTATTTCTGAGTTTATGCAAAAAATTGGAACTGGGTACACGATGTATTTCAATATTAAAAATGACAGGATTGGCAATTTGTTCGTCAAACCATTTCGATCTCGTCATGTAGCCGAAGATCGATACTTTCAAAAGCTTATCTCGTATATCCATCTCAACCCGTATGAACTAGAGGAACCTGGATGGAAATATGGGAAAGTAAAATCAAAGACACAAGCAAAAAAATTTCTCACCTCCTATATATATTCAAGCTTTGTAGATTACGAGCTTCCATATGTGCGTGCTGAAAGATCGATTCTTAATCATGATGCTTTCGATTTTATTTCTTCAGTTAAAAAGGACGTCGACACCATGGTTACCGAAGCCTCGGAGTACTATGCTGATATGTCGAGGTGATACCTTGACATGGTTTACTTAATATTTGTTTCGAGTACCTAGAGACTGATACCCGAGGTGTTGAAGTTGGGGAGCTTATTTTTTTCGAAGAGGAGGAGCTCTCGTTCGCCTCCCTTTCGTACAATGGTGAGTGGTATTGAATTGACTTCAAGATGTACCGTCTCCCCTTCCTCTTTTGGCATATCGACGAGTGCGAGGAATGTGAAGAATGCCTTCTTTCCGTACGGTGCGTGGTACTCGTCTTTTCGTACCGCGGTGTTGCTCACCACCACTGCACGAGAGATACCTTCTTCGAAGATCGTGCCATCCTCTTTTACGAGCGCGTATATTGGCGTACTCGAGGCGTCTCCTCCTCGTCCTTCACGCACCGCGGTCATCGGCATGTATGTTTCTGCATTGAGGAAGCCAAATTCGTATGTCATCACGTAGAGTACTCGGGACGCGTCGAGTCGCACAACAGTTTCATCGAGGACACCGTACGCTTCAGCTTTCGTTCCACCACCAAAAACAACCATGCTGAGAATGAGCGCAAAAAGAAAAGATTTCATATGCTGATTTTATCATGGGTACCTGATGGAATGAAAACACCCCGCATGCCAAAGGCATGCGGGGTGTTTTCATTCTGCCCGTTCCGGCCTCTGAACCTCAATGTCATGGTGTCACCTTGACATTGAGGGTTGCGAGGTTTTTTCGAGCACGCAAAAAGCCCCTTGCGGGGCTTTTTGCTAACTACGTCCAACTATCATGTTGGTCCGTGGTCTTAATCAGAGATTAAGAACCCTGGACTGACTGTGATGCTGTTCGGAAGTCCGAAGCAGGTGTTGGGAGGTAATCATCAGTGCTTGTTGTACCGTCAGAGTTTTCTGTGTACCAGACCTCACTAAGCGTTACACGGAAGGCACCTGTTGATGATGGGTCAACTGTCACTGTAAGAGTGAAAGTCTCAGTCTCGCCCTCGCGAACTGTGAAGACACCAGATGTGTCCTCGTCAGCTGTTGAAGTCATGCTTGCTGAAACAGTAGCTGAACCACCGTCAACTGTGAATACTACACCGTTAGTTACAGCCGTTGAAGTCGTTGCGTTCTCAGTGATGTAGAAGTCACCTTCTATCGCTGTAACGTCGAACTCAAGGATGAACTCACCGATAGTATCGTTTGTTCCGAGTGTATCAACTTCTGAAGAGAAGCCGTCTACTGGAACGAGGATACCCTCAGCAACGAGTGTATGGTCATCACCGACAGCAGATCCGTCGAACTGGCTTGCGCCAAGATCTTCCTGACCTTCAGCATCCCATACTGCGAACTCAGCCGATTGGACTGAAGCAGAGATGGTTGTGCCGTTGTCGTAACGTGCTCCATCGTCAGTGTCGTTAAGGTCTACAACAACCTCCATTGCAATCTCAGCATCCTCCTCTACTACGACGTCTCCGTCGATGTCAAAGAGGTACCAAGTTGTAGTTGCAGCGCCGTTGTAGTTCTCAGAGTAACCAGCGTTGATACCAGTTCCTGAGCCGTCAGCTGTAGTTGAAGCGTCAGCCTCAGTTCCTACTGCCTCAGCCTCGAACTCCTGACCGTCAAGGACGAGACGAATCTCATCGATAACATCTGAAGTACTTGCAGTTGACTCAACCTTAACAACGATTGTGTTAAGTTCGATGTCATTGTCTGTAGCTTCGAGATCAGCAACCATGATTGTTACATCATTAGTGTCTGTGTCAGTGTCAACAACGATATCTGTTGAATCTGGGTTTGATGAAGAGAGTGAGATATCAAGCTCCTCGTCAGTTCCAGCTGTTTGGATTTCGAATGAAGCGGTGTCATCTGTAACTGGAGCACCATCCTCAGTTGTTGCTACGCCGTCAGCATCGAAGAATCGAAGTGCTGTAGCGTCAACGTCCCAGTCACCGAGCTCCTCGTCATCGAGGTTGTTCTGGACTGAAACACCAACTGCGATATCGAGTTCCTCGTCCTCCATCGCTACGATAGAAAGACCTGAGAATCGGATTTCTCCAGTATCCTCATCGAGGTACTCGTCCTCGTCTGATGCATCCATTTCAGCGACCATCTCGCCGTCAACCCAAAGGCTTACGGTGTCGAAAGCGTTCCATGGCTCTGCGCTTGCATCCTCACCATCGAGTGTAATGTCGAGGCGAGAGATTTCAGCGTCACCATCTTCGAACTCAACAGTGATCTCAGCAACAACCATGTCGGTGTCACCTTCCTCAATTGTAGACTCACCGTCCTCAACATTGAATGAGTCGAGTGAAGCCTCACCTGAGAGATCTCCTGATGAATCGTCAGAATCATCTGAATCATCTGATGAATCATCTGAATCGTCAGAATCGTCCATAGCACCACCTACACAAAGAGCGTTAGCCTTTGCCATAGTTGCTGGACCGAAGTAACCTGTTGGGTTAACAAGGCCTGCTGGTGAAAGTACGTCTGAACGGTACTTAACCTGGAACTTAGATACTGCAGCAGCTGTTGCTGGACCGAAGTATTCAGTTTCCATTCCTGCTGAACCAACACCTGAAGCTGATACGCGAGTATCTGCATCAGAGTTAAGGAACTGCTGGAGCTTCATAACGTCCATACCTGTGTCACCGGTCTTGAGAGAACGGGTCCAAGTATATGGACACATACCTGCTGCTGATGAAGCACCTCCGGTTGAACCCTGGAGAGCTGACACCTGCGCGAGCAAGTCATTGATCATTTGCTGCATCTCCTCCGCAGTCGCCGCCTTTGCAGGTGAAACGAGGGTGAAGAGCATCGCAACTGCTACAAAAGCTACTGAGAGCTTTGCAACAACGTTGTGTGCAACTGTAGTCATAACTGTATTGCCTTTAAAGTAAGGTATTACTGTTAACATTAATAATAAGAATTAATTCTTATTCGCGAACCGCCTGTCGAAGGCGTTTCACGGATTCACTAACTCCCCACATTCGTATTATAGGTCGACACCAACGAATGAAGAGAGGTAGCTACGAGACATATATCTGTATGCAATCGTGAGCAACCGTGGTGGTACAAGGAAATCGGAAAGGGTTTTCATTTTTCGAAACGAAAAAAACGACATCCATCTAGATGTGTTGTATGCGATTTTCAAAGATCGACGCCCGTACCTCCTTTCCTAAGAAAGCGTACCCAAAAGTGACCAAAATATGGAACACGAAGCCCCATAAAAATAAGTCGCTCAGTGAGCGTTATCCCTACAGTATACAAAACCGTAGGAACTGAACCCGGAAGGTGGTGTGGATAGGGGTACAAAAGAGACCACTTTGCCACATATATTCCTCCTTCCTATAGGCTACGAAAGCATATGCTTTGGGTAACACAAAGTCAACCAAACTGCCTATACTCCCTATATATGTAGACGACACCTTTTAGCGTTTCTTACGCGCCATACCCCCTACTTCTACCCGTACAAAAATGGCCTATATCCGACACAGATATACCGTTTAAGACACCTAAGCGACACCTTGCAGGAACATAATCAGACACGTCATGAACGACATTTCATGGACAAATAACAGTCCTTGAGACTGTATAAAAGTCATAGGGCTATTTCGCAATAATAGTATATTTACTCCATCGTCTCTCACCCTCCTTTTGAATAGTACCGTCTGATATGAGGGATATGAGCTCACGCTGAATTGTCTTTTCGCTTACGTCCGTTATAGCGGTAGATACGTCTTTTATAGTCACTTGTCCTTTTTCACGGATGATGCCGAGGATGCGATCACGTCGCGAAGGAGCCGTCACGTGCGCACCATCTATCGGCCCTCCTTCCCCCTGTTCACGACGAGTCACTGCCCGCTGTCGCTGTGGGCGTGGGAGCATGTCACTTGTCACAGTAAATGGGTGCCGCGGATACTCGGTCATGTAGTCGCGGAGTGAACGCTGGAGAAGTAGTATCTCCTGTCTAAATACTTCGAGGAGATCTTCACGCATCAGTCGTGCAACAACGAGAAGTGCAAGTCCGCTCTCGAGTGAAACAAGGGCAACCCGAAGACTTTCGATCGCACGTGTTCGCTCATGCAGTGATGCCGTGAGTGTCTCTTCACCGACAATATTGAGGACAATCGCTCTGTCCTCAACGAGCTCTACAAGAGTGTCCTTTTTACTATCGTCAGGTATGCTTCTTGTTGTATAAAAGACTGCGCCGACAATTTTTTCTGTCTTTTTAAAAATATATTTAAAATACTCATCATTATTGAGTAGTATATCCGAGCGTACTTGAACGCTATTTGTCTCTTTGTTGTCCATAATGACTTTGTGTCTGATATATAGCTCCTGTCTTATATGCAACGTATTTTGTATCAGTATACGCCACCATGTCCTTTTCGGGAGTTGTGATGTCGCTATTCGTGTGCTCCACTCATATGAGTCCGTTTCTCCTCCTAAATACCAATTTTGGCTCTCTTGCGTGGTATCATGTCGTCATACTAGGTAGTAACGGTATGTACTCTCTTTGTGAGAGCTTGGTCTTTTATGGCTCGTCGACGAAAGCAAATAGCACCCCCACCATCTCGCCCATTTTTTGATGATTTATCGCCGCACACAAAGCAGGCAATTGGCGCAATCTTTTTTGTTGTTCTCGGACTCTTCTTCGTACTCTCTTCGCTTGGCATCGCAGGTGTCGCTGGTGAGTTTACGCACGAGTCACTCGTATACCTCTTTGGCTTCGGATTTGTCCTTGCTCCGTTTATCTGTGCGCTCTTTGTGTATGCCTTTCTCAAACCACGAGAAGACAGTCATGTGAGCCTTTCGAAATTTATTGGTACTACCATCTTCTTTATTGGTTCACTTGGGATACTCGAACTTTCTATGGAGCATGGCGGCCTCCTCGGGAAGGCTGCATATCTCCCTATGAACGCACTCTTCGGTAACGTGGTTGCTGGGATCATTCTTGTTGCACTCATCCTCGTCGGACTTTTCCTTACCTTCAATACCAATATAGTGAACTTGTTCGCACGTGCACCAAAAGAAGAGGACGAGGAAGAAGACATCGAACCAATTGTGCAGCAGTCACTTTCACCGGAGCCACAGGACACTGCTGAAGTGCCTGGAGAACAGGCCGACGCAGAACCAACAGACGAGCCGCGCAAGAAGAAGCTTTCAGAGCGCATTGGTCTCACCAAGGTTACCGGGAACGAATTTATCGTCTCGAGTTTCCGTGGCACCTATGCACCACCGCCACTCTCCCTCCTTCACAAGGACAAGGGCCGTGCCGACGTTGGTGATGTGAAGGCAAATTCGATGACGATAAAGCGCACACTCAAGAAGTTCGGTATTGATGTTGAAATGGACGAGGTCACCATCGGTGCGACCGTAACACGCTATGCAATCAAGCCTGCAGAAGGGGTGAAGCTTGAAAAGATCGTCAATCTCCAAACAAACCTCGAGTATGCACTCGCAGCGAGCCCTATCCGTATCGAAGCACCGATTCCAGGTAAGTCACTTGTCGGTATCGAGATCCCAAACAAGCAAAAGCAGATGATTGGACTCGCTTCCCTCTTTTCGCACCCAGAGTTTACCGATTCACCAAAACCACTCCTCACCGCGCTCGGAAAGAGCATTACCGGCGAACCACAGTTTGCTGATATTGCACGCATGCCACACGGACTCATCGCGGGTACGACTGGCTCTGGTAAATCTGTTGCTATTCACAATCTCATCATCTCGCTTCTCTTCCGCAACTCTCCCGACCAGCTCCGACTCATTCTCGTTGATCCAAAGCGTGTTGAGCTCACCCTCTATAACGGTATCCCGCACCTCCTCACTCCCGTTATCATCGATGCAAAGAAGGTTATTGTTGCACTCAAGTGGTCTGTAAAGGAAATGGAACGCCGACTCGAGCTTCTCGCGACACATAAAGTACAAAATATCAGCTCGTACCATGAAAAGGTGTACCATCCCGCAAAGCAGAAATTTGAAGAGGATGGATCCCCAGAAGAAGCGCGCGCGACACTGCCTGAACCGCTTCCGTATATTGTTGTCGTGATCGATGAGCTCGCTGATCTCATGCATGCGTATCCAAAAGAGCTTGAATCATGCATTGTGCGACTCGCACAGATGAGTCGTGCAGCAGGTATTCACCTGATCCTTTCTACACAACGACCGTCGGTAAACGTCATTACCGGTCTCATCAAGGCAAACATCCCGACACGTATCGCGCTTAACGTTGCTTCCCAGATTGATTCACGCACCATTCTCGATGCTCCTGGTGCAGAAAAGCTTCTTGGGCGCGGTGACCTTCTCTTCCTCTCCTCAGATAGTCCAAAGCCAATGCGCCTTCAGTCAGCATTTGTGAGTGAAGACGAGATGAAGAAAGTGGTTACATATCTCAAGGACCAAGATAGTGAACTCTCACCCGATACTATCGATCTTGAGGGTAAGGCGGGAGAAAAGAGCGACATCTTCTCGAGTATGGTAAACGATAGTGATAATGAGGACGATGACGACCTCTATGAAGACGCGCGCGTCGCGGTGATTGAAGGAGGCAAAGCTTCTACCTCATACCTCCAGCGACGACTCCGTGTCGGTTACTCTCGTGCAGCGCGCCTCATCGATATGCTCGAGGAACGAGGAGTTATTGGTCCTGGCGAAGGATCAAAGCCACGACAAATACTCGAAGGCGGACGAGGTGATGATGAACCACTGTAATCCATGCGTCCAATAACTATCCCAAATGTATCCATAGAACGATTTCTCAAAATTGGCTTTGGGATTCTTCTTGGTGTCTTTTTCGTCACCTATGCTGTCTACCAGGCACGGAACCTCATCCAGGGCCCTTCGATCATTCTCACCTACGAGCCAGAGAGCGTGCAGCATGAACGTGCACTCCCTCTCATCGGTACTGCACGAAATATAGTGGTACTCCGTCTCAATGGACGTGAAATACATACCGACGAGCGTGGAGTTTTTGAACACACACTCACGCTCGAGAACGGGTATACTATACTGACGCTTGAGGCGGAGGATCGGTACGGTCGAAAGACTGAAATCACCCGTTCCTTTATTTACACACCACAGACATAGAACGCATATGGCAAAAGTTACAAAAAAGAAAGAAGTGGAAGCAAAGACAGATGCACGAAAAGGTGTAGCAGATATCGCTGAGACACTCCGCAGTATCAAAACAAAATTTGGTGACGAAGCCATCATGACACTTGGTGAGACCAAGAAGGTCAACGTCGATGTTGTCCCAACAGGTTCCATTGGTCTTGATGATGCACTCGGGATTGGCGGATACCCACGCGGACGTATCATTGAGGTGTTTGGACCTGAATCTTCAGGAAAGACAACCCTTTCCCTCCACGCCATTGCAGAAGCACAAAAATTGGGTGGTATCTGCGCATTCATCGATGCAGAGCATGCGATGGATCCACAGTATGCGGGACGACTCGGTGTAAAGCTCGATGAGCTCCTCATCTCACAGCCAGATACTGGTGAACAAGCACTCGAAATTGTCGAATCGCTTGTTCGTTCAGGAAAACTCGACGTGATCGTCATTGACTCTGTTGCTGCACTCACACCAAAAGACGAGATTGAAGGAGAGATGGGTGCACACCATGTGGGAAAGCAGGCACGTCTCATGAGTCAGGCACTCCGCAAACTCACTTCTATCGCCGCAAAATCAAAGACGGTCATCATTTTCATCAACCAAATCCGTATGCAAATTGGTGTGATGTTTGGAAATCCTGAGACTACCCCAGGAGGAAAGGCACTCAAGTTCTATACGTCTGTTCGTCTCGACATTCGTCGTATTGCACAGATAAAGAAAGGTGAAGACGTTGTGGGTGGCCGGCACCGCGTGAAAGTTGTTAAAAACAAAGTCGCTCCTCCATTTAAAGCAACGGAATTCGATCTCCTCTACAACGAAGGCATCAGTCGTGAGGGTGAGCTTCTCGCGCTCGGTGAGAAGTACGGACTCGTGAAAAAGTCTGGTGCATCATACTCGTACCTCCCCCCTGGCGGCGATGCGTCTTCTGAGATGAAGCTCGGTCGTGGATATGACGCAGCACGCACGACCGTTCGTGAAGACAAGAAACTCCAGAATGAGCTCCTCAAGCACATTCGCAAGATGCTACAAGACGATGCGCCAGCAGTGAGTAACAAAGCAAGTGCTCCCGCTGATGCAAGTAGTGAAGCAGAATAGATTTGAAATGTGAAAACCCCGGCAGCCAAAGGCTGCCGGGGTTTTTGGTTCCTCTACGTGTACTACACGTTTGCCTCAGAAAGGAGTGATACCTTTGGTGTCTTAATCCTCCATCTAAACGAGAGTGCGGAGAAAATAAGTACGCCGAGGATAAGGAGTGTCCATGCTTCTGTATTGGTGAGCGCATTGTAGAAGAAGCGAGCAAGACCAGAAACCTGCATCGTCATGAGGTTTTGGATAACATTCCCTATCGAAACAAAGTACGTGAGTCCGATAAGTGACGTAAGCATGAGAAAACCCTGCGGCACTCCAGGAAGTGTGACGAGACGAATTGCATACGCATAGTAGACGCGACGCATGATTTTCTTTTGAAGTGAGTTTATATGTTGCATATATATAACGCGATTATATGTCTATAGGTATGATAACTCTCGTACTAGGAAGAAAGTGACGACTTTTCCTCAAGTTCTTTCATTGTCTCTTTAAATTCAGCTTTTGCGCGATGAATACGTGATTTCACTGCACCGACTGATTCCCCCGTTTCGTCAGCTATGTCTTTGTGTGACCAGTGTTCAAGGTAGTGGAGGCGAAGTACCTGTGCAAAATGTCCCGGCATTTTTTCGAGGACACGGTCGATAAGATCGCGATCGAGCTCGAATGCACCATGATTTTTCATCTCGCCGAAGGTCTCCATGATCTCAGGATCGAGCGTCACCGTACGCTTCCCTAGCTTCACATTCTTTGCATACCGCGTGAGTGCCGTGTTAATGAGAATGGTATATGCCCATGAAGAAAACTTTGCTCCTTCACGCACCTCAAACTTCCCTGCGTTTATGTATATCTTTGTGAACGCATCCTGCACGATTTCTTCTGCATCGAGCTCGTTCCATATGATGGACTTTGCCTTGCGAAGAAACGCAGCTTCGTACCGCTCAAGAAGAAGCGCAAAAAGCCATGGCTCCGCCTTAGACCGTGCGAGAATAATCTCATCACTCAATCCTTGTGTATTCTCAGTTGAATCTCCCCACATATGCTGGTAGTATGCAGTCTGCTTATTTATTACACAATACTTAAATAACCATGGCTGTCCTCTCGTATAACGAAATAACCCTCAAAAAGGTCATACTCTGGGACGATGAACCATTCATCGTGCTCTCTTCACACGTATTCCGCAAACAAAAGCGTAAGCCTGTCAATGTGACAAAGCTTAAGAGTCTTATCTCTGGTCGTGTTGTGGAACAAACCTTCCACTCAAACGAAACTGCCGATGAAGCTGAAATGGATACTCGCGAGATTGAATATATCTACGAGGCAAAGGGTGAGTATTGGTTTAATACTCCTGGAAAGCCAGCGGAGCGATTCTCCCTTTCACACGATGTCGTCGGTGACGAAATTCGTTTCCTCAAGCCAAAGACAGTGATTGATGCGCTCGTATTCAACGAAAACATCATCAGTGTGAAGATTCCGGTAAAGGTTGAGCTCGCAATCAAGGAAACAGCACCTGCGGTAAAAGGAAATACATCGGGTAACGCGCTCAAGGAAGCGATTCTCGAGACCGGAGCAAAGATCATGGTTCCTATGTTTATCAACGAAGGAGACATCATCAAGGTGAATACTGAGTCGGGAGAGTACACCGAAAGAGCAGAAAAGGCATAAAGCGTTAATGAAAAGTGTCCTCTACGGACACTTTTCTAGCTTTATGAGCCGGAGACATGTTTTTGCTATTTCTAATGCAAAAACGGTCGAAGCCGGGGAGGAAGTGCTTAGTAGAATATGAGCGGAGCGAAAATTCTGCTTAGCAACTTGACCCTAAGGGTGCCTCGCCCTACGTTTCTTGTCTTTCCTGTATCTAAAGTCTCTCTGACATTACCTAAAGGACGATCCTATATCACAAAACTGCCGGTCATTAGGCCGGCAGTTTTGTGATTCTTACGCAACCTCCCACATTGACTCTTCCAAGCATGGCGTGATATTTTTTCTATATGCAACATATGCATACACGGATTACCACCCTACGCCTCGTGCTTCTCAGTCACGGGTGGAGGTCTTCTGTGTGCATAAAATAAAACTATTTTACACAGACAGAGGCCCTTCACCCGAAGGGCCTCTTTTGTCACTCACAAAGACGGAGAAGACATGACCGAGACCACGCGCGATGAGACAGGACCACGGTGTACTCGTTCCCCTGGGCACAGTCAGTGCGACCGAAGGAGGCGCAACAATCGCTGCCCCGCTACGGGGACTGTGTGCATTTCGTTCCAGAGGGACAGGAGCAAGGTTCTATTCCTCGCAAGCCTGCCCCTGCCCCGCGCTCGAAGCGAGCAACAGACACACGCTCGGTGACACACATGTCATGCGTAGATCATGTTCACAAGACATTGATCTGCGTCATGACACACCCCCGCCACACGCGGGGGTTTCTTTTAAAAAACCGCCTCGACTCATCTGTCGGAGAAACACCGAGATATGAACCCTTGAACTCTTTCATAAGGTCCTCCTAGACCGTTGTTACTCAAAATATTTTATACAACAAATTAATCTGATGTGCAATAAATTCTGGCGTATGTGTGTTTTTCTTAACTTGCATAATTTAAAATTATGTTGTATATTTCAAAAGCGGTGCCCTGCCTCTTTCGGGAGAGCATGCTGGGGACATGAAGCGCCGGATGTTCTGTTAGGCTCCTCAGCCGACCGGAGTACGCGCTGCGGAGTTGGACGCCCGCAGATGGCTAAATGTCTATGATCCCACTGGGACAAGAGGCTCGATACTAATCACACATCGTGATAATCGAGCCTCTTATTTATTCCCCAACCTTCGGAAAGTTCGATCCGTGTTCGCTCCGGCTCACAAAGGTCTTGCGAAAGTCTCCCAGACTTTCTCACCTGCCCGGCCTCGCTGGTTCAGGACATTATGAATAGTCCTTCACATCGCTCCGGCTCACAATAAAAAAAGCGCCCTGATGGGCGCTTTTTTTATTGTGCTACGTATGGAAGGAGTGCCATGAAGCGAGCTCGCTTCACTGCTTCACCGAAGCGACGCTGCTCGTGTGAAGTCATGCCGGTACGAGTCTTTGACATCATACGTGCATGCGCGTTCGTGTAGGCTCGAAGACGAATAACATCCTTGTAGTCGATGTATTCGTTTACACTTACCTTTGTTTTTTCTTTCTTGTCCATGGTAATTATTTAAGTTTTGATTTCTATGTGATGCCTTCATTTTTAGAGTTCAAAATTGTTCCAGATGCGCGGAAGACGAGAAATTTGAGAGAAGGCGTATTCAATATACGACGACTCTCAAATTATCGATGTCTGACAATGCAGATGGGATAATTTTGACTCTAAAATGGGATGTCCTCAGGATTAATGTCTTCCTCCGGATACTCCGGCATACTTCCTCCTTTTTGTTCTGCCGGCGCATCACCCTTTGGTGCATACCCGCCACTATCACCACCCGTTCGTGGGCCAAACTGCACCCTATCGGCAACGATTTCGGTTCGATACTGCTTACCTCCATCTGCTTCCCAACTTCGTGTCTGGAGACGGCCTTCTACATAGGCACTCGAACCTTTCTTGAGGTACTGCGCACTTGTCTCTGCCTGTCGTCCGAAGACAACAATGTTGTGGTAGTCCGTACTTTCTGCACGCTTTCCATCTCGGTCTTTGTAGACACGATTTGTCGCGATTGAGAATGAACAGACCTGCATTCCGGATGGAAGTGACTTGAGCTCAGGGTCTCGTGTCAGGTTTCCGAAAATCATTGCTTTGTTAAGGTACATGGTGTTGAGATTACGTAGTTAATTATGCCGTCTTCTCTTCCTTCGTATCACTATTCTCTCCTTCGTGCGTGATCTTATCAAGTGACGCATCGAGTGCTGCTCCTTCTACTGGTGCCGCCTGCTCTGCCTCAGTATGTGTCGCAACTTGTGCGATAGCCTCCTCATCGACAGTCTCTACCATCTTGAGTGACTTGCGATGCTCGTGGAATCGGAATGGATGTGCTTCAGCCTCCTTGGTGAGCTTCACCATAAGGAAACGGAGGATGTTCGTATCAGAACGAAGTTCCTCTTCAAGAAGCGCCATCTTTTCGCCTTCCATACGGAAACGAACCCATCCAAAGTACGAACTCGCAAATGTGCGATTCTTTCCTTCGAGGTGTCTCACGATTGGATACACGAGATCGATACGCTCTGGAGCCTCTTCATCGAAGAATTCTCCGCCAGCGTTTGTAATGTGCGCCTTGATTTTTGAGAGGGTTTCAGGCACTTCCCCTTCAGCGACCGTTGGAAGTATGTGGAAGGCGAATTCGTAGCTTCGCACCTCATCGGTGTAGCCACCCTTCGTCTCAGTCGCTGGCATTGTGTTTTCTGCCATTTCTTTTGTATTACCCAGTAATGACCGGCATACGGTACCACGACCACCCCCATACTTCAACCCCGGCCGGCACTCGGTCAGGTGGTAGAATAGTTGTCATGGAATCGCCAAAAACACACCGTGTCACTATCCTTGCCATTCTCTTTGGTGTCGTGTGTATCGTAGCTGCTGTTCTCGGAGTGAAGCTCTATACCACACTCACTTCACTCAGTACGAGCGAGCAAGAAAAGCGAGAGCAGCTCGCCGACGCAAGTACCGCCATGAATGAGCAGGCGGCACGCATCACTGAACTCGAGACACTCCTCGATGAGACAAAGGTCATGCTCGAAAACGCTCTCGAGGAAAATGAAGATCTCGAAGACACCCTTGAGGATGAGCAGGATCGAAATAATGAATTTGAAGACCAGATTGAAAAAATAGGTTCAACCGTTGGCGATCTCGATAAACTCTCGAAAACCGATGAAGAACTGCTCCAAAAATACTCGAAAGTGTATTTCCTCAATGAACACTACATGCCTCCCCGACTGCGGGAAATCGATAGTGAGTTTGTGTATCGCGAAGGTGGCGACCCTGAATTCATACATGCGCAGGTTGAACCATTCCTTTCTGACATGCTCGAAGATGCACAGGATGATGGTGTAAAGCTCTTTGTAGTCTCGGCATTTCGCTCTTTTGACGAACAACGCGCGCTCAAGGGTACCTACACGGTGACCTACGGAAGTGGTGCAAATACCTTCTCTGCTGATCAAGGGTACTCAGAGCACCAACTCGGAACAACACTCGACTTCACCACAGAGAATCTCGGTGGCGGTCTCACTGGGTTTGAAACAACACCAGCATATGAGTGGCTCACAAAGAATGCGCACAAATATGGATTTGCACTTTCATATCCAAAAGATAATGCGTACTACATCTTTGAGCCGTGGCATTGGCGATTTGTCGGAACGAAACTCGCGCGTGATCTCCATAGCGATGGAAAATTCTTCTACGATGTCGACCAACGCGAGATCGACAAGTACCTCATCTCCATCTTTGATTAAGAAAACGCCGCGACAAGTCGCGGCGTTTCGTATGAGCTCAGGCTTATGCGCGAGCTAATGCACAGAGTTGTGCGAGCCCGGCGATGAGCGTGAGTTGCTGAGACGGCATATCGAGATTGTGCGAACTGAATTCGAATGGATGATCATCTCCGATTACCCCTTCGGGATAGACACTCAGATCACAGGCATTTCCAAAACATCCAAGCAAGAACCTTCCGTCTTCAACAATGCGTGCCCCGACTTCGTTCGCATACCTGATATGCGTATGGTCAGCAATGCACGCCCATGCTTCTTGCATGGCATTCGTGACAGTTCTCTGAGCAGTGCTATCAGGCTTTGATGCCTCGCCGAGGAGCCATGAACGCAGCTTTGCAGAACCGTGACCCGATACCGAATGACCATGAAACCGGGCTTCAGTGTTTGTAGCGAGCTCTACTTGCTGAACCCCGTGATCAAACTCAGCAAGTACGAAAGGATTCAGGACATCGAGAATCGCTTGGAGCGTCGCTGCAATCTCGAGCCTCTTCCGCCGTTCGAGCCTAAAACACAAGTCTGTCTGACCGTGTTCCTCTCGGACAATGCAGCAGCTTCCATACCCGATTTTTCCATAACGATCTACCTTAAAGACCACTCTTCGTTGCCTCTTCAAGTAGCTGACTATGCGCTTGGATTCCTCAAGCTCTTTCCGCTGTACTGCGAGCACATCAAACACATCCTCGACATGATCTTGGTTGATCGAAACAACAATTTCAGGCCCGCGTTGCTTCGATTTTGAAACAAAATCGAGCAGATACACAGATTGTTTGTCCATCACTTTCCCCTTCTTGGAAGAACTGTACTTTCGGAGTATGCCGAAAGTACTCATAAATAGCAACCGATCACATCGTCACACTGAATATCCTCTTCGCATTTTGGAGTAGCTGTACCCGCACATTCTCCTTATCTTCGCCACGAAGTTCTGCAATACGTGTATACACCTCCCGCACATGGAGTGGTTCATTTCGAGTCCCCCGAAATGGCACAGGTGCAACGTACGGTGCATCCGTCTCGGCATGAAGCATATCGAGGGGTGCATTTTTCACTGTCTCGTCATATTCATGCGCAAACGTGATCACACCAGTGAATGAGGTTGTGTACCCCATATCCCAAAACCGCTTCGCGATGTCATACGTCCCCGCAAAAAAGTGTACGTTCCCGAGCACTTTCGCATGCGCTTTGAGGACTTCGATTGCATCCTCGTATGCACTCATACTTCCCTTCACATCGCGTATATGGAGCATGAGTGGCTTTCCGAGGTCGTTTGCGAGTTCTATCTGCGTGATGAATGCCACTTCTTGTTTCGCTTTCGTCTCTTTGTCGACGCGGTAATAGTCAAAACCACATTCGCCGATAGCAACTACCTTTGGGTCGCGTGCGAGTCCTTCATAGTATGAGCGATCAAATGTTTCTGGTGGCGTACCATCGTCATCCGCCTGACCACCTGCACGAACCGGATGAAGCCCTACAGTCGCATACACGCCATCCGTTTGTTCACGACTGAGCTCAACTGCTCGAAGACTCGTCTCTTTACCCGTACCGACATTGATATACGCAACTCCCTCATCGTGTGTATGTGCTCCAACTTCACGAAAATCGTCCTTGAACGCATCAAGGTTCACGTGAGTATGTACATCGATATAGTTAAACGTCATGTTATTTTCTCGGTTCCTTTCCATCAAAATAATCGATACTTTCAAGGAAGAGTCCTTTTTCAAAACCTCCTTTCTTTTCTTTCTTTGCGTCGCGAAGCACAAGCACTTCCTCAAGTTTTATATCATTGTGATAGAGAATAGCATTGAGGACCTCGATAACGTCTGCTATCTCTTCTTTAAGGTGCGTTTTGTCGTCTTCACCATACGCCTCAAAAACCTCATTCGCCTCTTCAAGAAGTTTGTCCTTCAGTCGTTCAAGTGTCTCTTCCTTCCCCATGTACCTGGTACTGTACTCATTGATTCGCCCAGTTTCGAGATCTTTTTTATAGATATCGATCATGTTGTCACGCACCAACTTTTCGTACGTGATTCTCATAGTTATCCAATACGCTGGAAAAGCGTCTCCGGTTTCTTGTTTGCTTTCACCGCCGCTTTAATCTTCTCTGCAGTTTCTGGCATGAATGGCACAAGGTGTTCTGCAATACGATACACATGGAGGACGAGTTTCTCGATGATCGCTACTCCTTCTCTTTTTGCACTCTCGTCCTCAGACTTGAGCATCTTGAATGGCTGAGTCTCCTGGATGTGCGCATCACCCTTTCCAATGTGTTCCCATATGAGATTCATTGCTTCGTCAAAGCGATATACATCAAATGCTTTAGTGAATGCTTCTTCAAGCGGCTTGTCTTCTACCTGAACTGGTGCAGGAAGATTGTCTTCGGCCATCTTCATGACGCGTGAGACGAGATTCCCGAGGCCGTTTGCAAGATTCGCATTAAACCACTCGTCCATGCGCTCCCAGGTGATATCGGTATCCTCAAACGGATGCACATGGCGAAGAAGAAGATACCGAGTTGCATCGGTGCCGTATTTCTCTATAAGATCAAACGGACTAATAACATTCCCGAGCGACTTACTCATCTTTTGCCCTCCCGAAGTGATGAAGCCATGATAGAGCACGTGATGCGTTGGTGTGAGCCCTGCAGACTTGAGCATTCCCTGCCACATGATGGACTGAAAACGGACCTGATCCTTCCCTGCCATTTGCATAGGTTCACCGTCAGCCCAGAACTTCTGGTAGTTTCCATTCTTGTCCTCTGGCCACCCGAGAGTCGAGATGTAGTTTGTGAGTGCATCAAACCATACGTACATGACATGCCCTTCGTCTCCCGGTACCGGCACTCCCCAATCCATGCGCGCAATCTCGCGTGAAATACTAAAATCTTCAAGGCCACCTTTTACGAAATTGAGTGCTTCCTGTCGTCTCCATTCAGGGAGTACAACTCCTTCACGACTAAGGTACTCTTCGATGTATCCTTGGTACTTTGAAAGTGCGAAGAAGTAGTTTTCTTCTTCAATTTCTTGTAGCTCCATATTGGGGTGATTCGGACATTTGCCGTCCACGAGATCACTCTCCTTCATGAACATTTCGTCCCCAACGCAGTAGAGACCTTTGTACTTCTTTTTATAGATGTCGCCGTT
>JACCDG010885164.1_pt1 | contig 25337 bp, 27 predicted proteins | sample 7442471 | NCBI WGS metagenome assembly JACCDG01 (sample SAMN15323444, study PRJNA562643) | freshwater metagenome | isolation source: river surface water | place: USA:Blue River Watershed | collected 2017-08-17 | reverse complement strand
CGTGCTGAGCGATGAGACGGGCACGGGTGCGGCGGTCTTTGCAGCCTCACCTACGCTCGTCACTCCTGCGCTCGGCGTCGCCACCGCCACCAGCGTCAACGGGACGACCATCCCGAGCAGCAAGACGCTGGTGGTGACAACGGACAAGTTGAGCGTGCATGCGGCGACCACTTCGGCGGAGCTGGCCGCTGTGCTGAGTGATGAGACAGGCACTGGAGCAGCGGTTTTCGCGACGAATCCAACGCTCACCACCCAGACCATCATTGGGACATCGAGCACCGATGGCCCGACGCTCGGCTCCGAATTCCTCGGGGCCTCTGGGTGGACCTCCACGGATTGGACAGGATCGTGGGCTGGTGGATGGACCCACACCACTGGGAATACCACGGCGCTGACGCAATCGACGGCTGCGGCTGCGTCCACCAAATACCAGATCACCTACACTGTCACAGGACGGACGGCCGGGACCTTCGACATCAGCTTCGGAGGCGTTTCGACGACCGGCTTGTCGGCCACAGGGGCATGGGGACCGACCACCACATCGACCGCAAGCCTGTCAATCACTCCGACGAGCGCATTTGACGGGACGATTGTCCTGAGCATCAAGGCCATCACGACACCATCGTCCCCGAACATTGCTTTAAAATCGTCGGACGGGACGACAAGAAGCGAATGGCGGGCGAGCAGCGGTGCCTTGGGAAATGATTTCATTGGAAATTCAGCGGGTCGCTACACGACCACAGGCGGATTCAACGTGTCGGTTGGATACAACTCGATGCTGGTAAACACAACTGGCTCCGAGAACGTTGCGCTGGGTTACGTAGCCCTGCTAAGCAACACGACGGGAAAGCAAAACACAGCACTGGGATACGCGGCGCAGATCGGGACAACGTCCGGAAGTTACAACGTCGGCGTTGGCTACGCGGCGCTCTATAACTCGACAACGGCTCTTTACAATACGGCGGTTGGATTTGTGGCCATGTACGGAAATATCACCGGCATGTACAATGTGGCCGTCGGCGCAAATGCCGGCCGCTTCATCGCAGGTGGATCCGTCCCGTTAACGACGGTTTCAACATCCGTCTTTGTTGGCTACGACACCAGAGCCAATGCCGATGGAGGCTCCAACGAAATCGCGATTGGGTTTCAAGCCATCGGCGCCGGTTCCAACACGGCAACCATAGGCAATACGTCGATCACAAAGACCGTGCTGCGAGGTGCCGTGAACATTGGCACTGGGCCGGCAATCCTAAACAGTCCGTCGGCCGACCGCCTCGACCTCCGAAACTCAACCAGCGCCCAGCAGTTCCGCGCCTACAGTACGTTCTCCGACACCTCGAACGGGGAGTGGGGGGTGTTCGATTGGACCACCACGGCGAACACGCTCACGGTTGGAACGGCCAAAAACGGAACCGGATCGACCAGAGGCATCAACGTGCAGGTTGGTGGGACAACAGCGACGACGGTTTCGACGACCGGCAGCTTTGGCACTGCTTTCGGGCGCACGGTCAAATTCACCAGCGACACGTCGACGTCGATCACCCTCGACTCGACGCACCACTTCGTCCGGCTCAACAACGCATCTGCGATCACGGTAAACCTGCCGGCCGCAGCGTCCAACAGTGGACGGGAGTACTGGATCAAGAATCTCGGCGCCGGAACGGCGACGGTCGACCCGAACGCATCGGAGCAGATCCGGGACACCACTTCGGACGCCTCCACTCTCACCCTCACGGCAGGCGGGACCTGCCACATCATTTGCGACGGCACCCGCTGGGAGAAATTCTAACCATGAAAAAGGCACTCACACTCATCGCGGCTTTGGCCGCATTCACCCTCACCGCGACCGCCGATATCGAGAGCATCCCAAAACGGATCAGTCTCGAGTTGGATGACGCGGGCTCAATCGTCCACGTCCGCGTGCAGTACGAGTCCGTCCGCAAGGTCGACGGCAAGGTCGTCGAGAGGTTCCCCGGCATCGAGAAGTCCGCCGACAAGGCCGGGATCGACCTGACGCCTTACATCGACAACGCGCTCACGAAGGCCCTCGCGGAGAGGGATGCCGCGAAGTCGGAACTGACTCAGGTGAAGGCCGAGCACGAGGCGGTGGTCGACGCGATCAAGAGCGGCGACGTGGCTACCGCCGAGGCCAAGGTGGACGAGGTGAAGCGCAGCGAAAACGCCAAGGCCAGAGCCGAGATCGAGCGCCAGATTGCCGAACTGGCCGCCAGGCTCGCGCAGATTCCGGTGAGCGAAGTCAGCGAGGCGACCAAGGTGGCGAAGTGACGGGACTGCGGAGCTTGCGGGCCGGGGGCGTCCTCTGGCATGAAGGGGCACCATGTTGACAAAACTCCGCCGGTGGATTGCTGAAAAAGGACCGTTCCGGTCTTCCGGTGGATCGTCGGTGGAGTTCAGCGACCTACAGATTCGTCGGTTGCTCGGGCAGATCGGTGGCGAGAAGTCGGTCCGTGTCAGCGACTTCCTCGGCAACATCACCCTGACCCAGCTCGGAACGTACGAGCAATATCTCCGGGCCTGTACGTCCAAGGTCTGGGCCAGCTGGAAAGCGTGCGATCTGGTTTCGCAGAGCGTTTCAACGACTCCGTTCAAGGTGACCCGTGGAGAAGGAGACGCCGATGTAAAGATTCCAGACCTCGCGCAGCTCCTCACATATCCGAACGACAACCAGACCTTTGGTGAGCTCGTCTATCTCTCGACGATGCACCTGAAGATGACGGGGTCGGCATTCTGGTACAAAGCCGAGGCGCGGGCGGTTGACGGACAGCGTCCGCGCTCATTGATCCCGCTCAACCCCTCACGCGTCCGGATCACGGTCGACGACAGCACTGGTGAGGTCATCGGGTATCAGGTCAACCTTGGGAAAAAGGTGGTGCCATTGGATGCCGGTGAAGTGATTCATTTCCGGCGCCCGCACCCGAATCACGATTACAACGGACTTGGTGACGTGGAGGCCGGGGAAACCCCGATCAGTGAGGCGTTGAATTCCGCGCAGCAGCGCACCAACCAATGGCGGAACAGCGGGGCCCCATCGGGTATCCTTGTGAAGAAGGAGGGGCAACTCGATGCGCAGATGGCGCCCGACGATTGGCGGAAGTTGAAGGCCGACTATCTCGCGGCCTATGGAGGCACGGAGAACGCCGGGAAACAGGCGTTCCTGACCGGCGATTGGAGTTACCTGAAGGTGGGTCTGAACGCATCTGAAATGCAGGACATTGAGCGTTCAAAGCTCACCACTGAGGAAATCTTCCTCTTGCACGGCGTGCCCTTGTCCGTCGCCGGGGTGCGGGACGCGGCGAACTACGCGACGAGTCAGATCGACCTCACCCGTTATCAATCGCTCACGGTCGCGCCCATGGTCCGGTTGATCATGGACACGATGAACACGGACTTGATCATCGACTGGGGGAAGGACCTCCGGATCAAATTCGAGCTCTCGGGCTTGATCAACATCGGGGCCGTGCTGCAGGACGTTCTTCCGGCATTCGACCGGGGAATCGTTTCGATCAACGAGGTCCGTCGCATGATCGGGTTGAAGACGGACGAGGCCAACCCGCTGTGGACGGAGCACTACATAAACGCCGGCCTGACTCCGCTCACGCTCGCGGGATTGGCGAATGCCGATCAAGCCGCGGCGCAGGGGAAGCGGATCGTCGACCGATTCGTAGAGGCGACGTTCGCTGGCGGGAAGCCGTCATGACCTGCGTCCACTGCTACACGGCACCGCATGCCAAGCGGCGGGACTGCTACCGGACGCCGTGGTCAGCGCGCGTGATCAACCGGGAGCTCACCAAGGGTTACCTCAAGCCGTCCAAGTGGACCGCCGAGACATTCCGCACAGATGGAGCCGGCATGATCGAGGCCCTCGCCCGGACGGCGAAGGTGGTTCAACGCTACGCGTGGCCAACGATTGTCCGGGAGGCCCGGCGGGTGATGGACCGGCAACTCGAGCGCGCAATCGCTCACGCGACGAGCGGACACCGTGCGGCCGGCTCATGGGATGCGAAGATCGGGATCGAGGTCGCGGTCTCGCCGGCTGACGCCAACCTATGGCTTGAGGCACTCAATGAGGCGTTCGCGGAGACCGGGGCCGACCTCGTTGCGGAGCTTGTGCAGCCGATCCAATCAGTCGGCGCCCAAGGGTACGCCAAGACGTCAGAGATCCTCGGAGTGACTCCCGACCCTCGGATTGCTTCCGGCCGCGGCATGGACCCGCACCGGATCGCTGCGCGTATCACGGGAATCGATGACACGACCCGTGAACGGTTCCGTAGGATCATCGTGCGGGAGATCGACGACGGAGCAACGCCGGCGCGCCTCGCCGCGACGCTCCGGAGGGAATTCAATGGATGGCCCGCGCGGCGCCTCGCGACAATCGCCCGGACGGAAACGAGCAACGCGTGGACATGGGGGTCTGTTGAGGCGATGAAGGAAGTGCCGAACCTAATCTCTGTGGACGTGATCGGGTGCGAAAGCCGGGAAATGGAACGATGGAACCAACCCAGCTTTCAGCAGTTCATGTATCAAGGGGAGGGGACTTGTAACATCGAAGGCGTCTCAATCCGGGACGCCCATCTGTTGAACTTCCACCCGAACCACACAGGGGTGATCGTTCCGAGTGAATTCCGGGACGAGCAGGGGAACGTGACGCTGGCGGACCGATGAGGGTGCTTGCCAAGCCGGCGCCCTCATTGTAACAACCGGCCAATGAAGTTCCGCATTGTCACTGGGAAACGCCTGATCGGTCCGGTCGCGGCGCCCATTGTCCGCGCAAAGCGGATGGCCTTCACGGCGACGATGGACATGGCGGCACCCGGAACAAAGTCCTTCACTGAGATCAAGGACGGCGCCCGGGTGGTCGACTTTCAGGACGTTCGAATCAAGGGGTACCTGTCGACATTCGAAGCCTTCACCAAGGCGGACCGGATCGGGGACTACGTGATCCCGGGGGCATTTAGCCAGACGATCCCTCGATTCATGGCAAACCCGGTGCTCCTGATTGACCACTGCAACAGCTGCGATTGCATCGCCGGATCCTTCACCCTTTTGAAGGAGGACGCCAAAGGGTTGTACGTGGAGGCACTCTTGAGCAACTCGCCCTATGAGGACATGCGGGATGTCCGATTCAAGGTCAGCGAGGGGCACCTTCGCTCGCTCTCGATGGGTGGAATCTTCCACTACAACGAGGACGGTCGCGGCATTTTCAAAGTGGACCTTTTCGAGGGTTCGCTGACTCCGGTTCCAATGAACCCGGACGCACTAATTTCCGTCCGCGCACTCACGCCGGACGAGGAAAGTCAGGTCAACGCTGGAGGGTACATCCGCCAAACGCCTCGGACTAACGGTGTCGAGACCATCGCGGCCTGATCAACGTCGGTATCAAACCAAATCATGAACGCACATCGTCAACGCTGGAGTCGAAAAGACGCCGGCACGTCCGGGGCGAATCCTCCGGCCAATCCACCCGCGACCCCGCCTGCCACGCCGCCCCCGGCTGGCCCCGAGGTCGACCTGAAGGCAATCACCGACGCAATCGGCGCGTCGGTCAAGGCCGCCCTCGATCCCATCGCGGCACAGTTCCGCTCGGGGATCACGGCGGAACAGATCACGGCGGCGGTCATCGCTGGATTGAACGCGAGCGCCCCGAACGCCGCCCCCGCGGCGATCACCGCTGACCAGATCAAGTCGGCCGCGACAACCGCTGCCGCATCGCTGATCGACGGGATCCGTACCAAGGCCCCGAACCTGTTCATTGCTGGCGACCTCAAGAACCCGGACAGCAACGTCGAGTTCGAATACGGTCCGACCAAGGGCAACCTGCCCGTGCACATGAAGCAGCTGAGCAACATCATTCTCCGTCGCCCGCAGGACGAGGGGATTGACTCGCTCGCTCTGGGACGCGCGAAGTCGGCCGGCGACTTCATGCTGGACCGGCTCAAGACCAAGGGCACGAAGGCGCTGACGTCGAGTGGCACCGGCACGGGTGTCGAGTGGATGCCGCGGGACCTCTCCGCGGAGCTCTATCGGCGCCTGTACCTCAATTCGGACGTGGCGCGCGGCTTCATCGCGGATGAGATCCAGATGACGACCGACCCGTACGACACCCCGCTCCTGTTGGACAACGGTGACTTCCAAGCCTCGATCCCTGAGGGTCAGGACGCAGTCCCGTCCGATCCGACAACCGGGAAGTGGACCCTGACGACCAAGCCGTTCGTCGGCCTGCGTCAGCTCACGGACAACGCGAACGAGGACAGCATCATCCCGATGCTTCCGATTCTTCAGGAGACCCTCGCCGCGGCCGGCGCCCGCTCGCTCGAGAACGCCCTCATCAACGGCGACACCACGGCGACGCACATGGACAGCGATGTGACCTCTCCGATTTCGGCCGCCAAGGCGTGGAAGGGCTTCCGCAAGCTCGCCCTCGCTGTGGCCGCACTCAAGAGCGACCTGAGCTCTGGTGGTATCAGCCGCGCGAACTGCACGGCGCTCCTCAAGCTCCTCGGCAAGTACGGCAGCCCTCGGGGTCGCGACTTGCTCTGGATCTTCGGCCCGAAGGTCTTCGCCAGCCTCATGGGTCTGGACGAGTTCGCCCTCGCCTACGCGCGCGGGGCTGCGTCGTCCTTCACCGAAGGCAACCTCCCGACGGCGCCTTGGGGTGGTCAGTACGCGGTCAGCGATCAGTGTCGCGAGGACCTTAATGCGTCCGGAGTGTACGACGCCACCACGACGACCAAGGGCTGCATCCTTGTCGTGCACCGCCCCATGTTCAAGATGGGGTATCGTCGCCAGTTCACCATCGAACTCGACCGGCGCCCCCGCTCCCTTACTTGGGACGTGGTCGCATCCTTCCGCCGCGCGTTCTCGCCGGTGGAGACGCCCAGCGCATCGATCCCGACCGTCGCTGTCGGGTACAACTTCACCGCTTAATCGCGGGGCCAATAAACCAACCTCAATCAAACCTGAATTATGGCTGTCCTTGTTGCTGAACCAGTCGCCCCCGAGGCGAATCCGATCACGATTCCGAAGCTGCCCGTGTTCTCTGTCGCGTCGCTTCCGGCCGCGAACGTGAACCGGAACTGCGTCTGTCTTGTGACCAACGGAAACGCCGGCGCGGATTGCCTCGCCATCTCCGATGGTGCTGCGTGGTATCCTGTGGCGATTGGCACGACCGCTTGCGCGGCGTCCTAACACTGCCGACCCAACCAACAAGGCGCAGGCTCGCAAGGGCCTGCGCCTTTTTCGCGTTCATCGAGAGGACTTGAACCCGGACCCGTCAGTGATACGGTCGCGGAGTCAGAAGCAATCACTTACACAATCCACCTATGGCAAAATTCACATACACGGAGCCGAAGTCCACCGGGGCGGAAGGCCGCAACCTTGGACGCCACGGCTTTGTCAGGACCGGATCCGAAATTGAGCTCAACCCGGAGGAGTCAGCTGAGGCCCTGCATGACCCGCGGTTCAAGTTGGTTGTGCCGACTGCGCCCATAGTTACAACGCCCCCCCCTGCGCCTCCTGCGCCCCCTGCGCCTCCTGCGCCTCCTGCCACACCCCCCACCGGGAAAAACAAGTAAGCCATGGCTGTCGCGACGTTGGTTAAACCGTATTGCTCGATTGGCGCTGTACGCGATGAGCTAGGCGACGCGACAGCAAAAGAGCCGATCATTGTGGCGGCGATCAACGCCGCCTGCCGGTACATCGACAAGCGCCAAGGGCGAGATTACTTCCTGCACGATCACTCGGCGGATCCGTTGCGGATCGCTTCCTTCGATGACGCCGTCCGCGGGGACACCCTCTTCCTGCCGCATTGGCCGATCATCGAGCTGACGGAGGTTGAGGTTCAAGGCACCGTCTGGGTTGAGGGAACCGACTTCGTGCGTGCGGGGGACCGGCGCCTTGTGTCCATTGCATCGCTGTCGGGATTTGGGAATCAACCGCTGTGGCCAATCGGTCCTAGCAACACGGAATGGACATACCTGACCGGGAAATTCGGATATGAAGCGGCAAGTGAGACGGCGGTCCCTGAAGGGCTTCCGCCGGAGATCCAACGGGCGGCGGTGCTGATCGCTGCACGGCTCACGGGGCAGTTCAAAAAAGACGCCTTGGGACTCGACGGCATGCGCCAGAGCATCGTTGACGGATCCATCCCCAAAGAGGCCCTTGCCCTTCTGGGCCCCAAGCCGGTCATGGTATGATCATCCGGATCCGACCGACAAAGCGATCAACGGAGGCGCTCAAGCGGCGGATCGAACAGGTGCGGATTGGACTCGCCCCGGAAGGGGTGGACGCGATTGTGGCGCAGGTCGCCGGTCAGACCTACCGGAGCGTAGTGGCGAAGACCCCCAAGGGGTGGACGGGAAACCTCCGGAGGTCATGGCAGATCGCAAAGCGTGGACCCGCCCGGTATTCGGTGCTGAACGCGTCGCCCGTCATGCGGTGGATCGAGCGGGGCACGGCGAACGAGGGGACAGGCCGGATCTATCCGCGTTTCGCGAAAGCCCTGTTTATTCCGTTGACGCGTTCCGCTTCGCTCAATGGTTGGTCGCCTGCCTTGGTCAACGGGGTCGACTACATCATCCGCAAATCTGTCCGAGGAATCACGCCGCGGTGGATCGCTCGCGATGAGGCGCCCCTTGTCAGGGAACGGCTCAAGGAAGCGATCAAGCGGCACATTAAGAGGCTCATCCGTGGCAACTAGGCTCTCCGCTCCAATCACTTCAATCATCACCCGGCTCCGCTTCCAATCTGTGAAGAACGCCGGGCGCGCCCTCGCTGGCTTCAAGGTGGAGGAATTCCCTATATCGGAATTGGAGGCACTCGACGATTGCCCTTCGGTGCGGGTTCAAGATTCGAAGTTCTCGGAGGATCCGAAGTCGCGCACAGAGACCTTCAGCTCGCTGCAGGTGACTCTTCTGGTGACCGTGAAAAAGGAGCTCGGGGTGCCGGCACTAATGGACGCCGTCGCGGCTGTTCTGGCTAGCGTCGAAACGGGAACAGATGGCAAGGTCGACCTCACGCTCGACAACACCACGCCAAACGCAATCAGCGTCAACTGCTCCGGGACGAAAGTGACGAGCACAGCACTGGTCGCATTGGTGGTCATCACAACCTCAACCAAGCCGTTCCAACGAGGCACCGCACGACTCACCGCATGAACTCGAATCAACTCGGACCACTGGTCAACACAGCCGCTGAACTCGCTGGCAAAAGCTGGGCGACGATTGCGCTGGTGCTGCTGTTCATCCTCATTTCCGGGTGCCTTTACGGGGTGCGCTACGCGTTCCAGATGCGGGACCTCTTCAATGAGCAGTTGATCAAGTGCGAACGCGAGAAGGGGGATTTGCAGGCGGCGCTTAATCACCAAGTCATCGACATCGTTCAGAAGCACTCAACCTCGCTCGCGGCGATCGCTGATTCCAATACGCAACTGAAGGTCAACATCGTCGCGCTGCTTGAGGAGCAGGGACGTCGCGGGGAGAAACTCGCGGAGGTCCTCGGCAAGGTTGCTTCGATCCTTGACCGGATGGACAAGTGGGTTGAGCGTCAGCCCGTAAAATGAAAACTCACACCTCTCGATTCATTGACCTGATTGCCGTCGGGATCACCTTCGCGCTGGCGATTTGCATCACCCCCCTTTTGCCGGGCTGCGGCACGACCGGCGCAGCACCCGGATCGACCAATTCGGTCGCGTACATCACGCCGGACCGTGTGGAAAAGGTCGCGGCTCTGGGTGCGTTCGGTGCCGTCCTCGCCCAACCGGACAAGCGGGAGGCATTCGTTGCCGCCCATCGTGGACTCGACGCACTTATCGCTTCCGAGCGATGGGACATCACGGCGGCGTCCGCTGCGTTTTCGCAGTCGGGCGGGATTGAGATCACCAGTGACGAGGGGAAACTGATGCTTGGCGCGGCGCCCCTGTTCGTGGACGCCTTCCTCCCGGGGTCGGTCGACCTTAAGCAAAGCGCCTATGCGCGCGCGGTGATCATTGGAACCAATCGAGGTCTCCTGATGGCGCTCGGATCAACGACGCATTCCGTGCCCAGCCGTGGACCGGCCGGGGTCGATCCGGCGGCGGTGCTTCAACTCTCTATCCTCAAGGCACAGGCGCAGCAGTCGCGCACTCGGCATTGACGCACAACACCGCACCGGATACACCAGCGCCAATGAAAGTCCGACTTCTCAAGCCACACGTCATGATCAACGCCAAGGGGCAGAGTGAAATGCCCGCTGGATCGACGATCAACCTGCCGGACGGCTGTTGGGAAGAACTGGTCTCGAGCGGTGCGGCGGAGCGGGTGGAGCTCGATTTGAAGACCGGCACCGGAAACTCGTTGCTCGGGATCCCGCACAAGAAATAACTCAGTCGGCACACCAACCTCGAAACCTCTTCATCCATGTCACAGAATACAATCGGACAAGGCCACACGGAAGCGCACCAGAAGGTGACGGCTAAGTGGCTCTTTCAGCTCAACTCCACCGGCGGCTATTTCGACCTAGGAAACTGCCTCAGCTTCAAGCAGAACCCGGATCGAGCATTCAAGACTCGAATGGCCGCGGCCTACGGATTCCGTGCTGTTACCGATGAACAGGTCGACACCGTCCACAACAAGTTCGAAGGCGAGTTCGATGAGTTCACGGAGATGAACACGCGCCTTCTGGAGCTGTCCGGGGCTGCGGTGGTAACGACTCAGTCGGCGGTCACGGCTCCGTCCGGGACGGCGACCATCACTGGTGTTGAGCTCGGAAAGTCCTACTTCATCGGAAAGGTCGCGCTGGACACGCTGGTGGTGAAGGTCTCGACCGTCACGATGGTTCTGGGATCCGACTACACAGTTGACCTCGATGCCGGCATCCTGACCGTACTTCCGTCGCCGGCAACGATTCTCGCCGGCGACAACCTCGCGCTGACGTTCGGGTGCGCTGCTCGATCCTTCACCACATATACGGGGAATGAGAATCCGCTTTTCAAGGGATCGATGAAGATCGTCACGGTGAACCAGTTCAGCAAGGAACCGCTCGAGACGATCACCTTCGCGTGCACGCTCACGGCGACCGCTTTCCCGGATCAGTCCGGCGACTTCGGCAAGTTCACGCTCCGCGCGACCGCAATCGGTGCGGTGAGCCGGACACGCCGCGCGTCGACGTCGGCGACATAATTTCGGATGCCGGATTGTCTGCCGGCGATTTGCAGTGATGGGTATCTGGGAGGGGGCCGGGCGGGAAACCGTCCGGCCCTTTCTTCATGGGCTGGACACCGCCGGCGGCGCGTGGGTATATGGTGCCCACGAAACGAACGACTATGACACCCACCGAAAAGACACCCACGGCAGCCGTCTCTCTCCACGTTCCGACCCTCACGATCCCGGTCCCTTCGCTTCAGTACGAGGCGCTGACGATCCGGGAAATGCGATGGCCGGACGCCATGGAGTTCATGCGGAAGTTGAGCGCCAATTGCGTCGGACTTCTGGACGGTTACACGCGCGAAGGAGGGTTGAAGCTCACGCGCGCCTCGATCACGGACATGATCGCCCAGAGCGAAGAACTGACGGTGCTTCTGGTGCGCGGGGCAACCTCGCTCACGCAAGAGCAGGTCGCGCAGCTCAGCACCGGCGACATGCTGGACATCCTGACCGCGGCGGTGGAAATCAATCTCAGTGAGGCGGTGCTGGGAAAGGCACTCCGGCTGCGCAACGCGGTAGGCGCAGCCTTCAAGGGGATCAATCCGAAGACGAGCTGATTGCGACGCTGCTCGACGTCATGGTCGGCCGGGGGTACTCAATGGCAGACCTCCGGTCGATGACCTACCGGCAACTGACAACCTTCGCCCGTGTGAGCGGAGAGCGGATCAAGCGGGAATCGGAGGCGATGGGAATGTGACCTATGGCAAACGGCGACGATTCAATTGAGATTCCAATTCAGATCACGGAGCTGGGGACCGCCCAGCAAGTGCTGGATCAGCTCACGAAATCCGTTCAATCCACGGCTGAGAAGGTGGCGGCGGTCGGGACCGCGACGAGCAACGCGGCGGAGGTCGCGGCGGCCAAGGTGACGAAGGTGATGACCGGGGCGGCGAAGGCTGCCGCCATGAGTCAGGAGGAGTTCAACAAGCTGTTCGAGGCGTCCGGCGCCAAGATCCGGGGGCTTGAGGAACAGACGGCGAAGTCTGAGGACATCATGCGCCAGAAGACAGAGGCGCACATCAAGGCCGTCCGGGAGCTTGAGGCGGAGACGGCAAAGCTCGGGAAGACACAAGCGGCGCAGGCGTCAACGGCTGGTCTCGCAACGGCGCCCCCGGGACTCGGCGGGGCGGCGGCCGGGAAGCTCCCACTTCCGGAGATGAGGCGATTCAGATTCGAAAGCGATCGCATTGCGGCAAATGCCGCGGCGGCTAAAAAGTCGTGGCACGTTTCCGGGAACACCCTCCGGATCACCGGCGACCTGATCAACGCCTCTGGATTCGGTGAGGGGTGGGTGATGAAGCTGCGGGCCGGTGAGGCGATCATTAAAGGGATCGCTTCCAAGATCGGACTGATGCAGGGCTTCCTTGCGGTCGGTGCGGTGGCACTCGCGGCGGCGCCCATCGCGTACGACATCCACCAACTGGCGGAGATCGCCCGGCTGTCGAACGACACGGCGCAGATGCTCAAGGGGACAAGCGACTCCTCGATTGCGCGCCTGATCGCCAACTTGAACGAGCGGCGGAAGGCCGGGGAGCTCACGCCGGAGAAGTCTAAGGAATTGCTGGATCGAGCGGAGAAGCTGCGCCGGGAGGTCGACAAGGCCGAGCGGGGAGGACTTCAAAAGTTCGTCGACTTCAACCTGCGCAACTCGGCAATCGCCCAGTTCCTTTTCCCTCAAAGTGCCCAAGCGGCGCGCGCCCGTTCGGAAGGAATCGATCCGGAGGCGGCGCAACGGAGGATCGAGGCGTCTGCAAAGATTGCGGCGGAGGCGCGGCAAGCCGCAGGTGCGGACTTTGAAACACGGCAAGCGGCGGAGCTCTCGCATGCGCGGACGGTGGCGGAGGTCAACAAGGCAATCGCCGAGGAGCAGCGCGAGAAGGAGGTCGCGCGGGCAAAGCTGGTGATCGACAACGCCGACCTTGAGGCAAACGTCCGGATTGCTGCTCTCGAGAGGCTCAATCAGTACAACCGCGCGGTGATTCAGGAGGAGGCGGGCCGGGACATGGCGGTCATCGACACGATGCGCGCCCAAGCCAACGCTGACCTCGCCCGGTTCCCGAACGATCCGGACAAGATCCTCCGGGCAAAGCAGGAGATCGAGGAGGTTGAGGCCCGGCGGGTGATGTTGCGGATCGAGACCAACACCAAGCTGGCCGCGGCTGACGCCGAACTCGACGCCAAGCGCCAACAGATCGAGATCGCCGAGGCGCACCGCCAGACTGCGCTCGCGACCAAGCGCTTGAGTGACGAGATCCAAAACATCGAGCGCCAGACGACCGCTGAGCTTGAGCTTGAGGATCAACGCCGGGAAAGCGCTCAGGCCGACTTCAGCAAGAGCGACGAGGAGAAGAAGCGGATCGAGATCGGGCTACTTGAGGACGAGCTGGACATCATCCAGAAGCAGACGGAGGCCCTCCGGCAAAAGCGGATCGAGATCGAGCAGGACCCGAGCCTTCGCCCGGAAGTGCGGGAGGAGCGGCTCCGGGCGGTCGACAGCGGCATCGCTTCTGCAGGCGGTCGCGGAAGGACGTCGGCGCGCAACCTCGCCCGGCTCCGGGCGGAGGCGGACCCGAATTCAATCGGCGACCAATACACGCTTGCCCTTGTCCAATTCGAGAATCGGCTGAACACATTTGCGGAAGGGGTCGCGCGCACGTTCGCGTCAACGATCCAAGGGGCAATCGATGGCATCGCGTCATCGATGGAAGGGTTGATCAAGGGGACGATGGACTGGGGGGACGCACTCCGGAACCTGTCGACGACGATCCTGACCGCGGTGATCGGGGCAATCTCCAGAATGTTCGCCGAGTGGATTATCAAGATGACCTTAATCCGTGGACTCGAAAGCGTCTTCAGCACCGCCCGCAAGGCGGAGACGGCATCGGAGATCCCGGGCAACGTGGCGAACGCGGCGGCGGCGTCCGGTGGATCATTCGGCGTCAGCGGTTACCTCGGGCTCGCCGCCTTCCTTGCGCTGGTCGGTGCAGCCTTCGCCTTCGGCGGCGCCTTCGCCAAGGGCGGTCGACCTCCGCGGGACAAAGTCAGCCTTTTCGGTGAGGAAGGCCCCGAGCTCTGGATCCCGGACGGTCCGGGCACTGTGGTGCCGGCGGAGCGGACGCGCCAGATGCTCGCTCAGGCTGTCGCAGGCACGTCCAAGGGTAGGACGGCGGGGTCGGCCGGGTCGGGCGCAGGACGGGCCGGTGGCGGCGCGGGGACCATCGTTCTGGTGGACGACCGGGTGCAGGCACGGGATCACATTGCGTCGTCCGGTGGAATCGCACAGGTTCAGGCGCTGATTCGCGGGGAGCTGGTCAAACTCGGCATGGCGACCTCATGAGCGTTGAAAAGCGGCAATCGAAATGGGTGGTGATCCCCAACCGTCCGGATTGGACAACCAACCCGACGGAGCGGGTGGAGTGGGATGTCATCGTCGGGTTGGCCCGTTCCGGGGCGGAGAAGCGGACAGCGATGCGGACGAACCCGAAAATCACGCTCGAGTTCGAAGTCGACCCTACAGACCTGACCGAATCCGTGAAGCTGCGCGCCCGACTCGACGCGGCGATCAGTACGGGGTACGCGGCGGTCCCTCGCTGGGGCAGTGGGATGGCGCTTGGTTTTGCCGCGGCAGCAACCGACACAGAAATCACCCTCGCGGAGGCCACGGATTACCCGTGGTTCGAAGGTGAATATGTTTTCCTGTGCTCGATGGACCCGGACGGCCACGCGGTGTGGGAGGTCAACGTCATTGTCGACCCGTTCAATGATCAGACCTTCACGCTTCTGAACCCGCTCGCGAACGACTACGCGGCGGGGTGGCACGTTTACCCGATGCTACTCGGGAGGTTGAAGGCCGACGGATGGTCAGCCCGCAGCGACTGGCACCCGACCGGGCGGCTCTCGATTGAATCAACGGAACCGGCGGACGGTTCAGCGGAGATCATCCCACCGGAGGGGCCGGCGCTCACGGCGGAGGATGACCTCGCGTCGTACGCCAACCATGGATTCAGCGAGGCCACCCTCGATGGCGGCACGGGGTGGGACGGTCCTTGGGGGGCAATCTTCGACACGTTCGATGCGCTCATGATCGAGGACGACCTGAGCGACTACAGCAATCAAGCCTTCGACGATGGCGACATGGACGGGGGCACGGGATTCGACGGAGCTTGGCGCGCTGTGTGGCACACGGTCGGTGACGATTACGACGCCATTTTCTGGTTCCGGTCCGACCTCCTCAGTGGGATCGACGGGGAGGAATATCGATTCCTTCCGAACTGCGCGCGCGCGGGTGAGCCGGCATGGCTTCACTCAAACGCTTCAGGGACGTATGACGAAGGAGTGATCGAGGCGGGGGTGTTGAACGGGCTTCCGGTGATTTCGATCAGTGGTTCCGACTACGTCAATCTATTCGCTGAGATCCCGGCGGACTTCCAGATCTTCGCTGTGTTCGCGGACTTCCGTGCGGACGAAGGAGGCGACAGCGTCACAAACGCGATCCTTGCGCTCAATGCGCCTTACACGATCAGCAACGCGACGCTGAACAATCCGCCTTACACCACAATTTTCGGGACCCATGACAGCGACTTTGCTTGCCAGTTCGGGACCGGGACGGCTCTCGACACAGCGGCGAAGAACACGCCGGCGACGCGATTGAAGCAGACCGGCGGGACTGCTCCGAACTCGTTTGCGGTGGCGGAGTGTGTCGTCAAGGACGGGTTCTGTTATCCGAGAATCAACGACACGGTGCAGACCGCCCGGACGACCCATGACCTCGCGGCAACCGGACTCCGGATTGGTTCGCTTGGATGGGGCCCAACTGGCGTATGGCCATATCCAGAGAATGCGACCGTCCTTCGCGGGTGGGTTGTCGGTAAAATGGCAGAGTTGATCATTACATCGGACACCACGGAGGCCACCCGGGCGGCGATCCGTCAGGACATTCTCGCCCGGTGGGGAATCTGAATATGGCAGTCAACAAAACGAGCCGGACAATCGCCGGGACCGCACACAACCTTTTCACAATCCAAGCGGACGATGTGCGCCGGGCACTCGGCATCGGAACGACGTGGAACCAGCTCCGGATCGGGTGCCGGTTCAGCTATGCGGCGGACCCGGGGGCAAGCCAAGTGTCCGCGCAGGTGGTGGCATTCGGTTTGCAGAAAGCCGCGGGGACCTCTTACGGAGAGATCACGCCGTCAGGGAATCGTCAGATCCTCCTCAAGTGCCAACCGTGGGTGCGGGCGTCCGGTCCTCCGGTCACGTTCAGCTCTCCCGGCACAGGCGACACGGTGATAGTCTCGATTCGTGGAGCGACCACAGACGTCAGCGGAAGTTCGGCATCGTCGACCAACTTGGTTGTGAGCGCAGATCTGAATTACCTCAATGCGCTGATCCTAGACATCACCCGAGGGGTCACAGACTGGCAGGCGGTGGCGATCATGCCGACGAGTGTCACGCCGACGCACTGCACATCGGCGCAACTGCGGGCGGCGATCACGGCACTCGACACGGCGGCGGCGATTGCAGAACTCCCGGCCGGTTACACGGCGATCACCAAAATGCTGACGGGGGAGACCGCCCGGGTCGGAACCTATGGTGATTTCGATGAAATCGTGTTCAGTGCCAAGACCCAAGGCGGCGGGATCATTGTCGGCGACTTCATGGTCTATCGAGTCTCATGAGCACGTACCTTTCGCGCGCAGTATTCACGTTCCCGGTCGACTGGGCGGATCAACCAGAGGCGTCAATCGATTACGAACTCGGGGTGGTCGACCTCGGATGGAACGCGCGCAAATACTTCGGCGACGAGGTCGACACGGTGCATGGCTGGCGATTCACCACATACCTGAGCAGCGCGGCGGAGATCGCTCAATTCGGCGCGTTCTTCGCTGACCTCACGGGGTCAATAGTTGGGTTCTGGCTTCCGACACCGCTTGCCGCATTCACGGTGCTGGTCGGGCTCACGTCATCGACGGTCAAGGTGACTTACACGGGACTGGTTGACGTCTGGGACGCCCATAGCGAGCTCCACGTCTGGTTCACAAAGAGCGGCGCGTCATCCTTCGGCGCCAAGGTGACCAACGTGGTCGACAATGGGGATGGAACAGAAACGATCACCTTCGGGACGTCTGTGGTCGGATCCGTCGACGCCACTTGGCACGCCGCGCGCCTTGAGTACGTGCGGCTGGCGGGCAACGGCTACACGTTGACCGCGCTCGATGAAGGCACCCGGGCGGAGGCACAGATTGCGGTGATCGAACTGCCGCGCGAGTACGTCACAGCGGAGACCGGGCAGAGCCTCGTATGGCTCTATCGATTTTGGACACTCGACGGCGGCGCCCGGCGCGACTGGTATTTCACCAGCTTCCAAGAGGAATTGACGGTGCAGAATTCTGACTCCTCGCCGGTGCTGTTCCCGCACACTCCGGCCCGGATCCAACACGGGGCTATCACGCGAACAAGCGACGGCGCCCGGGAGAGCTGCCAGCTTGAGGCAGAGTTCGTGAACACAAATCCAATGTTCAACCTGATCCCGATCAACCTCGGGATGTTCCTCTTCGTTGAAGTGCGGTCGACGACGCTTGCGGACACGACGGAGATTCGAACCCTGTTCACTGGGCGCGTGATCAAGCCATCGCTGTCCGGCCGGACGATCACGGCGCAATGCTCCGGGATGCGGGACATCGCAAGTGGGAACGTGCCGGGCTTCATGCTTCAGACCCGGTGCAACTACAAACTTTTCGAGCCGAACACCTGCCGGAAGTCGCGGACCTCTTTCCAGAAGACGGTGAACATCGTGTCGATAAGCGACCGGACGATCACGGTCAGTTCATCCGGTCTCGATGGGATTGCGGCGAAGTGGTTCGCGGAAGGGACCATTGAGATCGGGGAAAACGAGGAGTTCGAACGGCGCACAATCCTGAGCTCCACGGCGACGGACGGACTGCATCGAATGGTGCTGGTGCTCAACTATCGGTTGAACTTCGCAACCTCTTCCGACTCCGCGGTGATCATCCCCGGGTGCTCGGGGTCAATGACGGACTGCATCGCGAAATTCGACAACCGGGTCAACTTTGGGGGGCACGGACGGACGAGGAGCAACCTTGCGCTCGCCGCCCTTAGTGCACCCCCAACAGGAACAGGGAAGAAATGAAACCGCTCATCGCGACCGATTATGAAATCCGGCGATTCCACCGGGAAGCTCTGTCTTGGGTTGGGACGCCTTTTGCCATCCGGTCGGCGGTGAAGGGTGCCGGAGTCGACTGCGTGCGCTTCTGTGCCCAAGTGCTGACGAATGTCGGGCACGGGTGCGACTACTCGAATCTGCCTCACTACGTTTCGCGCTCCGGGCACGCCTTGGTTGAGTCCCGGTTGATTGGGTGGATTGAGAACGAGGGGAGGGAATGGTTCCAGCCGGTCGGCGCGGTCAACGACATCGAATTCCTGCAACGGATCAGCTCAATGAGGCTCGCCCCCGGGGACGTGCTCACGATCCGAATCGGTGCGGTCGCGCATCACGCTGGGATCGTCTTCAAGGACCTCCGCTTCCTTCACGCGATGGAAGGCGGCAAGGTCGAGTTCGCGGACCTCCGGGATCCCACCTATGGGCAGCGACTGGTTGCGGCTTTTCGCCCGATCAGGAAGGATTGACCCATGGCATTCGGAGCAAAGACGGACGGACTGGCAGCCGAGAAGCCCAAGGCCCTTGGGTTGGACGCCAAGAAAGCGGCGACCCACGAACAGGCTCGCCCGCTGCCGTACTTCGTTGGGAAATCTCCACCGATTGCGGGCACGTTCATTGCCGAGCCGTTCAACACCCGGAGCGACCCGGTCAGCAAGCGGACGGGAAAGAAGTCCTCGATCACTGGCTACCGTTACACGACCTCGTTCGTCGTGATCTTCTGTCATGGCCCGGTCGACACGCTGAACTCGATCTACATCGGCAACGATCTGGCTTGGGAAGGGCCGGTCAGCCGACTCGCCGAGCCGTTCGTCGAGATCACCGTCGAGAGCAAGGGCCTGATCCGTTTCTACTGGGGAGGCGAGGACCAAACAATCGACCCGTCCCTTGAAGCGTCCGGGCAAGTGCACTCGGCATATCGGGGACAGTGTTACGCGGTGTTCATCGACTGGCAGCTCGCGGAGGGGCAAGTCAACGTCGACAACATCCAAGTCCTGTTGGAGCGGTTCCCGGCGCCTTCCTTTTGGCCTTCCGAAATCGCGCGGGAGATCGAGGGGGACGCCAACCCGGTGCTCGCAATCTCTGAGCTCTGGGAGCATCCCCGCTACGGGATCGGGAGCTCACTCGAGAGACTTGACACGGATTCACTTCTCACGGTCGCCGAGAGCCTGATCGATGAAGGCTTCGGGTTCAGTCCGTACGTGAATTCGGCTGCAACCTTCGGTGCGTTCCTCGCCAAGTGGCTGGACTACGTTGGCGGCTACGTGTCGATGACGCCTGACGGCCGGATGGGGATCGGTCTCGAGCGGGGCACAATCGGCACTCCACCGACGATCAACACGACCGACTTGGTCGGGATCCCGGAGATCACCCAGCGGGACTGGAGCGACACCTTCAACTCGATTTCGCTGAAGTTCTCCAACCGCAACATCGCGTTCAACCCGGACGCCGTGAGCTGGCGCGACTCGGCGAACTTCGCAATCGTCGGTGCGACACTGCAGACGAGCGTCAACCGGGAGTGGATCACGCGCCAATATGCCGCATGGCTCGCAGTGGTATCGGTCGGCAGGCAACTTGCGCGCCCCCGGATCGAGGGGAGCATCAAGGTCCAACTCGAGTCAGGTCTCGACCTTCAACCCGGGAGTCAGTTTTACCTCACCTATTCGGGGCACAACATGAGCTCAGTGCTGTGCCGTGTGGTCGAGTGGAACTATCCGGGCCCGGATTCGCCACATATCGTCCTTCGGTTCGTGGAGGACCTCGGCTTTCTCAATGCGGCACTCTCGCCCGTGGATGAGGATGACTTCGGGGATCCCCTCACTTTCGAGGCGGCGGAAGCGTACGACCAACGCGCATTCGAGATCCCATGGAGGATGTCCGGGACGCGGGAGGTTACCGCTGCCATTCAAGTGATCCGTGGAGACACGATTTGCAACGGGTACAATGCTTTCTGGGAGGTCTCTGAGGCGAACTTCGTCCAACAAGGTCGCGGGGACGCCTTCGCGCAGAAGGGCACGCTTGCGGCCGACTTCAGTGCCGAGGTCCTAATCGAGGACCCTGACGTCGTGTTGGACGTCACCTTTACCTCGCCGGACACGGCAATGGAGGACCTCACGCGGACGGAGGCTTTCACGAATCGCTCGATGCATATTTACATCGGGGGCGAGATCATGATCGCTTGGGAGCCGACCCTTGTGGCTTCCGGGCGGTGGACGTTCCGGGTCGCCCGTGCCCAGTACGACACACTGCGCGAGGATCACGCTGAGGGGGACGAGGTCTGGCTCACGCGCGAGGATCCGACCGCCGTGTTCACTCAGGTGGTGCCTGACATTCCGACGACGAACGCCTTCAAGGCGCAGCCGTTCGTCATGGGGAACGCCGTGGAGCTTGTCGCGTGCCCGACCTTCGAACTCGATCACGTCCGGCGCGCATACGCCCCTCTGGCGCCAACCAACGCGACCGTGAATGACGAGGGGGTCAATCCAACGTACGGGACCGGCGATGACATCGATGTCGATTGGACGGAGACAAGCGAGAGCTGGGTGGACGATCCAGAGGTCGACGTCGGAAGCCGGGCTGACTCCACGATTATCCAGATTCTGGACGCTCTGGACGTGGTGGTGGACGAGATCACGGTCGCCGGGGTCGCTGGAACGTACACGATCCCCAACGCGGACCTCGTCACAGCACTGGGGAGCGAAACCGACTTCAGTGTGAGGGTCTTCTATTCCCTCGCCGGGGTGCGCTCGATCAATTACTCAGGAGTGCGGGTAACGAAAGTTTAATCATGGCAACCATCACACCAAGCCGGCTCAAGTCGGTCCTCACATCGTCTGCATTCAAGGCGGATGTGGAGAGCAACTTCCAAGTGCTTGCCATTGAGATTGCCAAGCGGAAACCGACCTATGTCGGCGGGGTGACTACCACGATAGTCGGCCCGCCAACGACCGGGACCGCTGTAGTCGATCAGTACTGGAGGGACGCAAACCTCGCAGGCTATCGGTGCACGGTCGCGGGCACCCCGGGAACGTGGAGGCAGACGGAGCCGGCGATTGTCACAAGCGATCCGGTGTCTCCACCGGACCCGTATTGGATTATCCGGGCAGATCTGGGTTACACGGCGAAATTCTTCACGTCGTCTGCGTGGAGCTCAGCGGACCCGAACGCTTGGAATTACCAGTTCAGCACCAGCACGGCGGCGACGGATCCGACCGCCGGGAAGCTGAAGGTCGACAACGCTTCCGTCGCAAGTGCCACGGCGATCTATCTCAGCGAGACCGATGCGCGAGGACTTGCGCTCGCCGCGGAGATCGCATCATGGGACGACTCAACCTCGGCGGTGCGCGGCAAGTTGATCATTCGGAACGGTGACGATCCTTCGAAGTTCGCGGTCTTTGCGATCACCGGGGCCAACACGGACAATGGCTCATGGGTCACGCTCGCGGTCACTTACTTGACTGCTTCGTCGACCACACCATTCGCTTCCGGTGAGACGCTCGATGTCATCTTCTCAAGGACCGGCGACAAGGGCGACACGGGGGCCACGGGTGCAGCTGGATCCACTGGAGCGACCGGAAGCGCCGGCGCGGCCGGTGCGGGGTACGGTGGCACGTCCACAACCAGCTTCGCAATCAGCGCCTCAGCTTCCTACGCATTCACGACCCAGACCGGGCTTGCGTACCAAGTCGGCGACCGTGTTCGAATCACTTCATCCGCAACCGGCAAGTGGATGGTTGGGTTGGTGACCGGATATTCCGGATCCACGCTGACCGTCCAGATGGATCAGAGCGACGGCAATACGTCGACGCATACGGACTGGAACATTGGACTCACCGGGGAGACGCCGGCCAACACGACCAAGCGAAGCATCACCTTCACCATTGGATCACTCGGAGGATCCAACGTACTGACGACCGGGGAAAAGGCGCGGCTTTTGTGCACTGTCCCGGGGACAATTACCAAGGTGACAACCCTGTGCGATCCGAGCGGGTCAATCGTGTTCGACATCTGGAAGGATACCTATGCCAATTATCCTGCCACGGTCGCCGACTCAATCTGTGCTTCCGCTAAGCCAACGGTGAGCTCGGGAGTGAAGTCGCAGGACTCAACCCTCACTGGATGGACTAAGACGATCAACGCCGGGGATCAGATGGGGATCAACATCGATTCCGTTTCCGGGTGCACTTGGGCGCAACTAATCATTGAATTTACGACCACATGAGCGCTTACACAGAGTTCTATTGCGATCCAGTCAATGGCTCGAATCTAAACGCGGGGAGCACGACCGCAGCGAGCGCCTCTGTCACGGAAACGAATGGGGGGTGGAACTCGGGCACGGGTGTCTTCACTGCCGCGTCAGGCACCCCCTTCTCTGGCGTTTCTGTGGGTGAATGGGCTTCGATCTACAACGACGGGGCATCGACGGGGGTATTCGTTGGGCGAATCACGGCAATCGGCGGCGGCGGCGCGTCGATCACTGTGAGCCTGACAGCCTCTGGCGGGAGTGCCCCGACAACCTCCGGAACGGGTCGGAGCTGCAAGGTCGGAGGCGCTTGGAAAGGTCCGAACGGATCGGACGTCATGCCGTTCTCGATCATGACGACCACGATGCGCGACGCATCGAACAATCCGACCCGGTTCAACTTCAAGAACAACGCCGATTACAATGTCAGCGCTGCCTGTTCGATGGTCGGATCAAACGGCGTCATCATTGTTGAGGGGTACACGTCGACTCCCGGGGATGGAGGCTTCGCCACGTTCCAAGGTGCGGTCACGGGCAGTTCCTACATTGCGCTGACGATCAACGCGACGAATCAAGTCGTGAAGAACCTGAACCTGAAGAACAACGGCGCCACTGGAGTGCAACCCGGTATCAGCTTCTCTGGCAATTCGACTCTATTCGCAGTGTCGGTCAGTGGAATGAAAGGCCCGGGTGTCACAATCAACTCGGCGCGCGCACGATTGGTTGAGGTCGAAAGCTATTCAAACGGCGGGGTCGGATTCTCGCTGCAATCCTCGATCACATCGGTGCTCATTCGATGCAATGCGCACGACAACACGGGCGCCGGATTCGACCAGACGGTTACCGCGAACTGCTGCGCCGTCCTCATTCACTGCATCGCCGACTCAAACGGTGGAGCCGGATTCGTGAGCTCAAGCCAATACGGCTTGGACTGCATTTCATGCGATGCCTACAACAACACCGGCGACGGATTCAATTGTTCCTCAGCGGTCGGGAATTCACTCCCGATTGGCTATATTGAAAACTCCAACTTCGTGAAGAACGGAGGATATGGAATCAACGCCGCGACGGGTGTCGCAAGTGCCGGTGTTCCGATGCGGTCAGGCATTCTCGCCAACTGCGCTTTCGGTGCCGGCACCCAAGCCAACGGGAGCGGTGCGGTGCTGAGTTCGCTCGACGGCTACCTTCGCGACGTCGGCCGGGTCACGTACGCATCGAACGTCACGCCGTGGAGCAACCCGGGAAGCGGCAACTTCACAGTGACGCTGGCGGCAGCAATCGGCACTGCCCGGAGCGGCTACACGGAAAAGCAGTCCGGCTATGGAACGACACTGGCGAGCAATGCCATCGGTGCGGGCAACGCTCCTCAACCGGACGTCGCGGTGTCGGTATCGATTGGATGAAACAAATTCCTTTACACGGTCCAAGTCCGTGTTAAGGTCTGTACGTCGGCCGGGGAATCAACTCCGGCCGGCGGGAAACGAAAGGTAACAAGTGAAACTCGAGACGGGATTACCAAAGTCAGTGGTCAACGCGTGCGTCCGTGCGGAGCTGAAGTTTCCGGGATCCATCGGTGAAGTCTTCACCGAAGACAACGGGATGGACGACAGCGGGCGGGATCTCCGGGATATATGGGTCCACGTCAACCCGGGGTTCCACAACCCGGTCGATGGGGTGCACGCAATTCATGAGGTCGACCGCAAGTTCCTCTGTTGGAAGATCGGGAAAATCGCGCGGTGCTCCTGCGAGGACTGCGTCAAGAGCAAGGCGACCGAATGAGAACATTCAAGCTCACGGCGGACGAGGCGATGGAGGTCAATCACAAGCTGACGATCCTGATCCACAACGATGACGCGGAGATCAACGGCGAGCCACTGACGGAGGCGCAGCGCGCGGCAATCAAGGCGCTGATCCCTCGGAACGGCCCGGGGGTGTTCAACGTACCGGACGAGTACTGGGACGTGATCCGGGAGGAAATGCTTGATCATGTGAAGATCCTCCGCGCGTGCTCGGATGCAGCGCGCGACGGGGGCGAGATGGGGCAGGCGCTCCGGATCGCAAAACAGGCCATGAAGTTCGAAAGGATGTTCGAATGAGAATAGGACCACACGAAACGATTCCCGACGGCACCCCTGTCAGGGTTGGATCCCGGCGGGGCAAGGTGATCAAGTCTGAGCAGGTGCGCGACCAGCACGGCGGGCCGATCATGCTGCACACCATCGAATTCACTGAGCGGGTCAAGTGGCATGCCGGCCGCACGTTCTGGGTGCCGATGACGCCGAAGACAGAGCAACCCAACTATTCAGCGATCTACGTTTTATGAATCCTCAATGGCAACAAATTGAGACGGCGCCACGGGATGGGACAGTGGTTGAGATCACGGACGGAAGCACAACCGTTGCAATGGGGTGGAATCCAAAACGCGAACAGTGGGAGGGAATCGCCTTTGCCCCGATGCGCAAGGTCGGAGTCTGTTGGGACAAAGAATCGCCACAACCAACACATTGGAAGGCAATCTGACATTTCTGAAACAAATCCCTTTACACTGCCCGATTCCTTGCTAGGCTCCACACGTCGACCGAATCAACGGCCGACACGAAACGAAAGGCAACACAGTGAACTCATTCAAAGTCGGGCAGCAGGTAACTCACAACAAGTGGTCGGATTGCAGCGCGGCAGTTGTGATCGCGGTCAGCAAGAGCGGCAAGCGGATCACGGT
>JACCDG010471729.1_pt1 | contig 25340 bp, 25 predicted proteins | sample 7442471 | NCBI WGS metagenome assembly JACCDG01 (sample SAMN15323444, study PRJNA562643) | freshwater metagenome | isolation source: river surface water | place: USA:Blue River Watershed | collected 2017-08-17 | reverse complement strand
ATGAAATGAACGCCTTGCTCAGACAAATGGAAGACACCGAGCGCTCAGATCAGTGCAACCATGGCCGTCCAACCTGGCGGCAAATCAGTCTGCGTGAATTAGACGCTTTGTTCTTGCGGGGCCGTTGATGTCCAGAACGTCCCCATTGGTTCATCGCAGTCAGTCGTTGACGGTTCTTTTGCTGGCCATGCTACTTGGCTTGCAGCCCATCACCACTGACTTGTACTTGCCAGCCCTGCCCGCCTTGACCCAAGGGTTTGACGCCAGCATGGTGCAAGCCCAACTCACGCTCACCGCACTGCTGTTGGCGTTTGGCACCTCCCAGCTGGTCTGGGGGCCCTTGTCTGACAAATGGGGGCGCAGACCCGTTTTGTTGGGCGGCATTGCGGTTTATGTGGCTTCTGCCATTGGCTGTGTTTTGGCGCCTGGCATTGAGGCCCTCATTGCAGCGCGAACGCTTCAAGGTGTGGCCATGGGCGCGTGTGTGATGGCCGCACGCGCCATCGTTCGCGATTTGTATGAGCCCGTGCAAGGCGCCAAAATCATGTCTCAGGCTCTCACGGGATTAGGTGTCATTGCTTGCACCTGCGTGCCGGTAGGCGGCTTTCTCACAGACCTGCTGGGCTGGCGTTGGGCTTTGAGCACTTTGATTGTGTTTGCCACCTTCACAGGCGTACTGATTTATTTTTATTTTGATGAAAGTTTGCAGCAACGCAACCCGCATGCGCTGCAAATCAACAACTTGTGGGCATCGGTCAAACACATTGTTCGCCACCCTACCTTTCAAGCCTACAGCGCTTTGTCAACCGCTTCTTATGCAGGTCTTTTTACCTTTTTGGCCACCTCGCCATTTGTTTTTACGCAAAGCATGGGCTTGAGCAAAACAGTGTATGGCCTGTTGATGTTTTCGATGTCGCTGTCCTACATCGTTGGCACCTTCATCTGCCGTTGGTTGTTGTTGCGCATCAGCGTCCAAACCTGTGTGTTCATGGCCAGTTTTGTGAGTTTGTTGGCGGGCGCACTGATGCTGCTGGTGGCTTATGCAGGCCCAGGGCAATCTTGGTTTGGCGCTTGGGCTGTGATGCTGCCTGTCAACATCTTTTTGTTGGCGCATGGCGTGCACCAACCTTGCGGTCAAAGTGGCAGCATTTCCCCTTTTCCTGAAATGGCCGGCACGGCGTCGGCCTTGAATGGCTTCTCGATGATGTTGGTCGCTTTTGGAATAGGCACTTGGATTGGCACGCACATGAGCGATCCCTTGTTGACCATGGCACAAGGCATCATGTACGCATCCATTTGCTTAGGCCTGATTGGCTCATTGGCTGTGCGCAAAATTCCTTTGCTTCAGACTGCCCCCGCAACTGTCACAAAATGAAACTTCATGCAATTGCCATTGCAGGACCCACCGCCAGCGGCAAAACAGGCTTAGCCATGGCCATTGCAGATTACCTGCAAAAAAGAGGTGGTGCAGAAATCGTCAGCGTCGACTCTGCCTTGGTTTACAAAGGCATGGACATTGGCACGGCCAAGCCCAGTCTGGCAGAACTGACGGCCGTACCCCATCACCTCATCAACATTCGCGACCCCCTCTATGCTTACAGCGCAGCAGAATTTGCGCGTGATGCTTTGGCCTGCTTGAAGGATATTTCTAGTCGGGGCAAGCTGCCGCTTTTGGTGGGCGGCACCATGCTTTACTTCAAAGCCTTGTTAGAGGGTTTGAACGACATGCCTGGTGCAGACCCGGTCATCAGAGCCCGCATTCAAGAAGAAGCAGAAAAACTGGGTTGGCCTGCGCTGCATGCGCAATTGAAACTTGTTGACCCCCTCACTGCAGCACGCCTCGCCCCTGCGGACAGCCAACGGATCTCGCGGGCTCTCGAGGTGTTCAGAGTTTCGGGCCAGGCTCTGTCAAGCTTTCAACAAAATGCGGTCGGTGTGGGTGAGGCGCTCAACGTTCCCATGCTCAGCTTGGAACCCCTTAACCGTGCCTGGCTGCACCAACGCATTGAACAGCGCTTTGACGACATGCTGGCGCATGGCTTTTTAGAGGAGGTCAAAACACTGAGGGCTCGTGGCGATTTGCAAATCGACCTGCCCTCGATGCGCTGCGTGGGTTATCGTCAAGCTTGGGAAGCTCTGGACGGCATCATGCCCATGGCCGAGTTGCGTGACCGCGGCATCTTTGCCACCCGGCAATTGGCCAAAAGACAACTGACTTGGTTAAGAAGCATGCCACAGCGTCACATTGTGCAAGCTGACGGCGCGCAGGTCGTGCAGCAAGCTCTGCAGTGGGTGGACGCACAATGGGCTTCAAACGCCGCCTAAACAGGCCCTGGCCCTCAAGCCAAATTGATCAATCCCAATGTGCTTTGCCCCGAAGTGATTTGGTCTGTCCTCGCTTTACTTTGCTGTCGACACGTTTCACTTGCGAGCTGCGTGTAGGCCGCGTTGCTTTGCGCTTCTTTTTCTCAAATGCCGCCAGTTCGAGCAAGTCGTGCAAACGCAGCAATGCGGCCATGCGGTTCATATCTTGGCTGCGATGCTCTTGCGATTTGATCACCACCACCCCAGATTGTGTGATGCGGTGATCGCGCAAATTGAGAAGCCGCTCTTTCAAATCCAAGGGCAAACTGGAAGCTCGAATGTCAAAGCGCAATTGAATAGCGCTGGCCACCTTGTTCACATTTTGACCACCGGGTCCCTGCGACCGAATGGCTGTGAGCTCGAGCTCATCGGGTGAAATGTGAAAAATTGTCATGACAAACCCTGAATATGCAGCCTCTGTGAGGCTTCTCTCTTGGGCATTGATTGTGCCTCGCGTAAACTGCGCACTTAACTACCTCAAGGTGATCCTATGGCCAAAGGTCAACAAAAATCAAACAAAGAGTCCAAAAAACCAAAAAAGGACACTTCACCACCCAAAACCATTGCCGTCGACACCGAGCGTCCCGTGCAAAAAATCACGGCCGTGATTCCCCGTGGCAAAAAACCCATTTGAAATACAACAGCTTCTCAATGATGAGTGATTCTGCGCAAAGTCTTTGGCCCCAAGCGGGTTATGCACAACTGAAAAAAGACGCGCGAGGTCATCTCACCGTCACTGATGATTTTCTAAGAGTTTTGTTGTTGCGCCCAGAGTTGGCGCCCATTGAAAGTTCTTGCAAGCATGAAATTCAAATTCATGAGCGCTTGCTAGAAAATCCGCGACTCGAATTACCAGCCGCCGATTTGGCACGGGTTGAAGACCGCGATGCCGCCGACAACATGGCAGTCTGGCTGCGTTTTCGCAACCGCATCTTGGCCCACGCCACCCTAGAAGCCAGTTACTGGGCTTTGTTCGAGGGCCAAGGCGTCGATGTGCCGCCCATCTTGGTGAATCAAATCACGCAAGTCTTGGTGCAACACATCTTGGGTGAAGACTGCACGCCTTTAGAAGCCCGCGCTGCAGAGTTGCTGTTCAGAACTCAAAAAATTTCTGTTTTAGAAGATGGCTCCGTCATGGCGGCCGATCACGAAACGGTCGAGCGTCATGCGCTTGAAAGCGGCTTTGGCAGCTTAGGCGAATTGCTCAAGCAAGGCGGCATTCCCCTGCGCAGTGTCGACCTGGACGTCATTCAAGACAGCAACGAAGACAGCTATTGGGAGCGCAGCGAACGCTTCGATATGGTGGCCTGCCTCAATTTGGGACAGCCCCTCATTGACGCTTTTTGCCGAGTGCTCGAACGCTGGATCGCCCACTTCACAAGCGCCAGTGTGCGCATTGTCACGGCCCGCGAAATTGAGGATGCACATTGGGTTTGGCACGTGGGCCTCGATGCCCAGGCCAGCAGCATGCTGAACGACCTCTACAACGGTCAAAGCATTGATGAAGATCGCCAGCGTCGCATGTTGTGTTTGTTTGTCTTGAACTTTGACAACGCCAGCGACATGCTGCAAGAAGTGAGCGGCAAACCGGTGTACCTGGCCATGGCCATGGACCCGCAAAATCTACTCAAAATCAAACCCCAAAACTTACTCTTGAATTTGCCGCTTGCACGAAGGTCGTGAATATGAATGCATCCCAGATCATCTTAAGCATGGTCTTGGCGACCATGGTGTTTTCAGTGGCCCTAGAGCTGCGACTAGACGACTTCAAGCGAGTGGCCCAAGAGCCCAAGGCTGTGATCTCTGGACTCATCCCGCAGTTCATCTTGTTGCCCGTAGGCACATGGGCCGCCACACTCCTTTTAGACCTGCCTCCCAACGTTGAGGCCGCCATGATTTTGGTGGCCGCTTGCCCAGGTGGAAGCCTTAGCAATGTGGTGACCCACATGGGACGCGGCAACACCGCTTTGTCGGTCAGCATCTCCGCTGTGGCCAGCATCATTGCTTTGTTTGCCACACCCTTCAACTTCAGCTGGATGATGGCCGCCAATCCAGAGACAGCGTCTTGGTTGAAAGAGTTATCAATCGACGCCTCCGGCATTTGGATCAGTTTGTTTTTACTGCTGGGTGTGCCGCTCACATTGGGTTTGCTGGCCTCGCACCGACTACCTGCTTTGACCGAGCGCATTCGCAAACCCCTTGGCCATTTTTCTTTGATTGCGCTGCTGCTTTTCATCGTGGCAGGCCTCATCAAAGAGCGTCAACTGCTCACCTTGGGTTTGCTGCCCACCCTACTGTTGGTGGTTTTGCACAATGCCAGCGGCTTGTTTTTGGGATGGCTCACCAGCGTCACTATGGGTTTGAGTGAGCGCAATCGACGTGCCGTGATGATTGAAGGCGGCATGCAAAACTCTGGCTTGGCCCTGGGCATCATAGCGGTGCAATTCAACAGTGATTTAGGCATGGTGACCTTGGCCAGTTTGTGGGGTATTTGGCACATTGTGAGTGGCATGTCTTTGGCCTATGTTTGGAGAAGAAAAGATGCTCGACTGCTTGATTAAAAATGGCACCGTGGTTGACGGCACTGGCCAACAACCATTCGTTGGAGACGTTGGCATTCAAGGTGGGCGCATCACTCAAATCGGTCAGATCAACGAAGCTGCCAAAGAAACCATCGATGCCACTGGCCTCTGGATCACGCCGGGGTTTGTCGATTTGCACACCCACTATGACGGGCAAGTGACCTGGGACGCGTGCTTCACCCCTAGCATCTACCACGGTGTGACTACGCTGGTCATGGGTAACTGCGGTGTGGGTTTTGCACCTAAGCGCCCAGGTGCTGAGGATGATTTGGTCAAACTCATGGAAGGCGTTGAAGATATTCCTGGCGCCGCCTTACACGAAGGCATTGTGTGGAACTGGGAAAGCTTTCCGCAGTACATGAACGCGTTGGAGGCAACGCCTCACAGCCTCGATTTTTTGGTGCAAGTCCCGCACGATCCGCTGCGCATGTACGTCATGAAAGAGCGTGCCTTGGCCCACGAAGTGGCTACGCCCCAAGACATCGAACAAATGCGTGCTCTATTACGTGAAGCCTTGGAAGCGGGTGCCGTGGGATTTAGTACAGGGCGCAGCGACAACCACCGCACCTCAGAAGGCAAAGAAACCCCTGCAGCAGAGGCCAGCTATGCCGAACTGACTGGTTTGGCCCAAGCCTTCCAAGGCTTATCACATGGTGTTGTGCAAATGGTGAGTGACTACAACCTGCTAAAGGGGCCTAGCGAATTTGAAGCCGAATTCGATTTGGTAGAAGCCATTGCAAAGGCCAGCGGCAAGTCCCTGTCGCTGACCTGGCTTCAACGTGACCCCGGAGGCGAGCAATATTTGCGTATTCAGGAACGCGTTGAAAAAGCGGTGACCAGCGGCTTACCCCTCTTTATGCAAACAGGTGCACGCGGCATTGGTGTGCTGAATGGCCTCGATGCCAGCTTCCATCCTTTCATGGGATTCCCCTCCTACAAAGAAGTAGCACACCTTCCTTTGGCTGAACGTGCTGCAGCGCTGCGCGACCCAGCCCGTAAAGCCCGCATCCTTTCAGAAAAATCTGAGCGACTGGCTGGCGATGGCAGTTCCATTCCTCCCTTGGTGGACATCTTGTTGGCCAAGATAGACATGATCAGTGGCCGCATGTTCCCGCTGGAAGCCAACTTGAACTACGAACCTTCTGTGATGGAAAGCTTCTTGGTTCGCGCCAAACAAAAAGGTGTCACACCCTTAGAGGTCATTTACGATCATTTAAGCGCTGGCCATGGTGATGGCTTGATTTACTTCCCCATCTTCAATTACAACGAAGGCAACCTCGACACCGTACGCAAAATGCTCGAACACCCCCGCGCCTTGAGTGGCTTGAGCGATGCCGGTGCCCACGTGGGCACGGTCTGTGATGCCAGTTTCACCACCTTCATGTTGACGCATTGGGTGCAAGGTCGTGGCAAAGACGCACTGCCACTGGAAACTGTGATTGAAATGTTGACGCGTCGCAACGCCAACTACTTAGGCCTCAAAGATCGCGGCGTGTTGGCGGTTGGCATGCGTGCAGACATCAACGCTATTGACCCTCAAAAGCTCAGCGTGGGTTTGCCTCAATTGGTTCGCGACTTACCCGCGGGTGGCAAACGCTTTTTGCAAAAGGCTGAGGGCTATGTGGCCACATGGGTTGCAGGTGAGCAGGTACAGCGCCATGGAAGGATCACCTCTGCGCGACCAGGACGTTTGGTACGCATGGCTTGAGCCAAAGATTCAAATCAATCTTTGCGCCAAGCTGGCAAAACCCAATTGTTCCAAATGGCCAGCGTGGCCAACAGTTCAATGCTTGGCAACAGGGTCGAACCCCAAGTTTCAAAACTGTTCATGATGCCACGACTTTAATGCACCTGTGACTCAATTGAGCTCCAAAACAGCCTGACTTCTTTGGGTTCACCCTAATGCCTGAAAGAAAAAAAGAGCGTAACTTGCGTTGGTTAGCAACTTTTTTGTTCCAACCCTAGTTGAGGAGTGAGTTATGTTTGCATTACCCCGTCGTCGTTTGTTGGCCACTGCCATGCTGGGCATCTTGGGTGTCTTGAGCACCCTGCCCGCTGCGGCTCAAAACTATCCCGTTCGCCCCATCACGCTCATCGTGCCTTGGGGTGCTGGAGGCGGCACCGATGCAACAGCTCGCATCATTGGAAGCCTGCTAGAAAAAGACTTGGGCCAACCCGTCAATGTGGTGAACCGGACTGGCGGTAGCGGTGTGGTGGGCCATGCCGCCATTGCTTCTGCACAGCCCGACGGCTACACCATCGGCTTGGCAACCGTCGAAATTGGCATGATGCATTGGCAAGGTCTAACCGATCTGACCAGCGCCTCTTACACGCCCATTGGCTTGGTCAATGCCGACCCAGCGGGCGTTCAAGTGCGTGCCGATTCACCCTACAAAACAGTGAACGAACTGTTGGCAGCCATCAAGGCCAATCCTGGCAAATTCAAGGCATCCGGTACAGGACAAGGCGGCATTTGGCACTTGGCCATTGCGGGCCTTTTGCGCGACCAAAAAATTGACCCAGCGGCTTTGCCTTGGGTCCCCAGCAATGGCGCTGCCCCAGGCTTGCAAGACATGGTGGCGGGAGGTATAGAAGTTGCTCCTGTTTCATTGCCCGAAGCGCGCTCATTGATTGACTCCGGCAAAGTTAAAAGCCTGGCCATCATGAATGACAAACCTTCTGCCTTGTACCCCAATGTGCCCACCCTGAAGGCCGCCATTGGAAGTGATTGGACCATGGCCGCATGGCGCGGCATTGTGGCTCCCAAAGGTTTGCCCGCACCCGTGCGCGACAAATTGGCTGAAGCTGTGCGCAAAGTGGCCGCCAGCAAAGAGTACAACGACTTCATGGCCAGCCGCGGCTTTGGCGTGATCTATGCAGGACCCGACGATTTTGCCAAGTTCATGGTGAAGTCAAATACAGAATTGGGCGCCACCATGAAAGCAGTCGGCTTGGTCAAATAAGGCCATGAAAATTCATGACACGCTCTTTGGGCTTTTCTTTTTGGCATTGGGCACCTTGGTGCTCTATGCCGTCAAAGGCTTTCCAAATATACCGGGCCAACCTGTGGGCCCGGCACTTTTCCCAAGCCTAATTGCCACAGGTCTTTGCGTCACTGGTGTCTTACTGGTTTTCAAAGGTCTTCGAAATCGCGCTCCCACAGCATGGTTCGCATGGGAGGACTGGGTAAGTTCTCCAAGACATGTTCTAGCCTTGTTTGTGCTGCTTGGATCCGTGGTTTTCTACATTGTATTTGCAAATACGTTGGGATTCTTTGCCACCAGTTTCATCATGTTGGTCGCATTGTTCAAGGCTCTTCGAGTCAATTGGCGTCGAACCTTGATGGTGGCCGCGATCGCAACACTGCTTGTTCATTTTGCTTTCTACAAGCTTCTGCGCGTCCCCCTGCCATGGGGCGTTCTTACCCCTTGGGCCTGGTGAAATTGTTCACATCGCTTATTCAGTCAGTCGCATGAATTAGGAACCTCTCTATGTGGACAGCCATCGGTCAAGCGTTCTCCATGGTCTTTGAGCCTTACACCCTCATGGTGATGGTGGCTGCCGCTTTTTATGGCCTTTTTGTGGGGGCAGTGCCCGGACTCACCGCCACCATGGCTACGGCCTTGTTGGTTCCTGTCACGTTTTTCATGCCACCAATTCCTGCCATCGCGGCCATGGTCACGGCCACAGCCATGGCCATTTTTTCGGGTGATATTCCAGGATGCTTGTTGAGAATTCCAGGCACCCCAGCTTCGGCTGCCTACACCGACGAGGCTTTTGCCATGACCAAAAAAGGGCAAGCTGAAATGGCCTTGGGCGCTGGCTTGGTTTTCTCTGCCGTAGGAGGCTTGTTTGGCACTTTGGTGCTGATTTTGGCAGCCCCAGCACTGGCCGACTTTGCTTTGAATTTCAGCTCGTTTGAGTATTTTTGGTTGGTACTTCTGGGCCTCACTTGTGCCGTGTTCATCACCACTGATCAACCCCTCAAAGGCGTTGTGACCTTGCTGCTTGGTTTGTTGGTGGCCTGCGTGGGCCTTGGCAATCCAGCCGGGTTTCCCCGCTTCACTTTCGGCAATGCCGAGTTGACCGGTGGCATTGGCATGATCGCCATGATGATTGGCATGTTTGCCATTTCAGAGATCATTCGCTTTGTGGTCGATACCAGTCCGCCAGCCGAGTTGGTGGTTGAAAAAGTAGGCAGCGTCCTGTCGGGTCAGTGGGCCTTGGCTAAAAAATACCCCAAGCAAATTTTGCGCGGCAGCGTTTTGGGAACGGCTGTAGGTGCGCTGCCAGGCGCCGGTGCTGACATTGCAGCTTGGATGTCGTATGCCATGAGCAAGAAGTTTTCCAAAGAACCCGAAAAGTTTGGAACAGGCCATGTAGAGGGCATTGTCGAGTCGGGATCTGCCAACAACAGCGCGCTTGCGGGCGCATGGATTCCAGCGCTGGTGTTTGGCATTCCAGGCGACTCCATCACAGCCATTGTGATTGGCGTCTTGTACATGAAGAACATGAATCCAGGACCTGCACTGTTCACAACCAACCCTCAAAATATCTACGCGGTGTTTTTGCTGTTCATCATTGCCAACATCATCATGATTCCTCTGGGCATCTTGTGCATCAAAGTAGCCAAGCGAATTTTGTTGGTGCCTCGTGAAATATTGATGCCACTGATTTTGCTGTTTTGTGTGGTGGGTACATTTGCCATCAACAACTCGATGTTTGAAGTGGGCATCATGTTGGTCGCCGGCATCTTGGCCTATATTTTGGAAGCCAACAAATTCCCGATTGCACCGGCTATTTTGGGCGTGGTTTTGGGAGGCATGTTGGAAGAAAACTTCATCACCTCCATGATCAAGTCGAACGGTGATTTGGCCGCGTTCTTCGCACGCCCCATTGCATTGGGCTTGGCAATGGTGTGTCTACTGGTTTGGACTTGGCCACTGGTGGCCAAGCTGCTGCTCAAATCACAAAAAAATCAAACCGCCTGAGGCACAGCCACATTGAATTTTTCTGCCCAAGGTACAAGGGTAGGCATGATGCTGGGATAAAGCTGCAAGCCCTGCAATTGGCTCTGTGCTTGGTGTTGCAGACCTCGCTCTCCCGGCAATCGAACCTTCTCACCCTGCCTTGCAGGTCTTGAATTGTGGCAGCGCTCAATCACATGATCCAACTGTCGCTCAAACGCTGACAAACCTGCAAACGCTTGAGGATCGATGATTTGCAAAAAGACTGTGGCGCCCCACCCCTCTGCAGGATCGGCTCGACCATGTCCCGCCAAACCACCTGTCATGGCCTCCACCATTAAACTGAGGCCGTAACCTTTATGGCCTGAGTCCATGCCGCCCAAAGGCAATATCGTGCCCTTGGGCTCGGCAAACAACACTGCCGGATCGGCACTGGCTTGGCCATGGCCGTCCATGACCCATGCAGCAGGTAGACACTTTTTCTCATTGAACAAACGATTGGTCATGCCGTTGGTCGTGGCCGAGGTTGAAACGTCGACCATGATGGCTTGCTTCGAGCTTGGAATACCAAAAGAAACAGGATTGGGCGTGAAGACGGGGTCTAAGCCGCCAAAGGGCGCAACACTGCTGGAGTTGGGGTCTGAGCAATGCAGTGCCATCAACATGCCAAGCTTCGTTGCACGCTGATGGTAGGCCGCAAGACAAGCAATGTGGTGGCTGCGTTTGATCACAACGGTGCAAGTGCCCTGCTGCTTAGCGCGTTCGATTGCCAGATCCATGGCACGCAATACAAGCCAAGGACCAGGCAATCGTTTGCCATCCCAAGTGATGGCAGCAGGAAAATCTGACACCACTTCTGGTTGGCCGTTTTGAGTCATTTTTCCAGAGGTCAGCTCCGTCAAATAAGGTGCCAACAAACCCAAACCGTGGGTTGTATGACCCAATAAATCACCTTCAACCAAGATATCTGCAACAGCTTGTGATTTCTCAGCGTCCAAGCCAGTGGCCGCCAGCAGCGATTTTGCAAAAAGGCTTAATTCATTGACCTTGTATTTCAAACCAGTCTCCCCTTTTTTTATCGGACAAGCCTTCCTGGATGGTTGGCCTTCAGTGCCATATTAGCGATTTTTGCCATCTGAGCAAGGCTGCTCTTGGCGAGAGATAATCCAAGTGTTCTGACTGAGCAAACTCGGCCTTGATTCAACGTCACTTGATTTAAAAATGCAAATTAACTCTCATCGCATGGACGGGGTCGACACCCCCATCATCCCCACCATTGCAGCTTTGGTCAGAAACAACCCGGGCACCATTTCCCTCGGGCAAGGTGTGGTCAATTACGGCCCACCCGCAGAAGCCATTGCAGCCCTGCCCGGCATGATGGGTGATGGCAGTTTGCACAAATACTTAGGTGTCAGCGGGCATCCTGGCTTGGTCGAAGCCATCCAAGCCAAATTGGCTCAAGAAAATCAAGTGCAACTGGGTTCCGACGCCATGCTGATGGTCACTGCGGGCAGCAACATGGCTTTTTTAAATTCAGTCCTAGCCGTGGCCGACCCAGGCGATGAATTTATCTTGCCCATGCCGTTTTATTTCAACCAAGAAATGGCCATTCGGATGTGCGGCTGTGTACCTGTGCCCGTTCCCACCCATGACGATTTCAGCTTGAACATCGAAGCCATGGCAGCGGCCATCACACCGCGCACGCGCGCTATTTTGACGGTATCCCCCAACAACCCAACCGGCGCTGTTTACTCAGAAGCTTCGCTGCGTGCCATCAACGCCCTGTGCGCACAACGTGGTCTTTACCACTTCAGTGACGAAGCCTACGAGTACTTTACCTATGAAGGTGTGAAGCACTTTTCGCCAGCCAGTATTCCGGGGGCCATGAAGCACACCTTGTCGTTTTACTCGATGTCCAAGAACTACGGCATGGCCAGTTGGCGTGTGGGCTATGTGGTGTTTCCAGCCAACTTATTTGATGCCATGAACAAGGTGCAAGACACCAACCTCATCTGTGCGCCCATGCCTTCTCAATTGTTGGCCCTGCAAGCATTGAAAAAAGGTCGCCCATGGGTTGAACCCAAAGTGGCAGCCTTAAGCCAAGTGCGTCAAACGGTTTACCAAGCGCTAGAAGCTTTGGGTGACTTGGTGCAATTCCCAAAAACGCAAGGTGCGTTTTATGTGCTGATGAAACTACCTGGTTTGAAAGAAGGCATCGAGCCCATCGCCTTCAATCGCGCCATGACAGAGAAGTTCAAAGTGGCGTCCATACCTGGCTTCGCATTTGGTCTGACGCAAACGCGCGAAGCCAACTACCAACGTTTGTCCTATGGTGCGTTGGAGGCAGCGAGTGTGGCTGAAGGTGTGCAGCGGTATGTGGCGGCTGTGCAAGATTGGTACAGCACTTACTGAGGCGCTTTCTGAGTTGCCTACTGAAGCCCACCCTTCAGCGCATCAGGCAGCGGCAAGGGCATGACTTCAATGCCCTCCTCCAGCAAGTCTTGCGTTTCTTCCGCCGAGGCTTGCCCACGGATGTTGCGCTCTTCTGATTCACCGTAGTGCATCTTGCGCGCTTCTTCTGCAAAGTTTTGACCGACGTCTTCGGTGTTGGCAATGACGTGCTTGACCATCTTCATCCAAGCTTCTTGCACCATTTCTGCCGCTTCAGGGTGAACTTGGGCCAGGCTTGAGGCCACAGCTTCTGGGGAGGGTACTGCAGACACTGCGGGCAAACCAGTCGAACCGGTCAAACCAATATTAGGCGCGACAGAACCGGCTGCTTTAGACGACTCTTCTTTGGCTACCAACTTGGCCTGACGAGGTTCTTCTGCACCAAAATTCAAGCGCGGCGCAGAAGGCAACTTTCGCACTTCGGTGTTGGCGCACAAGGGGCAAGCTACCAAATTTCTTTCGCGCTGCGACTGGTAATCGTCTTCAGAGCCAAACCAGCCCTCAAAGGTGTGCATGCCAGCGCACTGAAGGTTCAAGACTTTCACGCCGCATTCACCCAAGTTAAATCATGCTGACCCGATAAATAGTTCTGCAACCAAAACATGCCAGTGAGGGTTTTGCCGTCGGTCACTTCGCCCTTCAAGCAAGCTTGTTTCAAGGCCTCAGGGGTTTGCGTGATGACTTCCAAAAACTCGCCCGGGTCAAGCTGACGCTTACCTAAGCTTAAATCTTTGGCAAACCAAATTTCAATGAACTCGGTTGAATAAGAAATAACAGGGTGCATCACGCCTGCCTTCGCCCACTGCTTGGCGCTATAACCTGTCTCTTCAAACAGCTCACGTTGCGCACACTCAAGGGTTGATTCATTGGGGTCGAGCTTGCCGGCAGGAAACTCGAGCATCACTTGCTGCACGGGGTATCTGTATTGACGCTCCATCACCAACTGCAAGGGCTGGCCTGGCACTTCCAGCAAAGGAACGATCATGACCGCACCAGGATGAATGACATATTCACGCAAGGCCTGTGTGCCATCGGGCAACGCCACCGTATCGCGGAAAGCATGGAGAAAAGAACCCCTGAAGAGCTCCTGACTCTTCAGCTTGGATTCAATCAGATGTGAATCCATCTGATTGACCCTGCTCAATTGGCCAACATTTGGGTCACTGAGCTGGCGCACAATGACATCAATGCGCCCGGCACGATGCCCAACACCAAGACCAGCAGACCATTGAGAGACAGCACAATGCGGACATCGGTATCGGCTGTGACGGTGGTGGCTGTTACGGCTTCATCAAAGTACATCACTTTGACAACCCGCAGGTAGTAGAACGCGCCAATGAGTGACATGGCCACTGCAAACACGGCCAAGGCAATGTCGGCTGTGTGGCCTGAAGCAATCAAAGCTTGCAGCACAGACAACTTGGCATAGAAGCCCACCATGGGTGGAATGCCGGCCAAGGAGAACATGCAGATGGCCATCACGCCGGCGTACAAAGGACTGCGGTTGTTCAGCCCTGCCAAATCTGTAATTTCTTCACTCTCAAAACCTTGGCGAGCCAAGAGTAGGATGATGCCAAAAGTGGCCAAGGTGGTGAGCACATAACCCACGACATAGAACATGGCTGAGCTGTATGCGTTGGCGCCCATGGCGGCGTTGCCACTGACCACGCCCGACATCAGGCCAATCAAGACAAAGCCCATTTGGGCGATGGTGGAATAGGCCAACATGCGTTTGAGGTTGGTTTGCGCAATGGCCGCCAAGTTACCTACCAGCAACGAAGCAATGGCCAACAGCGCCAGCATTTGCTGCCAGTCGATGGCCATGGGCAACAGGCCTTCCACCAACAAACGAATGGCGATGGCAAAGGCCGCCAATTTAGGTGCACCTGCAATCATGAGTGTGGCCGCTGTAGGCGCACCTTGGTAAACGTCGGGCACCCACATGTGGAACGGCACCACGCCCAGCTTGAATGCCAAACCAGCCACCACAAACACCAAACCAAAGACCAACACTTGGTGCTTCACCTGGCCGCTGGCAATCACTTTGAAAACAGTGGCCAAATCCAGTGACCCCGTTGCACCGTACAACATGGACATGCCGTACAACAAGAAGCCTGAAGCCATGGCACCCAACACAAAGTACTTCATGGCCGCTTCTGTGGCTTGGGTGTTGTCGCGGCGCAATGCCACCAACGCATAGCTAGACAAGGTGAGCAGTTCAAGGCCGAGGTACAACACCAAGAAGTTTTGGCTGGAGATCATGACGCTCATGCCGAGCAATGCAAACACCGAGAGGCTGAAGAGTTCGCCACCGCGGAGCATGTCACGATCGCCCGCATAGGGACGCGCATAAACCAGAGTGACCATGACGGCAATGGTGGAGAAACACTTGAGCCAATGGCCCATGGGGTCGGACACGACCAGGCGTCCAAAACCATACAGGGTATGACCAGCATCGGCGTAGAAAGCATGTAGCAAGGCAACGCCACCCAAGGAGGCCAAGCTCAAAACGTAAGTCACTGTGCGCTTTGGGCTTGTCACCAGCAGGTCGACCAGCGCGATCACGCAGGCCATCACCAGCAACACGATTTCTGGATAGATCGTCATCCAGCTGGTTGAATCAATCATGTCTATTCTCTCTATTCATTAAGTTTCAGCTGATCACAAGCGATCAAGGCAATTTGGAAGCAGCCACGTGCTCCAACAAATTGGCCACAGAGACTTCCATCACATCGGTGAAAGGCTTTGGATACAAGCCCATGTACAAAACGGCGATGGCCAACAAAGCCATGACCGTGAATTCGCGGGCGTTGATGTCCGTCAACTCTTTGACATCGTCATTGGTCACAGGGCCGAGGTAAACACGCTTGAACATCCAGAGGGTGTATGCCGCGCCAAAGATCAAGGCAGAGGCGGCCAACAAACCCACGACGAAGTCGTACTTGACTGCGCCGAGAATGACCATCCACTCACCCACAAAACCTGCCGTGCCTGGCAAACCGCAGTTGGCCATGGCAAACAGCAACGCAAAGGCAGCAAACTTCGGCATGGTGTTGACCACTCCGCCATAGCTTGAAATTTCTCGCGAGTGAACGCGGTCGTACAACACACCAATCGATAAGAACATGGCCGCTGACACAAAGCCGTGTGCAATCATTTGCACCAAACCACCCGAGACGCCCAGCGGATTGAAGATGAAAAAGCCCAATGTCACAAAGCCCATGTGCGCCACAGAGGAGTAAGCCACCAGCTTCTTCATGTCTTGTTGAACCATGGCCACCAAACCCACATAGACCACAGCCACCAACGACAAAACAATCATGAAGGTGGCCCACTCACGCGAAGCGTCGGGGGCAATGGGCATAGAGAAACGCAAGAAGCCGTAGGCACCCAGTTTCAACATGATGGCGGCCAACACTGCAGAACCCCCGGTGGGCGCTTCAACGTGTACATCAGGCAACCATGTGTGAACGGGCCACATGGGCACTTTGACGGCGAAGGCGGCAAAGAAGGCAAAGAACAAGAAGTTTTGCGCCGTGGCAGACAAAGGCAATTCATGCCACGTGGCAATGTCAAAGCTACCGCCTGATTGGATGTACAAATAGATCAAGGCAATCAAGGTGAGCAATGAGCCCAGCAGGGTGTACAAGAAAAACTTGAACGCCGCATAGATCTTGTTGGGTCCACCCCAGATGCCAATGATCAAGTACATTGGAATGAGCGTGGCTTCAAAGAACACATAGAACAACAAGCCATCCAATGCAGAGAACACGCCAATCATCAATCCGGACAGGATCAAGAAAGCGGCCATGTATTGGTTGACTTTGCGGGTAATGACTTCCCAGCCAGCAATCACAACGATGACGTTGATGAATGCCGTCAAAATGACAAACCACAAAGAAATACCGTCAACCCCTAAGTGGTAGTTGACATTGAAGCGCTCGATCCAAGAAAGCTTCTCAACAAACTGCATCTCGGCCGTGTCGAGTTGGAAGCCGCTGTACAAAGGCAGTGTGACCAAAAAGCTGACCACAGCACCGACCAAAGCCAACCAACGCACAGACTTCGCCTGTTCGTCACGTCCCAAAGCCAATAAAACAATGCCAAACGCGATAGGCGTCCAAATGGCAAGGCTCAACAATCCCATTTTGTAAATCCTTATTTGTTGAGCCAGACGAAATACGTCATGAGCAAAAAGATACCCAAGATCATCACCAGTGCGTAGTGATACAAATAGCCGGTTTGCAGCTTGCGAGTCCAGTTGGCAACCATGCCCACCAACTTCCACGAGCCGTTCACGACCAATCCGTCGATCAAGGTGCGATCGCCGATCTTCCAAAGACCTGTGCCCAATGCGCGCGCGCCTCGTGCCAGGATGTTTTCATTGATCCAGTCCATGTAGTACTTGTTTTCAAAGATGACCACCAAGGGACGCAAGGCCCCTCCAATGGCAGCCGGCACCGCTGGATTGATCAAGTACATGTACCAAGACACCACCACACCCGCCAAAGCGAGCCAGAATGGTGCTGTAGAAACAGCGTGCATGGCCATGGCCACGGGACCATGGAACGCGGCGGCCAACTCTTTCATGGCATGGTGCTTCTCAGCATCAATAAAGATAGCGTCTTTGAAGAACTCGCCATACAGCATGGGATTGATGGTCATGTAACCAATGACCACCGATGGAATGGCCAACAAGATCAGGGGCACAGTGACCACCCAAGGTGATTCGTGCGGCTTGTTGTGGCCATGGTCATCATGATGTGCGTCATGGTGGGCATCATGGTGCGAGTCATCATGACCATGGTGCGCATCAGGGTTCTGGTCGTAGCGCTCTTTGCCATGGAACACCAAGAAGTACATGCGGAAAGAGTAGAAGGCAGTGACAAATACGCCAGCCAGCACTGCAAAGTTGGCAAAGCCTGCAGCAGCCAAGTGGCTTTCGTGCACGGCTTCAATGATGCTGTCTTTGGAATAGAAGCCCGAGAAAAATGGCGTACCAATGAGCGCCAATGAACCCAGCAATGCAGTGATCCATGTGATGGGCATGTACTTGCGCACACCGCCCATATAGCGAATGTCTTGGTTGTGGTGCAAGCCCATGATGACAGAGCCAGCCGCCAAGAACAACAAAGCCTTGAAGAAAGCGTGCGTCATGAGGTGGAACACTGCCACGGAGTAAGCCGATGCGCCCAAGGCCACAGTCATGTAACCCAACTGCGACAAAGTGGAGTAAGCCACCACGCGTTTGATGTCGTTTTGGATAATGCCCAAAAAGCCCATGAACAAAGCGGTGATGGCACCGATGATCATGATGAAGTTCAAGGCTGTTTCCGACATCTCAAACAAGGGTGACATGCGGGCCACCATGAAAATACCAGCCGTCACCATGGTGGCGGCGTGAATCAATGCGGAGATTGGCGTTGGGCCTTCCATGGAGTCGGGCAACCAGACGTGCAAGGGAAACTGAGCCGACTTGCCCATCGCACCAATGAACAAACAAATGCAAATGACTGTGACCAACATCCATGAGGTACCAGGCAATGTGAGTGCACCCAGTTCATCGGCTTTGGCAAAAGCTTCTGTGTAGTTCAGTGTTCCAGCATAAGCCGCAATCAGGCCAATGCCCAAAATGAAACCAAAGTCGCCAACGCGGTTGACCAAAAAGGCTTTCATGTTGGCAAAGATGGCCGTGGGCTTGTTGAACCAAAAGCCAATGAGCAAATAGGACACCAGGCCCACTGCTTCCCAACCAAAGAACAGCTGCAGCATGTTGTTGCTCATGACCAGCATCAACATGGAGAAGGTGAACAAAGAAATGTAGGCAAAGAAACGGTTGTAGCCTTCGTCTTCATCCATGTAACCAATGGTGTAGATGTGCACCATGAGCGACACAAAGGTGACCACGCACATCATCATGGCGGTAAGACCATCGACCAAGAAACCAATCTCCATTTTGAGATCGCCAACGATCATCCAGGTGTAGAGGGTTTCATTGAAACGTGCGCCATCAATGGCCACACTTTTCAAAGTTGTGGCAGACAAGATGAACGCAATCAAAACGCCCAAGATGGTAAGCGTGTGCGTTAGGCGGCGACCAATCCAGTTGCCACCAAATTGAGTTCCGAAAATACCTGCCAGCGCAGAGCCCACCAAGGGAGCCAGCGGCACTACAAGCAGTGTGGAAGCGTTGAGGGTTTGGCTCATATTCTTTTAACCTCTTAACCCTTGAGCGAATCGAGCTTGTCCACATTGATGCTGTTCAAATTACGGAACAGAAGCACCAAGATGGCCAAACCGATGGCAGATTCGGCTGCGGCCACTGTCAAGATGAAAAACACGAATACTTGTCCGTGCATGTCACCCAGGTAGTGGGAGAAAGCCACAAAATTCATATTGACCGCCAAGAGCATCAGCTCAATGGCCATCAACAACACAATCAAATTCTTTCGGTTCAAAAAGATACCGATGACCGACAGGGCAAACAACATGGCGCCCAATGACAAGTAGTGTCCAAGTGTCAATGTCATGATTTGCTCTCCTTGGGGGCATCTGCCTTGGCAGACGCTTCGGGTGTTTCTGGCGCTTCAGGAGCTTTGGGCGCCTCGCCTACTTTCACAGCATCCATCTTGACCATGACCAAACGATCGCTGGCACGCACATGGACTTGTTCGGAAGCACTGATGGCCTTGCTGTCTTTGCGCTCACGCAGCGTGAGCGCAATGGCAGCGATCATGGCAACCAACAAAATGGCCGCCGCAATTTGAATGGGCATGATGTAGTCGGTGTACAGCAAAATACCCAGCTCTTTGGTGTTGGAATACTGTTGGCCCATTTGACCCACTTCGACGGCCAACTTGGGCGCCTCAGAAGTTCTGAAACCACTCATGAGCACAGCAGCCATTTCAAGGGCAACCAAGGCACCCAAAGTGGCCGCCAACGGAAAATGCTTCCAAAAGCCGGCGCGCAAGGTGTCAAGGTTGATGTCGAGCATCATCACCACAAACAAAAACAGCACCATCACGGCACCTAAGTAGACCAAGACCAAGGTCATGGCCAAGAACTCTGCTTGCAAAAGCAACCACAAGCCAGAGGCTTGTGAAAAAGCCAACATCAAAAACAACACGGCATGCACCGGGTTGCGCGCAGTCACGACTCGAAAGGATGCAAACAAGAGCACCACCGAGAAGAGATAAAAGAAACCAGTTTTGACGTCCATGGGTTGTCGCTTGTTAGTTTGGTAAATCAGCCAATCAACGGTACTTGGCATCTGCTGCTTTGGATGCAGCAATGTCTTTTTCGTAACGATCGCCTACTGCCAAGAGCATCTCTTTGGTGTAGTGCAAATCGCCGCGCTTCTCACCGTGGTACTCCAAGATGGAGGTTTCAACGATGGAATCGACCGGGCAACTTTCTTCGCAGAATCCACAGAAGATGCACTTGGTCAAATCGATGTCATAGCGCGTGGTGCGGCGCGAACCGTCAGCACGAACATCCGACTCAATGGTGATGGCCATGGCAGGGCAAACTGCTTCACACAGCTTGCAAGCAATGCAGCGTTCTTCACCGTTTTCGTAACGGCGCAAAGCATGTAAGCCCCTGAAGCGAGGCGACAAAGGCGTCTTCTCTTCGGGGAATTGCAAAGTGACCTTGCGACGAAAAGCATAACGCCCCGTCAAGGCCATGCCCTTGACCAACTCAAACAGCATGAAGCTTTTGAGGAAGTCTTTGAGCGAGAAATTGGATACAGCCACAGTAGACATGTCTTAACCCGGTTATTTCCAAATGTTCCAAGGCGAGTGCAACCACGCGCCCACAATCAACAGCCACACCAAGGTGACTGGGATGAAGATCTTCCAACCCAAACGCATGATCTGGTCATAACGGAAACGCGGAAATGTGGCGCGAATCCAAATGAACATCGATACGACAAAGAAGGTTTTGAGACCCAACCAAATCCAACCTGGGATCCAGTTGAACAAGGCACTGTCGATGGGCGACATCCAGCCACCCAAGAACATGATCACGGCCAAGATAGAGACCAACCACATGCTGGCATATTCGGCTAAGAAGAAGATGGCAAAGCCCATGCCGGAATACTCCACCATGTGACCCGCCACAATTTCAGCCTCCCCTTCCACCACGTCAAAGGGGTGGCGGTTGGTTTCAGCCACACCAGAGATGAGGTAGACCATGAAGATGGGGAACAAAGGCAACCAGTTCCATGACAAGAAGTTCAGGCCCATGTTGGCCATTTCGCCCTTACCCTGAAGCAGCACAATTTCGGTGAGATTCATGCTGCCCGTGACCATGATGACCACCACGAAGCAAAAGCCCATGGCAATTTCGTAGCTCACCATTTGCGCAGAGGCTCGCAAGGCACCCAAGAAAGCGTACTTGGAATTGGAAGCCCAACCTGCAATGATGACGCCGTAGACCTCAATAGAGGTAATGGCCATGACCAACAAAAGACCCGCATTCAAATTGGTGAGCGCCACTTCGGGCCCAAAAGGAATGGCCACCCATGCGGCCAAGGCCGGCATGATGGCCATGATGGGGCCTAAACGGAACAAGCCAGGGGCCACAGCCGAGGGTGTGATGAGCTCTTTGGTCAAGAGCTTGATGGCATCGGCAATGGGCTGAAGCAATCCGAAAGGACCCACGCGGTTGGGTCCGATGCGAACTTGCATGAAGCCGAGCAACTTACGCTCCCACAAAGTGAGGTAGGCCACGGCACCCATGAGCGGCGCCAAGACGCACACAATTTTGATCAAGATCCACAAGACGGGCCAAACCATCGTGGCCCACCAAGTGGTGGCGATGGCATTCAGACCACCGTTGTACAGCGCGTCGATCATGCGTGCACTCCTTCAGCAACAGCTTGGGCACTTGCAGCGGCATTTCTGGCATCTGCCGTCAATTGCAAAGACGGTGCGCGGCGTACCAAACTGTCGAGTTGATAAATAGAGGCCACGCAAGGGTTGTCAACTTGGCCCGCCAATCGAACTTCAGAACCAACAGCATTGCTGAGATTCAAAGGTGTGGCGCTAATTTGCTTCAACACATCTTGCGAGGTTTCAAAGGCCAATTGGGGCAAGCCAAGCATGTTGGCCAAGACGCGCAAGACTTTCCAAGCCGGACGGGTTTCAGCCAAAGGCTTTACCACCGCGTGGAAGCTTTGCAAGCGACCTTCAGCATTGACGAAGCTGCCCGATGTTTCTGTGAACGGTGCAATAGGCAGCAACACGTCTGAGAAAGCCATATTGGTTTTGAAGGGGCTGAGTGTGACGACCATTTGCATGGCGGCCAAGGCTGCTACGGCTTTGGTGCCAGCCGCTGAATCTTCAACGGGTTCTGTGTTGAGCAGCAAAGCGGCTTTCAAACCACCGGCCAACATTTGCGCAGCGTTCAAACCGCCTGTTTGAGGCTGAGCCTTGGCCCACTGTGCTCCCACTGTGTTGGCGGCTTCTGTGAGGTAGCCATAAGTAGCGCCAGTGTTTTCAGCAATCCCTTTGGCCAAGCTGAGCAAGCTAGAGGCATTGGCATGATGGGCTGCTGCATTGCCCAACAAAATAGCTTTGCGCTCGCCGCCCAAGAGCGACTTGGCAATGGCTTGTGCTTCAGGTGTAGCTTGACCATTGGCCGGGGCTGTCACGCCCTTCTCTGCTGCAATGGCAGCCGCCACGTTGGCCATGCTCTGCGCCCAGGCACTGGCTTCTTGCACGTCGGCATGCTTCACAGGCATGGCCCATGCATCAGCCCCATTGAACAAGGCTTTAGAAGTGATGGCATTGACTTGACCACCATTGCGCTGTGCTTGACGAATGCGCTGCGCAAACAGCGGATGGTCTTTGCGCAAATTGCTGCCTACCACCAACACACGTTGGAGCTGAGACAAGCTGGCAATGGAGGTGCCCAAATAGCGCACACCCTCTGCTTTTGCAAACTCGGCATTGCGCAGACGGTAATCAATGTTGTCAGAACCCAATGAGCGAACCAGCGTGCTGGCCAGATGCAATTCTTCGAGGGTGCTGTGCGGGCTGACCAATGCACCGATGCTGCTGGCACCATGGTCTTTGCTGATTTGGTTCAAACCATTGGCCACATATTCCAAAGCCGTTTGCCAGTCGACTTCTTTCCACTCTCCACCCTGTTTGATCATAGGGGCGCGCAGACGGTCGGCACTGTTCAAAGCTTCGTAAGAGAAACGATCGCGGTCGGCAATCCAGCATTCGTTCACATCTTCGTTTTCCAAAGGCACCACGCGGAGCACTTCGTTGTTCTTCACTTGCACCACCAAGTTGGCACCCGATGAATCGTGTGGCGCCACAGACTTGCGACGTGACAACTCCCATGTGCGTGCGCTGTAACGGAATGGCTTGCTGGTGAGCGCGCCCACGGGGCAAATGTCAATCATGTTGCCTGAGAGTTCAGAGTCAACCGATTGGCCCACGAAGGTTTCAATTTCTGCATGCTCACCACGGTGCGACATGCCCAACTCCATCACGCCAGCCACTTCTTGACCGAAGCGAACGCAACGTGTGCAGTGAATGCAACGGCTCATCTCTTGCATGCTGATGAGCGGGCCCACATCTTTATGGAACACCACACGTTTTTCTTCTTCGTAGCGTGACTTGCTGCCACCATAACCCACAGCCAAGTCTTGTAACTGACACTCGCCGCCTTGGTCGCAGATGGGGCAATCGAGCGGGTGATTGATCAGCAAGAATTCCATCACAGACTCTTGCGCCTTGATGGCCTTGTCTGATTTGGTACGAACAATCATGCCTTGCGTGACGGGCGTCGCGCATGCAGGCATGGGCTTGGGTGCTTTTTCCACATCGACCAAGCACATGCGGCAGTTGGCCGCAATGCTCAATTTCTTGTGATAGCAGAAGTGAGGAATGTAAGTGCCGGCCTTTTCGGCGGCATGCATGACCATGCTGCCTTCCAAGACCTCAACTTTTTTACCGTCTAGTTCAATTTCAACCATGGTGGTCTGCCGTCTTATACGTAAGCGGGGACCATGCAGGTCTTGTGCTCAACGTGGTACTCAAATTCGTGACGGAAATGTTTGATCATTCCGCGCACAGGCATGGCGGCGGCATCACCCAAAGCGCAGATGGTGCGGCCTTGAATGTTGTCTGCCACCGAGTTCAACAGGTCGAGGTCGCTGGCGCGGCCGTGACCATTTTCAATTCGATCGACCATGCGCCACAACCAACCTGTACCTTCGCGGCAAGGTGTGCATTGGCCACATGATTCGTGGGAGTAGAAATAAGACAAACGCTGCAAAGACTTCACCATGCAACGCGTGTCGTCCATCACGATGACCGCGCCAGAACCCAGCATGGAGCCGGCTTTGGCAATCGAGTCATAGTCCATGGTGCAATCCATCATGATGCTGGCGGGCAATACCGGGGCTGAAGAGCCGCCAGGGATAACCGCTTTCAAATTGCGACCACCTCGCACACCGCCAGCCAACTCCAAGAGCTTGGCAAAGGGCGTGCCCATTGGAATTTCGTAATTGCCAGGACGCTCGACGTCGCCGCTGACGGAATAAATTTTGGTGCCGCCGTTGTTGGGCTTGCCACATTCCAAATACGCCTGACCCCCATTGCGAATGATCCAGGGGACCGCTGCAAAAGTTTCGGTGTTGTTGATGGTGGTGGGCTTGCCGTACAAACCAAAGCTGGCGGGAAATGGTGGTTTGAAGCGAGGCTGGCCTTTTTTGCCTTCCAAAGATTCCAGCAAGGCTGTTTCTTCACCGCAAATGTAGGCCCCGAAGCCATGGGATGCATGCAACTGGAAGTTGAAGCTGCTGCCCATGATCTTGTCACCCAGATAGCCTGCTGCGCGCGCTTCTTCTAAAGCCGCTTCAAAGCGTTCGTAGGTTTGGAAAATTTCGCCGTGAATGTAGTTGTAACCCACGTTGATGCCCATGGCGTAGGCCGCAATGGCCATGCCTTCAATCACGATGTGAGGATTGAATTGCATGATGTCGCGGTCTTTGCAAGTACCCGGTTCGCCTTAGTCAGAGTTGCAAACCAAATACTTTTGACCGGGGAACTGACGGGGCATGAAGCTCCACTTCAGACCGGTAGGGAAACCCGCACCGCCCCTGCCGCGCAACGCAGACTCTTTGACCGTGGCAATCACTTGGTCTTGCGTGAGGCCTTCGCCGCCATCTTTGCCCAAGATTTTGCGCAAGGCTTGGTAACCACCGCGCGCTTCGTAATCTTTCAGGCGCCAGTTTTTGCCATTCAAGCCCGCCATGATTTGCGGGCTGAGGTGACGCTCGTGGAAAGAAGTTTCCAAGCCGGTGGCCGCAAAACGCGACAACAACTGATTCAAATCAGCGCTCATGCTGCGCCTCCAGATTTTTGCAATGTATCGACCAACTCATCGAGCTTTTCGTTGCTCATGAAACTGCACATGGTGCGATCGTTGACCAACAAAACGGGCGCATCAGCGCAAGCACCTTGGCACTCGCTGGGTTGCAATGTGATGAGGCCATCGGCAGTGGTTTCGCCAGCCTGAATACCCAAACGTTTTTGCAAGTGGGCCAATGCTTGTTGGCCGCCACGCAATTGGCAAGGCAAATTGGTACAAACATTCAACTTGAACTTGCCCAATTTGTGCTGGTTGTACATGTTGTAAAAAGTGGTGACTTCGTGCACAGCCATGGGCGCCATGCCCAAGTAGTCGGCCACAACTTTTTCGCTCTCGGGGCTGACCCAACCGAGCTCTTGTTGCACGATGGACAAGCAGGCCATCACAGCAGATTGCTTTTGTTCGGCGGGGAATTTGGCCACTTCGCGTGCGAAGCGGGCTTTGGTCGCATCAGAGATCATCGGTCAATCTCTCCAAACACAATGTCCATGGTTCCAATGATGGCCACTGCGTCGGCCAACATGTGGCCACGGGCCATTTCATCAAGGGTCGCCAGATGGGCATAGCCCGGGGCACGGATTTT
>JACCDG010420349.1_pt1 | contig 25342 bp, 24 predicted proteins | sample 7442471 | NCBI WGS metagenome assembly JACCDG01 (sample SAMN15323444, study PRJNA562643) | freshwater metagenome | isolation source: river surface water | place: USA:Blue River Watershed | collected 2017-08-17 | reverse complement strand
TTCATGGCCGAGTTCCATGCCTTTGACGTGTTCAGCGTGGCCGTGTTTTCAATCGAATTCGTTTTACGCGTTTGGTCGTACAGCGAAAAATACATCCACAACGGTGGTACCGCGTGGCAAGGCCGCAAAGAGTACGTGTTCAGCTTCTACGGCATCATCGACTTTGTCAGCACCGTGCCGTTCTACTTGCAGCTGCTTTTCCCAGGCGCAGATTTGCGCGTGTTGCGCATGTTCCGTTTGATGCGAATTTTCAAACTGTCGCGCTACAACAGCGCGTTTGAAGACATGGTGGCGGCTGTCAAAGCTGAGAAAGACTCTTTCTCCTCAGCTGTGTTCTTGCTGTTCATCAGTTGTTTGCTGTTCTCTTCGTTGATTTACATCATCGAAGGTCATGAGCAACCCGAGGTGTTTCCCTCCATCCCTGCGGCGATGCACTGGTTTGTCATCACCATCATCTCGGGCTGGGGCAATGTGGACCCCGTCACGTTCCTTGGCTCTTTGTTGGTCATCCTGACGCAAATCTTGTCCATTGCTTTGGCCGCCATTCTGACGGGTGTGGTGGCCACGGCCTACACCGCTCAAGTTGAACGTCGTCAAGCGTTGTATGAGATGGAAGTTCGTTCTGTGTTGGCCGATGGCGTTGTCACCGATGAAGAACAAGCCAAACTTAAAATGATGCAAGCCAAGCTTGGCATGTCAGACGACCAAGTGCAATCCATCGTCAATCAGATGGAAGAAGAAAAGCACATTTCGGCGGCCAACAAGCAATCGTAAATTTCAACTGAAAGCAATCATGGACAACGGCGCCTACGAGAAATACAAGCAAGAGAACCCCGACGTCTACACGCCACTCTCGACCTACGACTATGTGGACCAGTTTGTCCACAAATTGACGATGGCCGAGTTGGTGGTGTGCGGGGTGGCTGTGGTGCTGGCTGTGTTGGCTCTGTACAAACTTTTTGCCAAACGAAAAGACAAAGAAGATCACCACGAGTAAAGGAAAAGAGATGAGTGAAGTTCCAGAAACCGAATTGCCAGAGCACGGCAACGATCCGTTTCGCACGCGTTGTGCCATGTTGGTCTCTTTGTTGGCCATGTGTTTGGCCATTGCCAGCTTGGGCGGCAACAACGCCTCCAAAGAAAGCATGAGCAACAACATCTTGGCATCGAACGCCTATTCGTTCTACCAAGCCAAAAACATCCGCCAGACCGACTACAAAATCGCAGCCGACGAGCTGCGCATCCAGCTCAGCAATGACAAGTTCTCGCCTGCTGGCAAAGCCTTGGCTGAGAAAAAACTTGAAGCCTACGAAAAGAACATTGCACGCTACGAGTCCGAACCAGAAACGGGTGACGGCAAAAAAGAGCTGATGGAAAAGGCCAAAGCGCACGAACATGAACGTGACATCGCACTGCGACAAGATCCATGGTTTGACTACGCAGAAGCCCTGCTGCAAATTGCCATCGTGCTCACCTCAGTGGCCATCCTGACGGGGGCACATGTGTTGTTCTGGGTGCCATGCGCCTTAGGCATGCTGGGTATTTTTTCAACCATCAACGGCTTCTTGCTTTTGATTTAAATCATCCCCCTCCAGCAAAAGGCTCCAATTGGGGCCTTTTTTATTCACTTGCACGTGATGCGTAAAGGAAAATAAAAATCATGACTGCCCACACCACACACGCCCACGCATCGCCACTTGCCAAGATTTACAAGTGGTTGTTTGACCCCGAGTTCAAACACGGCTTCCACCAAACCGTCGAGCGCAGTATTGGTTTCTTGATCATCGCCAGCGTGATTGCGGTGCTGATTGAAAACACACCCGAAATCTACAACGCCAATGCCGCATGGTTTCACTGGTTTGACGTGGTGACCGTTGGTATCTTCACAGCGGAATATCTGATGCGCTTGGCCACCGCGCACTTGAACCCAGAGTTTGCAGGCAAGTCTTTCCCACGTTTGCGCTACGCCTTCAGTTTTTACGCCTTGGTGGACTTGGTGGCCATCGCGCCGTTTTACTTTGCACGTTTTGTGGACGTGGATGTAGAAATGCTGCGCGTGCTGCGGGTGTTGCGATTGGCACGGATGTTCAAGCTCTCGCGCCAGCTCATCCCGGCTTGGAAAGAGTTTCAAGTCCTGAACGAAGGCCGCAGCATGCGCGCCAAAGTGTTTGCCATGCTAGAGCCTACCGGCCACTCGGGCCGTTTGCACACCTACATCGACAACTTCATTGTGTTTTGGATTGCTTTGTCCATCACCTGTGTGGTGTTTGAAACCGTTGAATCTGTTCGTGCGCTTTTTGCCAGCGAATTCATGGTGATTGACGTGATCGCGTTCACCATCTTCACCATCGAATACATCGCACGCGTTTACTCTGCGCCAGAGAACCCAAAGTACAAACACCTGCGGATGCCGCATTGGGCGCACATCCGAACCGGACAAGCCATCATTGATTTGCTGTCTATCTTGCCGTTCATTTTGGAGAGCTTGTTCAGCCAACACTTGGACTTGCGCTTCTTGCGCGTCTTCCGTTTGATGCGCATGCTCAAACTCACCCGCTACACCTCGGCGATGGAAACGCTCTACAAAGTGGTGCTGCGTGAATGGCAAATCATCTTTGCCTCCGTCTTTGTGATGATGCTATTGGTGGTGCTCACCGCCAGCTTGGGTTATTTGTTTGAGCATCCCGCACAACCAGACAAGTTCGAGAACATTCCCCAATCCATCTACTGGGCTGTGGTCACGCTGGCTTCGGTGGGCTATGGCGACATCTCGCCCATCACGCCCATGGGTCGCGCACTCACGGTCGTCCTTGCCTTGCTGGGTATTGGTATCTTTGCCATCCCCGCCGGTTTGTTGGCCTCGGCCTTCACCGACCAACTGCGCATTGACCGCGACGCCTTCAAGCACCGCCTGATGATGGCCTACGAAGACGGCTTGCTCGACAACGCAGAGCGTGAACTCATCGTGGCCGAAGCCGAGCGTTTGCATTTGTCGCACGAAGAGGTCAAACGCCTCACCGAAGAAGCGAAAGCCGAATTTGCAGCCAAGGAATCAGAACACCTCACACATGCAAATGGTTTGGTGCTGGACGCCACAGCGCATCCACAACTGGCGGCGGCTCAGTTCAGCCTTTTGGTCAGCCAATTGGATTTGATTGCCCAAGCCACCGGCACTGACACACTGCGTCAAAGCCTCAGCCATAGCAAAGGTGATGCAACAGCCGCTCTGGCCGTGCTGAACCTCTTGGATCAAAAACACGGCTGAGTGACGTGAGTTAACCCTGCGACAGCAGGGTTGCATGTTTGCGTTTAACGTATCGCTATGACGCATTTTTATGAACCTCGCCTAGGCCACGGCCTGCCCCACGACCCCTTCAACGCCATCGTCGGTCCACGTCCCATCGGCTGGGTCTCCACCCGCAGCAACGAGGGGGTTTTGAACCTCGCCCCCTATAGCTTCTTCACGGCCTTCAACTACGTGCCGCCCATCGTGGGCTTCTCCAGCACAGGCCCCAAAGACTCGCTGCGCAATGTGCAAGAAAACGGCATGTTTGTGTGGAACCTCGTCACCCGCCCACTCGCCGAAGCCATGAACCAAACCTGTGCCCCCGTTGGCCCCGAGGTCAACGAATTTGAGTTGGCAGGTTTGACCGCAGCACCCTCACGCGTGGTGGATGTGCCGCGTGTGGCAGAGAGCCCCGTGTCATTTGAATGCCGCAGCACACAAATTATTCAGCTCGAAGGCCTCGACAAACAAAAAGTGCCCACATGGTTGGTGTTAGGCGAAGTGGTGGGCATTCACATTGCCGATCATTTGTTGAAAGATGGCATTTATGACACCGCCAGCGCAGGCCATATTTTGCGTGGTGGCGGCCCTGCCGATTACTTCACCATCGGACCAGAGCAACTCTTTCACATGTGGCGCCCCAAGGCTTAAAACCTGCCCATCTGAACAGGCAACCCCTCACTTGGGACGATCAGGACTCGGCACATCGACCGTGAAATAGGGTCGCTCTTTGTAGCCCAACACATACGCCGTGATGTTGGATGGAAATGTCTGCACCGCCGTGTTGTAGTCCTGCACCACCTTGACGTAACGCTCGCTTGTAATTTGGATGCGGTTGTCAACGCTGGCCAGTTGCGCTTGCACGTCAATGAACGTCGGGTTAGCACGCAATTCTGCGTTGCTTTCAGAAACCGCTAAAAGTTGGGTAACGGCACTTGTTACATCACTTTGAGCTTGCTGATATTTTTCTAATTTCTGCGCATCGTTGAGCAAATCGGGGACCGCATCTATCGCCATGGCTTTGTCCCTGGCGTTCATCACAGCGGTCCATTTCGGTTGATCGAAATCTTGTTGGGCTTTCAACAGATTCAACAAGTTCGTCACCACCGCCGTACGACGTTGGTACTCGATCAACAGCTCAGCGCCCGTGGTCTTCAGCTGTGCTGAATCGTTCTCAAATTTCTTGTACCCGCACGCCCCTAGGCTCAACAGCACCAAGACCATGGAGAGGTTTATCAACCGACGCAGTGTGTGTTTCATATCAACCCAAGTGACAAATGATCAGGGGATTGAGTGTCGAAACATCACCACACGATGTCTGTTGCGCATCGCACATTGCATCAGCAAGGCATTGGCGAATGACATAAAAAAAGCCGCTGTCCGAAAACAGCGGCTTTTTGATCAGGGCTGAGGCTTGGCCTCAGCGAGGGTGATTAGCCCACCACCATCAAGTGGAAAGGCCACACGTACGCTTGCAGCGTCACGTACAAGCCCACCAAACAAGCCAGTGCGATCGAGTGGAAGAACACATAGCGCAAGATGTCGCCTTCGTGGTTGAACCAACGGGTTGCGGTAGAGGCCACAACGATGGACTGTGCGTCAATCATCTTGCCCATCACACCGCCTGAGCTGTTGGCTGCGCCCATCAAGTTGGCGCTGAGGCCCAATTGCTCAGCGGCTACTTTTTGCATGCCACCAAACAACACGTTCGATGCAGTGTCAGAACCGGTCATGGCCACACCAATCCAGCCCATCAAGGTACCGAAGAAGGGGTAGAACACGCCCGTGTTAGCAAATGCCAAACCGAGGGTGGTGTCCGTGCCAGAGAAACGTGTCAACGTGCCCAAGCCCAACATCAACACAATGGTCAAGAGCGAGTAACGCACCAACCAGAAAGTGCGTGCATAAGCACGCACGATTTCTGTGGGCTTGTACTTCATCACCAAAGCGCCAACGATGGCCGACACAAAAATGCCAGTGCCGGTCGCAGACAACAAGCCCAGTGTGTAGACCGCACCTTCTTTGGTGGGGTTAGGCACCACGGGTGGCATCTTCTCGATCAAGTTGTGCAAACCTTCGATGGGGAATGCAGGCGCCCAGATGCTGTTGAAGTAGGCCTTCACCGGTGGCAAGCCCCAGATGAACACAAACACAGACAAGATCGCCCAAGGTGTCCAAGCACGCACCAGCTCGGCACGTGTGTAGTGCGTCACAGGCAATGCAGGCTTGGCTTCGCCGCCGTCGGTTTCGTGGCCTTTGAGCGAGGTGGAAGTCCAAATGGTTTTCGGTTGCCACACGCGCAAGAACAAGATCAGACTGGTCATCGACACGATGGCTGCAATGATGTCCACCAGCTCTGGGCCGATGTAGTTAGACACCAAGAACTGAGGAATCGCAAACGACAAACCGGTCACCAAAATAGCGGGCCAAATTTCCATCATCGCTTTGCGACCGGCAAAGGCCCAGATCAACCAGAACGGTACGAGCAAAGAGAAGAAAGGCAACTGACGGCCAATCATCGCGGTGACTTCCATCAAGTCGTAGCCGTGCACTTTGGCCAGCGTGATCACAGGCGTGCCCAAAGCACCAAACGCCACAGGCGCGGTGTTGGCAATCAAGCTCAAACCAGAAGCAGCCAAAGGCGAGAAGCCCAAGCCAATCAAAATACCAGCCGTCACCGCCACGGGTGTACCGAAGCCAGCAGCGCCTTCGAAGAACGCGCCAAAACAGAACGCGATCAACAGCAACTGCAAGCGGCGGTCATCGGTGATGCCCGACAAAGAGTCTTGCAACACTTTGAAGCTGCCGTTTTGCTCGGCCATTTGTTGCAAGAAGATGATGTTCAACACGATCCAACCGATGGGCAACAAGCCCGTCAAGCCACCGTACATCGCAGCCTTACCGGCCATCTCTGCGGGCATACCATAAGCCAAGATGGCCACGGCCACGGCTGCGACCAAACCCAAACCTGCAGCGATGTGTGCTTTGATGTGCATGAAGCCCAAGGCCACCAACATCACCACCACGGGAATCGCCGCCAACAAGGTGGACACCACCATGTTGTTAAACGGGTCATAGACCTGTTGCCAAACCATACTCTTCTCCTTGAAACGTTGAATCAAAAATTGGTAATACCACTTATCCATAGTGTAAGAAGCTGGATACGGGCTAAGAGCTAGGTAATTACCCTGTTATAGGGCTTCTTCGGGGACGAATACTTCTAATTCAGCCAATAATTTGGTCTTACCACTTTTCAAATATATGGCACCACTGTCATCCCCTGTTGTTCGTTTGGCCGATAGCGTGGTCAACGAAATTGAGAGCCAAATTCTGGATGGTGCGCTGCGTCCGGGCGATCGCATCCCCTCCGAACGCAAACTTGCTGAAGACTTTGGCGTGTCTCGTCCCTCCATCCGCGAAGCCATTCAAAAGTTGGTCGCCAAGGGCTTGCTCATCACACGCCACGGCGGCGGCACCACCGTCACCAACAAACTCGACGCACCGTTTGTGGACCCATGGCAAGACATGGTCAAAGACCACCCCGTGCTGCATCGAGACATTTTGGAAGTTCGTGAAATGCTAGAAGCCCAAGCCGCTGAACTAGCAGCCCAGCGCGCCACCGATGTGGACATGGTCCGCCTCGACAAAGCCTTTGCAGCATTAGATGAAGCCTATGCCAGCAAAGACCTCGACAAATCCATCGCTGCGGATGTGGCGTTTCACCAAGCCATTGCCGAGACATCGCACAACGTGCTGATTGGTCACCTCACCGCCAGTTTGATGCGCGTCATCCATGACCACGTGAGCAACAACCTCAAACACTCCCACACGCGCCCCGCGCAATGGGACCAACTGCGCACACAGCACCGCACCATTTGGAAAGCCATCAAAGCCAACAAAGCGGACAAAGCCAGCGCCGCCGCCAAAGAACACAGTGTTTACATCCGCGAAAGCATTGAAAACAATGCGCTGGACGAACACCGCCGCGTCAGCGCCTTGCGCCGCGCAGGTACAAATTAGGCGCCGACAGGCACATCCCAATAAAGCCGCTGTGGGTTGTGGCTCAGCACATCGTCCAGATGCTGCGGCCCAACCCATGCGCTGAGTGCGGCAAACAACACGTCATAGGTGGCCAAGTGTTCGTGGTTGGTACAAGGCCAATCACTGCCCCACAGCAATGCAGTGGGCCCCAGCTCGTGCAACCAAAGATGGGCAAGACTCGCCGCATCCACGCCACCGAGGCGGTACGCACCACTGAGCTTGACGTAGGTCGCTGCATGTTGTGCACGTTGCACCAACGCAGCAATGCTTACGTCCATGACTCGCGCCTCGGTCGGTTTGGCCATGTGATCGACCACCAGAGGGATGTCCGATGGCAGCTGCCCCAACACCTCAGGCAATGCGCCTTGGTCGGTGTGTACTTCTAAGTGCCAGCCTAATTCATGCAGGGTTCGCCACAGGCGGTCTGCGCGTGTCCACGCAGCCACATCGTGCGAGACCCCTGCCAAGTTCAGGCGTATGCCGCGCACGCCAGCCGTATGCAAAGCATTTAATTCATCGGCAGGTGTGTCCGCAGCCAACACGGCCACACCACGCAACGCCTCGGGGTGCGCCTTTAAAGCTTGGAGCATCAAGTGGTTGTCAACACCCAAAAAACTAGGTTGCACGCACACGCCTCGCGTCACGCCAACGCCTTGCGCAAGTGCCATCCAATCTTGCAGTGCAGCGGTGTACTGCGGCACATAGCGCGCGCCTGCAACGGCCTCGCCCGCATTGAACACATGAAAGTGGGTGTCTACCCAATTTTTTGACGGTTTCAAATTCATGGTGTACATTCTAGTCCTCTAGATGTCTAGTTTCAAACCATGAGTACCGCAACCCTCACCCAAACACCTGGCCAGAGCCGATACGGCAAACTGGCCCTGGCTTTGCGCGATCGCATCTTGCAAGGTGAATGGGCACCAGGCGACATGATTCCAGCGGAATCAGCGCTGGCCCAAAGCTACGGCGTGGCACTGGGAACCATCCGACAAGCCCTGTCATTGCTGGTGGAAGATGGCGTGCTGCAACGCCGTCACGGCAAAGGCACCTTTGTGACCAAAGGGGTGGATGGCGCATCGATGATGCGTTTCTTTCGTTTTCGTGGTGTCGATGACGGCACCAGCGAAACCCCGCAATCACGCATCCTGTCCAGCCGCTTGCGGCGTGCCACCTCACAAGAGGCCAGCGTTTTTGGCCTGCCGCCAGATGCTCAAGTACTGCACCTTGAACGCTTACGCAGTTTGAGCCACGAGCCTTGTTTGCTAGAAACCATCGTCTTGCCTCTGCCACTTTTTGGAAAACTGGCGGAGTCTGACACGGATGTGTGGGACGACCTGCTCTATCCCATGTACCAACAACGGTGCGGCATCATGATTCAAAAAACACAAGACAGCCTGAGCTTCTCGCAGCTCAACGCCACCCAAGCCAAACGACTCAAACTGGCAGCCGCACACCCGTGCGTGCAGGTCGAACGCCAAGCGTTTGACATGGCCGGACGCTGCGTCGAATTGCGCACCACGCGTGGCGATGCGTTTTCATTCAAGTACACCGCGCAACTGCAGTAAACACACACATATCCAAAGGAGACACGACATGCTTCACAACACACCCCTTATTCGCCGCCATGCGCTGACAACGTTGGCCTTGGCATCATGGGCTTTGCACGGCGTAGCAACACCAGCCATGGCACAGAGCGCATTCCCCAACAAGCCCGTCACCTTGGTGGTCACTTACCCACCGGGCGGTGGCGCGGATGCCATGGCTCGCCTCATTGCGCCCAAGATGGGTGAAGCCCTGGGCCAGCCCGTGATCATCGAGAACAAGCCTGGCGCGAGTGGCCAAATTGGCGCCTCGGCGGTGGCCAAGACCGCACCCGATGGCTACACACTGATGCTGGATGCATCCTCTTTTTCAGCCAATCCAGCCCTGTACCCCAAGCTGCCCTATGACAGCCTCAAAGCCTTCAAACCCATTGGCGTGGTGGCTTTGTTTCCAAACGTGGTGTTGGTCAACGCCAACTTTCCTGCCAAAAATATTTCAGAGCTAACCGCGGCTGCTCGCAAAAGCAAAGATGCGGTGTCGTATGCCTCCTCGGGCAACGGATCTGCCCAGCATCTGGCAGGCGCATTGTTTGAGTCTGCAGCCAAAGTTGACATGGTGCACGTGCCCTACAAAGGCGGTGGCCCTGCCTTGAATGATGTGATTGGCGGTCAAGTGCCTCTGTTCTTTGGCAACTTAGCCTCCACACTGCAACATGTGCAGTCGGGCAAGCTCAAAGCGCTGGCGGTGACATCGGCCAAACGTTCGCCCATCTTGCCCGATGTCCCTACATTGGCCGAGTCTGGGTTGAAAGGCGCAGAGATTTACGAGTGGAACGCCGTGTTCGCCCCTGCCAACACACCCGAACCTGTGGTGAACAAATTGGCCGCTGCATTCCAACAAGCGCTGGAATCGCCCGAAGTCAAAGCACGTGTGGCGCAGCTGGGCGGCGACATTCAAAAAGGTTCGCCTGAGCAAGCCAAGAAATTCATAGAACAACAAATCAACCTGTGGAGCCACGTCATTAAGGAGCGTGGCATCACCACCGAATAAATTGTTGAAAGAAACCTATGAACGACCTGCACACCTCATCGCTCAATCGCCGCCAACTGTTGGCCAGCACGGCAGCGTCTGCGCTCGGCCTATCCCCGGTACTCGCACACGCAGAGGCTGCGTGGCCTAGCAAACCTTTGCGTTTGGTGGTGCCGTTTGCACCGGGCGGCAGCTCTGAAATTGTGGCGCGCGCCTTGGCTGGCGAAATGGCCAAGACGGTGGGCCAAAACGTGTTTGTGGACAACAAACCCGGCGGCGCAGGCAACATTGCCATGCAAGAGGTGGCCAACTCAACTGACGAACACACCCTCGTCTTGGGCCACATCGGCACCTTGGCGGTCAACCCCTACATCTTCCCGAAGCTGTCGTATGACGTGAACAAAGACTTCACGCCCATCACACTGATTTCCAAAGTGCCCAGCTTGTACGTGGTGCATCCCGACCTGCCCGTGAAGAACCTCAAAGAGTTTGTGGCTTACGCCAAAGCCAACCCAGGCCAACTCAACTACGGCTCGGCAGGCAACGGCAGCGCGGGCCACTTGGCGTTTGAATACCTGAAGATGGCAGCGGACCTCTTTGTGCTGCACGTGCCTTACCGTGGTACGGGCCCCATGCTGACTGATTTGATGGCTGGTCGCCTGCAAGCCGCAGCGGTTGGCGCACCTGCGCTGTTGCAGTTCATCAAAGCAGGCAAGCTGCGGTGCATTGCCACGGGCAGCAGCACACGCTTGCCTTTGTTGCCCGATGTACCCACCGTGGCCGAGCAAGGCTTCAAAGGCTTCGAGATGACGCAGTGGTACGGCTTGATGGCACCGAGCAAGATGCCCAAAGCGCACCTCGACAAGTTAGAAAAAGAAGCCATCGCTGCCGCGCGCAGCAAGGTCGTGCATGACAAGCTCAGCCAAGACACGGCCTTGGCAATTGGCAATACGCGCGCCGAGTTTGAAGCGTTCATCAAACTCGAACAAGCGCGTTGGAAGCCCGTCATTGCACGGGCGCAGATCAAGCCAGAAGGCGCTTAAGCGCTGACAAACACCATGCACACAGGGCTGCCGCACGACACCTCGTGCTGTGTGGGGCTGAGCGTGCCGTCTTGGGACTTCACCCCCAAGGTCACGATGGTGTCGCTGTCTTCGTTCAACACATACATCCAGCGGTTGCTGGGGTCTAAGACGAAAAAGCGCGGCGTGCGGCCCATGGCAGCTTGCGTTTGAATCAACGTCAAACGACCAGACACGGGGTTGACTGAGAACACCGCAATCGAGTCCTCACCTCGATTCGAGGCATACACGGTCTGTCCAGCCTGATCGACTTCAATTTCAGAGGAGCGGCTGTTGGCCGTGAAGGTGTCGGCAAGCGAAGACACGATTTGAAAAGGCTTGAGCTCTCCGGTTTTCGCATCCAAGTGATAAGCCGTGACGGTGGAGTCCAGCTCATTCACCACATACACCCAGGGCTTGGTTGGGTGAAACGCCAAATGCCTAGGCCCCGATGTTTCGCGTGCTGCCACATCGGGCACATCCGCAGCACGCAACTGACCATCGGCAAAGCGGAAGGTAAACACTTTGTCTAACCCCTTGTCTGGCACCAACACAAACTGGCCAGTTGGGTCGAATGGGTTGAAATGTGGTTTGGTGAAGGGTTGCTCTTTGCGGTGCGGGCCGGGTTCACCAGCCAATTGCACCTTTTGCGTCAAAGGCAGCAACGAACCATCTTCAGCCATCGGCAGTACCACCAAGGTGCCAGTGATGTGGTTGGACACCACCACAAATTTTTCAGTCGGGTCGAGTGCCAAATGCACTGGGTTTTGACCTTCGGTACTTTGTCGGTTCAAAAATTCCAACTTGCCCGATGCTGCATCAATCTTGAATGCACTGATGTCTTCACAGTCACCGTGTACAACATACAAGCGGTCTCCTGCCTTGTTGCGTGCAAGAAAAGATGGATTCACCAAATCACCCACCACTTGCACCAAGCTCAACTGGCCGGTGGCAGCGTCACATTTGAAAACGCTGATGCCATCGCCTCGGGCATTGCGCTCACGTGTGGTGCGTGAGCCGACATAAGCAAACATCGTCGCGCCCATCTCAAACACCAGGCGCAACAGACGCACCTTGAATGCCATGGCGTTGAAGCGCATCCGCCACAAAACCACTGGCCTTCATTTCTTCCACATAGGCGGCCAAATAGTGGGCGGCATCCACACCACGCGACTTCGGCGTACCCATGGCTTGCTGAATCACCATGAAGCGACCGGGCAGTAAACGATAGCCTGCAAATTTCACCAAATCAGATTCAAGTTGCTGCTTCACGCCTGCAGCCACTTCGAGTTTTTGTTCGACAAACACATCCACAACAGTGGGTGATGTGGGGGCACGCACGATGTCAGCGTACTTCAATTCACGGGTCAAAAACAAATCGTAGGCGCTGCCCTTGCCCACTGTCACGCGAATACCTTCACGGTCTACCTCGTCGTTGCTTTGGATCGCTGAATCATTCGGCACCAAATAACTGCCTTCAATCAACACATACGGTGCGGTGAACGAAATGCCTTCTCCACGCAGCGGGTCGATGGCAAAGAAACCAATGTCGGCCTGCTCTGCCTTCACGGCTTCGACAGACTTACCTGCCGCGTCAAACACCACCAACTCAATCTCCACCCCCAAGCGCTTGGCAAAGTTGTTGGCCAAATCAATCGACACACCAAAGGGCAACCCCATGACGGCATCTTTGTTGGCCAAGATGGGATTGCCTAGGTTGATAGAAGCGCGGAGCTTACCGGTGGGGGTGAAAGCGTGAAGGATGTCTGAGGTGAGGTTCATGGCGAATCAAGTTAAGGATTCAAAAGACGTCGAATCTTTTGGTGGTTTTCAAGGGTACGTTGCAAGTGCTTGCGCATCATTTCGGCGGCATCCACACGTTTGCCTTTGGCAATCAAATCGAGCACCTGCAAATGTTGCTGGCAGTGTTCGGTGTAACGCTTGCGGTCTTGCATGGATCGGTACGAAATCAAACGACGCACGCGGTTCACGCGGCGAATGGTGTCAATGAAAAATGGGTTGCCCGAAGCTTCCACCAAGGACTCATGGAAGCGCACACCGCGCTCGTGCAGTTGGTCTGGTGTGTCGGTCTCAATGCCACCATCCAGCAAATGGTGTTCGGCGGCTCGGCATTTGTCCAACACCTCAGGCGAGAGGTGGTAGCTTGGCTCAAGCAATGCCGCAGGCTCTAAGGCCAAACGCAAACGGTAGGACTGCAACAAACTATCTGGCGTGGTCAGCATGGTGGAGAACTCCCAGCCGTACCCTGCTTTGCGTTGCGCCCACCCCTCTTGCGCAATGCGGTTGAGCACCGCCTTGAGCTGGGCAGCCGTCAGCTCGTATTTGGTTTTTATGAACGACTCCGACACCTCCAACGGCAAGGCCCCCTTGAGCACATCGTCAGCCATTCGAAAATACGTGGCAGACACAGCATCGCCTTGTGTAATGCCTAGTTTTTTTTCTGACTTGGCATCGATGGGCTTAGCCAAAAAGTAGCCTCGGTTGGGCTCACGCCGCAGCAGACCTTTCGATTCAAACAGAGCCAATGCATCGTTCACAGGGGAACGCGACACATGGAACCGGTCGGCCAATGCTTGTGCAGGCAAGTGACTACCTTTGACCAAGCCTTCATCGCGGATGAAATCAAGAATCAAATGGGGGATAGATTTGTCAGAACTCATGCGATGCAATTTTGGCCGACATCAGCGGTGGGCATGGATTGTTTTTTGCAAGATAGACGGAATCACACCGCCGTCGCGCAACAACTCGACTTCGAGCTGCGTCTCCACTGCCGCACGCGCTTGAAAGGTTTCGATGCACCCATCTGCGCGGTGCACGCGCACCTCAATGCTGGCTCGGGGTTTGACCAAGGCTATATCGGCAGCAATCTCAATTTGGTCACCCGCTTGAATGGCCAAGGTTTGCGGTGTCACACCCACAGGCATGAGCAAAGGCAAGATGCCCATGCCAATCAAGTTAGAGCGGTGAATGCGCTCAAAGCTCACGGCCAGCACAGATCGAATGCCCAGCAAACGTTGACCTTTGGCAGCCCAGTCGCGTGACGAGCCCATGCCATAGCGCTCACCCGCCACCAACACCACAGATTGACCCGCATCACGGTAACGCTGGGCCACATCCCAAATGGGCTGCACATCGCCACTGGGCACATGCAGTGTATGCGCCACTGGCATGTTGGGTTTGAGTAAGTTGACCAAGGTCTTGCTGTGAAATGCCGCTCGCATCATCACTTCCCAATTGCCGCGACGCGAGGCAAACACATTGAGGTCGTTGCGGTCATCGCCACGTTCCACCAAAAAGTCAGCCACCAAACTATTGGAAGGAATCGCACTGGCGGGCGAGATGTGATCGGTCGTCACATCGTCTCCCACCACCAACAAGGGATAGGCTTTGAATGTGCCAAGCTGGCTGCCTTCGGTCACAGCCGCAAACGGTGGACGGCGAAGAATGGTGGAGTCGTCATCCCACGGGTACAACGGGGTATCGGGCGCTTGCAAAGCTTTCCACATCGGGTTGGCTGTGGCAATGATGAAGTCGCGACGGAAGTCAGTGGCATCCAAGGCCTTGGTCACATGCTGTTGAATTTCAGCGTGTGTGGGCCAAATGTCTTTCAGAAAAACCGGTGTGCCGTTGTCCAACACTTGAATGGGTTCTTGCGACAAATCTTTGCTGGCGTCGCCCGCCAAGCCAAACGCAATCACCAGCGGCGGCGACATGATGTAGGCCAACTCCAACTCGGGGTGAATACGTCCAGGGAAATTTCGGTTACCCGACAAAATGGCGACGGGCTGAATTTGTTGCGCTTTCTGTGCGTCCACTATTGGCTGCGGCAAACCACCGGAGTTACCAATGCAGGTGGTGCATCCGTAGCCCACGATGCCAAAGCCAACGGCTTCTAAATCTTCTAACAAACCCGCACGCTTGAGGTAAGACGCCGCAGCAGGCGACCCCGGCCCTAACGATGTCTTCACCCAATGCGGCACCTTCACACCCAACTGCCGCGCTTTGCGGGCGAGCAAGCCAGCGGCAATGAGCAACGCCGGGTCAGATGTGTTGGTGCAACTCGTAATCGCAGCAATGGCCACGGGATGCTTGGGCAATGTGGCACTGTGTGTGACAGGTTGAAAATTCAACGCTCCCAATGCCTCCCCCGACTTGGCATAAGGCAACAAGTCTTGCGGACGCTTAGGCCCCGCAATGTGCATTTCAATCGAAGACAAATCAATCGTGATGCACTTGGTATAGCGTGGCTCAGCGACACCATCAAACCAAAGACCTTGGCGCTTCGCATAGCTCTCAACCAAAGCCAATGCAGTGTCTGATCGCCCTGTGGACTTCAAATAGTCCAGCGTGTTTGAGTCGATGGGGAAATAGCCTGTGGTTGCGCCGTACTCAGGTGCCATGTTTGCCACCACCGAACGATCCCCTGCAGTCAAATCACTCACACCAGGGCCATAAAACTCAACGAACTCGCCGGTCACCCCCAGCTTGCGTAATTCATGTGTGACCACCAACGCCAAGTCCGTCGCCAACACGCCCGGCGAAAACTGCCCCACCAGTTTGACACCCACCACATCGGGAATGCGCAACATGGTGGGCATGCCAAACATCACGGTTTGTGCCTCTAAGCCACCTACGCCCCAGCCCAACACGCCAATGCCATTGACCATCGGTGTGTGGCTGTCTGTGCCAATCATCATGTCCGGCACAGCCCATGTTTGACCATGCTTTTGCTCAGTGGTCACCACCGTAGCCAACTGCTCTAGGTTGATGGTGTGCATGATGCCCGTGCCTGGCGGGTTGATGCTCACACCCTTGAGCACTTGCGATGCCCAGCGTAGGAAACGATAGCGTTCTGAATTGCGACGAATTTCGTGTTGCAGATTTTCTGTGGCCGCATTGGGTTTGGCATACGCCTCCACGGCCAGCGAGTGGTCCACTGACACATCGACCTGCAAGCCAGGGTTGAGCACTGTCGGGTCTACGCCCGCTTCCGCCAATGCATTGCGCATGGCTGCAATGTCCACCAAGGCGGGCGTGCTGGTGGTGTCGTGCATCAAGACACGTCCGGGCTGAAATGCAATCTCAGCTTCGCTCGTTCCTGTTTCCAACCAATCAAAGATGGACTGAACGGCCAGCAAGCGCTCTTGCCCCTCCATATTGCGCACGGCGTTTTCTAGCAACAAACGCAAAACAACGGGCAACTGCTCAAGTTTGTCGCCGCACAGGGCCGGCAAATCCACCATCGCATAAGACTGATGGCCCACAGAAAAATGTGCAGGTTTGAAGTTGTAGGTGTTTTCCATAGATTGCATTATTGCATTTTTAACCAATAAAATGCAATTTATCGTTAACCCTGAGCGATTGAAATTGCTCAACTTAGGAGTCACTCCATGTTTCATTTCCGCCGTCAATTCTTATTGAGCACCCTGTCAATCGCCACAGGTTTGGCCGTCTCAACCCATGCGCATGCGCAGGAATTCCCCAACAAGACCATCACCATCGTTGTGCCGTTTTCTGCAGGCGGCGGTGTCGACACCATTGCGCGCTTGTTGGCTGAAAAGCTGCGTGGCACGTTGAAACAAAACGTCATCGTGGACAACAAGGCCGGCGGCAGCGGCATGATTGGTGCAAACGCTGTGGTCAAAGCCACGCCTGACGGTTACACCTTGCTGCTGGGTTCTGCCGGGGAAACAGCCATCAACGCGTTTGTTTACAAAAACAAAATGCAATACAACCCAGCCAAAGATTTGGCCCCCATCACGCTGGTCACGCGCATTCCCAATGTCTTGGTCGCAAGCCCCACACTGCCAGTGAAAAACATCGAAGAGTTGGTGGCTTATGGCAAAAAGAACCCAGGCAAGCTGGCCTACTCGACCAGCGGCGTCGGCAACCCTCAACATTTGAATGGTGAGTTGTTAGAAGAACTGGCTGGCATCCACATGGTGCATATTCCCTACAAAGGCGCATCAGGACAATTGGTCGATGTGGTGTCGGGCAACGTGGACATGACTTTTGTGAGCTTCACGGCTGCCAAGGCGTTCATCAAGGATGGCAAAGTCAAAGCCATCGCCGTCACCTCTGCCAAACGCACCAGCTTTGCACCGGAAATTCCAGCCATTGCCGAATACAAGCCATTGGCAAAGTACCAGTTGGAAAACTGGTTTGGCCTATTTGCCCCCGCCGGCACGCCCGACGCTGTGTTGCAAAAGCTCAATGCCGCAGTGACCCATGCCATCAAAGACCCGGACTTGGCCAAGCGCCTGCAAGACCAGGGCGGCGAACCTGCCCCCATGAGCACACAGCAATTCCGTGACTTCATCAAAACGGAGTCTGTGCAATTCCAACGCATTGTGGAAACCGCAAACATCACCGCAGAGTAAGCCGCGCAAGACCGCAGTGACGCCGCGCCCGAGCCAACCAGGCTCGGCGTTGGCAAAACTTTGCCAACCGTAAGACCTCCACCTAGGGAAAGCCCCACACCATTATCTCACCATGTCATCATACCATCACACCAGCTTTGAGGGATACGCCTCTCAGTTTGTGGAGACCCATTCGCAGATGTCAAATCAATGGAGATATGAATGACAGTAAAGATTGCTTTGTTTGGTGCAGGTGGAAAGATGGGCGTTCGCCTGTCTCAAAACCTGAAAGGTTCGGATTACCAGGTCAGTCATATTGAGCCGGGTGAAGTAGGTCGCAAGCGCTTGCGTGAGGAAGTCGGTGTGGAATGTGTGCCCGTGGAACAGGCCTTGGCAGACGCCGATGTGGTCATCCTCGCCGTCCCCGACACATTGATCGGAAAACTATCGGCAGAGATTGCCCCCAAGCTGAAAGCCGGCACCATGGTCATGACCTTGGATGCGGCGGCTCCTTTCGCAGGTCACTTGCCCAACCGTCCTGACCTGGTTTACTTCGTGGCGCATCCTTGCCACCCCTCTATCTTCAATCCCAAAGCGCATACAGAAGGCTCACCCGATTACTTTGGGGGCGTGAGCGCACCACAGTCGATCGTGAGCGCGTTGATGCAGGGTGATGAATCTACTTTTGCATTGGGTGAGGCCGTGGCCAAGACCATTTACCAACCCATCGAACGTTCATACCGCGTCACTGTTGAACAAATGGCGCTGCTTGAGCCAGGCTTGTCTGAGACTGTGTGCGCCACATTGCTAGATGTCATGCGTGAGGCGATGGACGAAGTCGTTGCGCGCGGCGTACCGCCAGAGGCAGCACGCGACTTTCTGCTTGGCCATATGACGATCTTGAGCGCCGTCATCTTCAAACAAATTCCAGGTCAATTCTCTGACGCATGTAACAAAGCCATCGTGAACGGCAAGCCTCGCTTGATGCGAGATGACTGGAAAAAGATTTTTGATCGCGCAGAAATTGCCGAAAGCATTGAGCGTATTACCTGATCGCAACATAGAAAACCGCTTCACATCAATCAAAAGGAGACGACGACATGAACAAAACTAAATTGACCATTGCAACAGCCGCACTTCTCGCAGGCATGGCTGTCAACGCAGAAACCATTCTGAAGATTGGCTACTCAAACGCCATTAACTCGCACTACGGTGTGGGTGCGGTGGCTTTCTGCGACGGCGTTGAAAAAGGAACGCAAGGGCGCTACAAATGCCAGCAGTACCCCAACAATGCACTGGGCGGCGAACGCGAAATGATTGAGGCTGTACAGATTGGCACCCAGGATCTTGCCAACGTCTCAACAGGCCCGTTGGGCAACTTTGTGCCTGAAGTCAAGGTTGTAGATATTCCCTTCCTGTTCCGCGACTATGACCACGCACGAAAAGTGATGGATGGCCCGATTGGTCAGGATCTGTTGAAGAAGATGACCTCCAAGGGTGTGGTGGGTCTTGCTTGGACAGAAAACGGTTTCCGTCACATGACCAACAGCAAGCGCGCCATCTACACGCCGGATGATGCCAAGGGCCTGAAGATGCGAACCATGGAAAACAAGGTTCACATGGATGGCTACAAAACTTTTGGAATCTTGCCCACCCCCATGGCATGGCCTGAAGTCTTTGGTGCCTTGCAACAAGGCACCGTGGATGGCCAAGAGAACCCGATCCCCGTCATCTTGTCGGGCAAGTTGTGGCAAGTTCAAAAGCATTTTTCGTTGACGAATCACGTGTACTCACCAGCAGCATTGATCATCTCGCCTGCGATCTGGCAGAAACTTTCTGACACCGACAAAGCAGTCTTTGTTGATGCCGCCAAAAAAGCTTCTGTGATCCAGCGCAAAAAAGTCAACGACGATGAAAGCAACGGCATCACCCAAATGGAGAAAGAGGGAATGCAAGTTGTGAAAAAGGTAGACGGCGATGCATTCCGCAAAGCCGTAACGCCTGCTTACGCAACGTTTGCGAAAGAGTTTGGCGCTGACAAGATTGCCGCCATCCAGGCCATCAAATAAACCTTCGCCACCCTATATGCCGGAGGTGGGCCATTGGCTCACCTCCGGCAGGAGCTTTGCATGAAATATCTTGAGTCGTGGTTTCTGACGGCCAATCGCTGGGCATTAATCGTTTTACTCGCAGCGATGTCCATGATTATTTTTGCCAACATTTCGTTGCGCTACTTTACAAATGAGTCCATCGAATGGGCAGAAGAAGTCGCCCGCTACTTGATGGTTTGGTTGACGTTTTTAGGGGCAGGTCCCGTGCTGCGCTATGGCGGTCACATTGCAGTTGAAAACTTGCAGGACAGCCTGCCCACCGCCTGGGCGCGCGCGCTTCGCGTATTGATTGCATTGATGTTGGCGGGGTTTTTCTGCTTCATCATTTGGTACGGCCTCATCTATGTTGAGCGCGTTCAATACCAAGTCACACCCACCACACAAATTTCAATGTCATGGATCTATGCATCCATGCCTTTGGGCGGCGCATTGCTGCTCATACATTGGTTGCTCATTGTTCGCGACTATGTAGCGACGCGCACCTTCGCATCCGATTCACATTTCGACGCCACCGCGAGTGCTTCACTATGAGTCTCAGCTTAATTCTTCTTCTCAGTTGCTGCTTTTACTTAGCCATTGGTCTGCCCGTTGCTTTTGCACTGGGCTTCTCAACGCTCACCGCTCTGGTCTTCGGGGCTGATTACCCGTTGTTCGTTTTGCTCAAGCAAACATACGAGGGTGTGGACAGCTTTCCACTCATGGCCGTGCCATTTTTTATCTTAGCGGCAGAACTCATGAGCGGCGGGTCGTTGACTGAGGTGCTGTTGAAATTCGCCGCTCAATTTGTAGGCCACAAACGCGGCGGCTTGGGCTACACCAACGTGGTGTCGCTGACTTTCTTTTCCGGCATTTCGGGATCTGCGCTGGCCGATGCCGCAGGCCCTGGCTCCATGATGATTCGCATGATGGACAAGGCGGGCTATGACCGCTCTTACGCAGCTGCACTGACCGCTGCGACGGCAATCGTGGGCCCCATCATTCCACCGTCGATCATCATGATCATTTATGCATTACAGGACGAACGTGTCTCGGTGGGTGCGTTGTTTGTGGCGGGCTTTATCCCTGGTATTTTGATTGCAGCGGGCATGGCGTTGGTCAACTTTCGTGTATCAAAGCAACGCAACTACAAAGGCATTCCTGGTAACGAAACATTCGCAGAAAAAATGCTCGTGACGTGGAAGGCCATTCCCGCCCTGATGCTGCCTGTGATTATTTTGGGCGGCATGCGTGCAGGTTGGTTCACACCGACTGAAGCCTCTGTGGTTGCCGTGTTTTACGCCTTGGTGTGCGGCAAATGGATTTATCGCACGCTGGAATGGAAAGCAGTACCCGATATCCTGTCACGATCAGCACTGATGACCGCTTCGGTGCTCATCATCATTGGCACATCAAACGCATTTGCATGGGTTCTGACGATTGATGGATTGCCGATCAAACTGGCCGAATGGATGGGGACACAAGACATGTCAGCCTTCACCTTCTTGATTGCTGTCAACATCTTCTTGCTGATCTTTGGCATCTTCATTGAGCCGTTGCCGGGTGTGATGGTTTTGGTTCCCATCCTTGCCCCTGTGGCGGCCAAGCTGGGGGTTGATCCCGTGCATTTCGCAATGGTGGTCATCTTCAATTTGACACTGGGCATGATCACACCCCCGGTTGGAGGCTTGCTGTTTGTGACCTCCAACGTGTCCAAAGTTCCACTGGATGCGCTGGTCAGAGAACTGAAGCCTTTCCTTTGGGCGCATGCCATTATTTTGGTTCTTCTGACCTTTGTGCCAAGTCTGAGTACTTGGCTGCCACACACACTTGGATTCAATTAAATAGCGTTCTCGCTATGGGCTCTCACATCACCTAAACATCATGACTGAACGCATTCACGCCACCTACTGGTTAGAAACCCCTGAAGATCCAATTCGGGCGGCTCAAATCATCGCGGGAGAACAGTCCAGCGGTACTTTCCTATCTCTGGCCAATGAAACCGATGAGCTCAAAGAGCGAAGCGGTGCACGCATTGAGCGCCTCACCGTATTAGAGACAGACACGCAACCCAGTCTTCCAGGCAAGTACAAAGAAGGTGCCACGTTCACCCGATGTCTTTTGGAGCTGTCATGGTCAATTGACAACATGGGGGTTTCACTTCCCAACGTCATGGCGACAGTCGCAGGTAACTTGTTTGAGTTGCAGTGCGTTTCAGGTCTGCGAATTTTGGACCTCCAACTCCCCCCCATATTCGCTCGCACCTACCCCGGCCCCGCATTTGGCATTGCAGGCACGCGCCAGCTCGCAGGCGTTCCCAATGGGCCCTTAATTGGCACGATCATTAAACCGAGTGTGGGGCTCTCGCCAGAACAAACTGGGCTGGAAGCCAGAAAGCTCATACAAGGCGGCATTGACTTCATCAAGGATGATGAACTTCAGGCCGTAGGACCACACTGCCCTTTCGAGGACCGCGTGCGTGCCGTCATGCGCGAAGTACATCAAGCCTCCGATCGCCTGGGCCGAAAGGTCATGGTGGCCTTCAACCTCACGGGTGAGCTCGATGACAAGAAACTCCGTCATGACTTCGTTCAATCGCAAGGTGGCACGTGCATCATGGTGAGCCTCAACGCCATCGGACTCGTTGGCTTGCACGAACTTCGTCGCCATACAGCTTTGCCCATTCATGCACACCGCAATGGCTGGGGCTATTTGAGCCGGCACCCTGCATTAGGTTGGGATTACCGTGCCTGGCATAAGATTTGGCGCTTGGCCGGTGCGGACCATCTGCACGTCAACGGCATTGGCAACAAATTCAGTGAGACCGATGAACAAGTGGCCGAGTCTGTGCGTGCCGTGATTGAGCCCATGTGGTCAGATGCCCCCATGCACGTGATGCCCGTGTTTAGCTCGGGGCAAACAGGCTTGGTTGCTGCAGCAACGTATGCATCGACATCCAACAGCCAAGACTTGATCTTTGCAGCAGGCGGTGGAATTTTTGGCCACCCAGCTGGCGTCGCTTCAGGCGTCGCGGCGTTGCGTCAGGCTTGGGATGCCCCAGTCGCAGGCGTGCCACTCCAGCAAGCTGCGTCAGAAAAAACTGAGTTGGGTCAAGCAATGGGGTTTTGGTCATGAACCACGCCACATCTGAGCTGTTGCCTGATGGCCCTCTGTTGGCTTATTACGGGGATGATTTCACTGGCTCTACCGATGTGATGGAAGCATTCACCCTGGCTGGCGTACCCACCGTTTTGTTTTTGCAGACACCGTCTCAGGCTTGGGTGAAAAAGTTTTCGCACATGAAATGCGTTGGCTTAGCGGGCACATCTCGCGGGCGTAGCCCTGCATGGATGCAGCAAAACCTGCCGCCCGCGTTTGCAAGCCTCAAAGCGTTTGGCGCACCCATCTTGCAATACAAAGTTTGTTCCACCTTTGATTCCAACCCTGAGATTGGCTCCATTGGTACGGCCATTGATCTTGGCGTCAAAGTGATGGGAGATTCCTGGTCTCCGATGGTGGTCGGCGCCCCTCGCTTGCGTCGCTATCAGGCGTTCGGACATTTGTTTGCAGCAATGGGAGACGCGGTTCATCGACTTGATCGCCACCCCACCATGTCGCGCCATCCAGTGACACCGATGGACGAGGCCGATTTGAAACAACATTTGGCCAAACAGACATCCAAGCGCATTGAACTTGTGGACCTTGTAGCACTCAAACAAGGTCTGGGTCAACAACGTTTGGATGCAGCCATGGGCAACGACGGTCCCGTTGTTTTGCTCGATGTGATAGATGAAGAAACACTCGCTCTTGCAGGTCAACTCGTCTGGACGAACCGAGGGTCAGGTCTCTTTTCTGCATCCTCATCGGGCTTGGCATACGCTTTGGTTGCACATTGGCGACGCGTTGGATTACTCAGCGCACCCACTGACTTTCCACAGACAAAAGGCGTCGATTGCATCGCAGCCATTAGTGGAAGTTGCTCACCCGTGACCGCAAGTCAAATCACGTGGGCTGCGACGCATGGTTTTGATACGCAACGCATGGATGTCAAAGCCGTCTTGTCAGCAGACACATGTGCAGTCGAAGTTGAACGGCTGGTTCAGTTAGCGCAACTGGCCGTGCAAAAACGGGTGAGTCCTTTGATCTATTCAGCGAGTGGACCCGATGACCCTGCGGTCCTCGGTTTTTCAAAACTCGCCAGTGAGGCCGGCATAGAACTGTCTCAAGCCCATGAACGCGTAGGCCAAGCCCTGGCGTCGATCATGCGACGCATTGTGGACACCACGGGTATTCAACGCATCGCGATTGCGGGCGGCGATAGCTCGGGCGCGGTTGCCAGTGCCCTCGATATTGCAGCACTCACCGTTGTCAGCCAACTGACACCAGGTGCGCCGCTGTGTCGCGCACACGCAGAATCGACAGACATGGATGGTTTGGAAGTGGCGTTGAAAGGCGGACAAATGGGTGGACCTGACTTTTTTGAACGGGTACTGAAAGGCACCGCCTAGTGCACTGCCGTTAATATGACGTTGAGCTATCCTTGCCGCACCATGAAAACAGAACCCATACAGCGTAGAAAGATTTACCAAGAAGTCGTAGACCGATTGCTACAGCGTATTCGCTCAGGCGAATGGCGCGCTGGTGATCAACTGCCCTCTGAACGTGACCTGATGGACACGTACGGTGTAGGGCGCCCCGCGATTCGTGAAGCCTTGCAAGACCTTGCCCGTTCCGGCATCGTGGAGATCACCCATGGCGAACGCGCCCGCGTGGTGGTGCCAACGGCTGATTTGTTGATTGAACAGGTAGCCGGTGGCGCGAAACACATGTTGCTCATGGAGCCGGGAATGCTGGAGCATCTCAAAGATGCACGCGTTTTTCTGGAAACTGGGTTGTGCAAGATGGCGGCTCAAAATGCGACCCAAGAAGACAAAGCCCGCTTGTTAGCGCGATGGGAAGCGCATTGCGAAGCGCTGAACGAGATGGATCAGTTTCTTTATCGCGACATGTTGTTCCATCGTGAGATTGCATCTATTTCGGGCAATCCAATTTTTCCATCGATTGTTGAGGCACTTTTCAACTGGGCTGGTGAGTACTACCAAAACATCGTTCGGGCCCCTGGCTCAGAACAACTCACTTTGGCAGAACATCGCCGAATTTATGAGGCGATCGCCGATAGCAACGGAGACCTCGCGGCTGAAGCGATGCGAGACCACCTGCTACGTGCCAATGAGCTCTACCGACGATCACCCACAGACACCAGCTCGGTTGAGGCACGTGAAGTCAAAGCGGCATAGCCGCTAAGAACACGCGCCCCGAAACAAAGCCCACTCCTCACACACCTTGCCCGAGGGCAATTGGCACATGCCCCATTCGCCTTGCGGGGTGCGTTGGAGAGTCAGCTTGCCACCCATGTTGATGCAGTTGACCGAGGCGGGGTTGGGCATTTCGGTGGCGGGCATTCTGGCAGAGCCTAATGGGCTGCAGCCGCCTAGTGCTAAGGCGAGAGCGCAAAGCGTGGCTACTTGCGATAGATGCATATGAATTAACCGTGATGTGTTCTTTTTAAAAGAGCCATGCATCTTATTGTGTCCGTTGATCTGGATTAAATAGGCTCACGGTTTGCACCCAGCCATCCAGTATGCTCACTGGCTCACGCAAATATTTAGCCCCTTTTTTCGCCCGTTCTGCCCCTCATGTCTAGCCCCCACGCCACCGGTTTTATGGTGCTTCATAGCAACCAGCTAGAGGGCCTGCGCGAGTTGGCGGTGCAGTTCATCCGCAACCACCCGCTGCCCGTGCTTGCGCCCGAGGTGTTGCTGGTGCAAAGCAACGGCATGAAGCATTGGTTAGAGCTGGCCTTGGCCAAAGACCTTGGCATTTGCGCGGCCACGCAGGTGGAACTGCCGTCTGCCA
>JACCDG010383273.1_pt1 | contig 25344 bp, 29 predicted proteins | sample 7442471 | NCBI WGS metagenome assembly JACCDG01 (sample SAMN15323444, study PRJNA562643) | freshwater metagenome | isolation source: river surface water | place: USA:Blue River Watershed | collected 2017-08-17 | reverse complement strand
GGCGGCGTAGGTGGTGGTGGAGGCGGCGTAGGCGGCGTAGGCGGCGGCGGAGGCGACTTGTCGGACTTCGTCGAGCGTGGCCTGCCCCCGCGTCCAGGCTTCGGCGGCCTCAATCGCGCGTCGTGGACGTTCTTCCCCAGCCGCGACTCGATCGAGGGTGGTGCGGGCGCAGGCACACGCGGCTCGCACGAGGAGGCGGCGGTCCACGCCCACCGAGGCCACCTCATGCAGCATCCAGCGGGCGTCCTCGCAGGTCTCCCACGCCTCCAGCCAGGGACGCGTCTTCGCCCACTCGGTCGCTTCGTTGTCGTACACCCACACGGGCGCGGGAAGACGACGCGGCTCCCCGAGCGCGGCGTCGCACAGCCAGTCCCCTTCGACGCGCGCCCGCTCGGCCTTGCGCCCGCCCGTGGCCGTCACCCGCAACACCAGGGGCTCGGGTGGAGGCGGCAGGCTCGCGATCTCATCGAGGGCCACGTCCGCGTCGGCGAAGGACCCCACGCGCGGGCTGAAGGCGTAGCCACGCGCGATGACCGCACGTGCTGTCAACGTGATCCGCAGAGCCTGGGACATCGACCCGAGACTATCATGCCTTCACGACGCTCGGTCTAAAAGTACGGGAGGTCGACGTTTCCGAGCGTCGGGTCGAAGAAGACGCCGTACCCTGGGTCCGTGACGACGAGTCGCCACGCGCCGTCGCGGTGGACGAAGCCGACGTTGTCCCGTGCGAAGTCGGCCATCAAGAACCCGCGCCGCAGGAAACTCAGAAAGGCGCTGGAGACCCACTGGTAGTGAGGCCGTCGCGCGAGCTCACGCGCCGCGGCCCTGGCCATCGCGAGACCGCGTTTGATTTTCGTATCGATCCCGAAGGGGTCGAGGACCTGATCAACGCGATCCCGAACCAGCACGTCGATCGCGGTGGACGCCACGTCGAGCGCGCTCGTTCGCGTGGCGCGGGCTCGCTTCGACGCTTCCCAGGCCGATTTCGCGCGGTGAGGTTCGCCGCCCTGAATGAGCTCGAAGGCCGCCTCGCGCGCGGCCGTAGCCCACCCCCGGATCGCGGCCATGGCGCGGAGCGCGCGCGGGTCGTCCACGGCGTCCCGGAGGTCTAGAGGGATGCCGTGGATCCGGTCCTTGATCGCGGAAGTGGCGACCTCCTCGCGCCAGAGGAGGAAGACGCGTTCGCCGACGATCTCCTGGGCCGCCTCCACCTCGAACCCCCGCACGTAGCGCACGACGCCGTCGTGACGGAGCCACCCCTGGAGCGTGGCCGCGGCGTACGCGGCCTCTTCTGCGTCACGCGTGATCTTGAGCACCGTGGCGGTGAGTTCGACCGGGAACACGCAGCCGAAATGACCGCACCCATAGAGCCGAGCGAGTCGCGGGTCCTCGCGGTCGGCGAGCGGCAGCCACGCCGCCCCGCACCGCCTTCGAACCCGCCGCGTCGACGCGCTCAGGATGACGTCGAACCAGTCCTTCCCGTCGCCGAGCACCCTCCCAGGCATCGCGGGTCACCTCCGCACGAGCACGTAGCGGTACGAACCGCGGCTGCCCGTGTGCGTCACGTGGCCCTTCCTCTCCAGGGCGCGCAGCGTCGTGCTCGCGGTCGTCGGACCGAGCAGACGGCCCTTCAGACGAAGGGCCTCCTCGACCTGCGCGAGGGAGAGCCCCGACGGGTTGACGCCGAGGAGCTCCTCGACGAACTCCTCGCGGGTCAGGCGCTGCGGCGCCGGGAAGCGGACGTCTTCCATGGACACCGCCTTCGCGGCGCGGATCTCGGGGAGCTCGGGCAGGGCCAGCGCGCCGAGGGACGGTGACAGGAAGACGACCTGGCTCGGGTCCGAGAGGACGACGCGCCACCGCCCCGCGCGACGCGCGAACCCGAAGTTGTTTCGGTTCACGTCGTAGAGCAGGGCGCCGCGCGCGAGGTAGTGGGCGAGCGCCTGGCCGACGAGCTCGAAGCGATCCTCCCGCGCGAGCTCACGCGCCGCCGCGTACACCGCGGAGAGCGCGACGCGCAGCCGTTCAGCGCGGGTGAGCCGCCGGAGCGCGTCCTCGACGAACTCCCTCGCGATCCCCCGCGCGCGCCAGTGCCGCGCGTCGGGCACGACGCGCAGGGCCTCCTCGGGCGGCATCTCCCGCTGCATGGCCGCCTTCCAGGCGGCGGGCACGGCGCCGGGATTCTCGTCGAGGACCACCAGGTCGTACGCGGTGCCCCGCGCGACGTCACCCCACTCGAGGATGGCGATCATGGAGCGCCACCCGCGCCAGATGGCCGCGGAGGCTTTCGTGGCCCGTCGCGGAGTCTCCTCGGGGATGTTGAAGAGCGCGGACTTCGGCCCCTTCACCTCCTCACGCCAGAGCGCGTAGTAGACGAGGCCGGTGGTGTCCTGGGGCATCCTGCACCCCTTGAAATAGGTGACCACGCCGGGGTGTCCGTCCGACGCCGCGAGGGTCATCGCGGCGAACGCGGCCTCCTCGTGGTCGCGGGTGAATTTCAGCGTGACGCCGGGCGTGCGCGTGGGGAGCGCCCAGCCGTACGAACCGCCGCCGTACAGGTCGGGGACCTTCGGCTGGTCCGTGCGCATCCGCGGCATCCACGCGTCCCCGGCGAACCTCCGCAGGCGCACGCCGTAGGCGTCGAGGAGGTGCCGGTAGTCGGGCTTCTTAAGGAGGATCATGGCGCGCGTCGGAGCCCCTGGAGGAACGTCTGAACGACCTTCGTGTGGGGCTCACTCGTCGTGCGGTGTGCGCCCTTCGGGCGCCCTTCGAACTGCACGAGAGTGAGCCGCGCGATCCGCAGCACCTCATGGGTGGCGGTGCCCGCGGCGCCGAACCACTCCTTCCGCCTCGGGCGATCCACGTCGCCCTTCGCGAGCGGAACCGGGACGCACGCCCAGTACGCGACGCCCGCGACGCCCGCCGCACCCTCCGGCAGGCCTCGAAGGGTATACGGCTCGCGGTGGAGGACGTAAAGCTCATCCGTGACCTCGACGCGGTACGCCGCGTCTTCCTCGGTTTCGGTCTCCCCACGGGTTGCGCGCTGCAGGAGCGCGAGGGCCGCCTCGCACGGCTCGCACTCGACCGCGCCCCGTTCGCGGGCCACGCCGATCACGAGCTCGAGGACGGCCGCGAAGGCGGCGAACAGCGTGCGCGGCGGGACCCGCTCCTCGACCACGGCGCGCGCGATCCCGTCGAGGGTGCGCGCGCGGCTTCGGAGGGGGGGCGGGTTCGGGCGGCGCGCGTGCGACGTGCGGGCATCGTCGGAGGGCCGCCGGTTGATCGACTGGACGAAGACCCGCGCGACCTGCGTCGACTTCTCCCGGGACGCCCCCGGCCCCTTCGGTCGCCCGTCGGCGAGCCAGATCGCCGCCGTGGCGCTGCGCAAGAAGTCCGCGACGTTGTGCGACCCCGGTCGGTGCGTCGCACCCGGCGCACGGGCCTCGTCGCGCGCGGACGCGAGGGCGTACGCGGCGACGTCGCGCAGACGCCACTCGGGCTGACCGGGGCTCCGATCCCCGGCATCGAACCGGCGGTTGTGTTCGTGGATGTCCTCGGTCGAGAGCCTCCGGAGCTCGGCCTGGAGCTCGTCGGCGTAGCTCAACTCGTCGGCGTCCGGTTCGCGCAGCAGGCGTCGCCCGGAAGCCTCCGCGGCCTCGGACGTGTCGCAGAAGTAGCCACGCTCCCGCAACGCCTGCTGCACCATGTGCAGGACGTCGAGCTTGGCCTGCGTGATCTTTGCCCACGACACGCCCTCGCGGTCGAGGGCTCGTTCGATGTTGTGGTGGTCCAACGCGCGACTTCGGAGCGTCGGGGGGTTCGGCCGCCGACCTTCCTCCTCGCGGACGCGCCACATGGTTTCAGGGAGGTCCAGGTCTTCACCCGGCATGGGTTCGAACCCGAGCGAGGCGTAGAGGTTCACCAGCGCCGTCTCGTCGACGTCGTCCTGCGGCACCACCGCGAGCCACGTGATCGACGCGCCGTGCGATTCGAACGACTCCACGAGACGCGCGGCGAGGTGGCGACCGATTCCTCGGCGGCGATGGCGCGGGCCCACCCGAACGATGCGGAAGTACGCGACGGAGCGCCCCGCCGCGCGCTCGCGCACCGTGCGCCAGGGTCGTTCCTCACTCCCCATGCGGTCGACCGCGTGGATGGCGCTCACGGTGCCGACGACGCCCTGGGCGAACCCCACGATCGCGTCCCCTTGCAGCGCCTCCGCGGTGATCATTCGAACCCCCGGCCCGAAATCCTCTTCGCGCACGCGGTACGTGATCGCCCGGCGGGAGACGTGCGGCGGGTTCTGCTTCTTCTCGGGCAGGGCGTACTGCTCGTTGAGGATCGCGGGATGTTTCTGCCAGCCGCCTCCGCGGTCGAGCAGCAGGCTGTAGAAGCCTCCGTCTGCCACCACCAGGGAGTCGACGAGGCGCGTCCCGAGCAGGTCGAACGCGGCCTTCGTCTTCGCGTAGAAGTCTCGATCCGACTGGGAGGGTGCGGGCTCGCCGGAGGGGTGATTGTGGACGAGGATCACCTTGTGGGCGCCGGTCAGGACGGGGACTTTCACCAAATGGGACATCGCGGCGGCGACGTTGCGCGTGCCGCCGATCGCCGCTTCGAAGATGCTCAGGAGGCGACTCTTGGCGTCCAGCGACAGGACGACGAGCACCTCCTGATCGGCGTCCCCCAGGTGGCGACAAAACCGCGCGGCGAGGTTCGGTCGGTTCAGCTTGGGCCCTTGCCGCTCCCGTCGCCGCTGGGCGGGCGTCAAACAGATCCTGCTCCGGACGAGCAAATCGGACCGCCCCTCATAGGGGCCTCGGGGACGGTACGGAGGAGCCATGAGGGTGGAGTCTAACACCGGGTGGTGTGCGGGCCGAAAGAGGTTCTAGAGCCGCTCGATCAGAACTACCGTGGCGGCGACGGCCTCCGGGGTGCGCGGCGGCTTGTTGAGGAAGCCCCGGAAGACGCCCAGGAACACGACCTCGTCGAGGTCCATGCCCAAGGTTTCCTCCGCCTCGTTGCGGAACAGGCCCTCGGCTTCGCGGGCCGACCGCGCCACGACGTGGCCCAGAACGAGCTCCGGATCGCCCTGGGACGAGTCGAGCGCGAGCACGCTGAAGCGGCCCCACGACGACACAGCCGTGCGGGGGCGGCGAGGCGCGGCCTTTCGAGGCTTGCGCGGGCGCCCCGCGGTCGTTTTTCTCCGCGGCGTCGGCGAGGTGCGTGTCTTGGAGGACGGTCCTCGGGCGCGCTTCTTTCGGGGCTTACCCACGTGCGATCCTCGCTTTCCCGTAGACTCTCATCCGAGACGTGCGCCGAGTCAAGGGTGGCGTCGCGGCCTCGACACGTACGACCGCAAGACCAGCAGGGTCGGGACGTGGGACCGGACGAGGTCCGCGAACGTGCGGAGCGCGGCTCGGCGGGAGCGGCCTTCGTAGGACCCGGACCTCCACGCGACCGCGGTCGCCGCGTCCTCCAGGGCACCCTCCGCGGCATTCACCACGTCGGCCGTCGGCGTGGCGGCGAGGCACGCGGACGAGGCCGCGCTCGCCACGAGCGAGGCGGCGTTGCGGGCCGCGACGGGTGCGGCCGTGGACGATTGCCACTCCTCTGCCGCGCGCGCCGCTTCCGCGGACGCGAACGACGCCTCATCCTCGGTCGCCTCCCCGCGACACCGCGCCTCCGCGACCTCGATCGCGCGACGCGCGCGGCGTTCGGTGCTCGGCTCCGCGCCCAACGCATCGCGCACGCAGGCGCAGGCCGCCAGGACGACCCGACTCGGATCGATTCGCGCGCAGAGGGACACCATCCACGTGCCGTTCTCGCATTGCTCCCACGCCTCCAGGAGCGCGCGGCCCTTCCCCCATATGGCCGCGTTTTCGGAGAAGGTCCACTGCGCCTCGCGCACGGGCCGAGGCGCGTCGCCGAGCACGCGGTCGCAGAGCCAGTCGCCCAGGAGTCCCCGGGCGCGCGTCGGTGGCTCCACGTCGGGGCGGCGTGCGACGCGGAGGACGGTCGGCTCCGCGAAGTCGCGCAGGTCCTCGATCAGGTCGCGGACGACGCCGGGGTCGTGCGCCACGTCGTACTCGGACCACGGCGCGAGGGGGCTGATCACGGGCCTCAGGCGGAGCGTGAAGAGGGGGTCCACGCGCCTCAAGGCCGCTCCACGGTGGGGTCGTTTCGGACGGCGGCACGGAGCACGACGAGCGTAGGGATGTGCGCGCGGACGAGGTCCGCCATGATGCGTCGCGCGTCGGGAAGCGAACGGTTCCTGTCGCGCGCCGTCGCGCCGGTCGCCGCGGCGCGCGCCGTCGCCGCCGACGCCGTGGCGACCGCGACACGTCCCCAGGAGGAGTCGGTCACGGCGAAACCGAGGTCGATGACGGAGTCCACCACCGATCGGATCGCGGTCGGAGGCTGCGCCTCGTCGGCGAAGATCTCGTCCCGGAACGCGTAGGCCCCTTGGATTCGTCGGCGGACCTCCGCGGCGGGGCGGGAAGAATCCGCGGACCACGCCTCGACGGCATCGACCAGGGCCGCGGGCCGACCTTCGCTCGGCGGGACGAGGCTCAACACCGAGCGGACGCACGCGCACCCCGCGCGGACCCCGAGCCGGAAGTCGACGCCGGGGCAACGAGCGAGCATCCAATCGGCGCGCGGGCAGGTCTCCCAGACATCCAGCCAGGGTCGTCTCCGGGCCCACCACCGCGCCTCGTCCATCGCAGCCCAGACGGGCGAGGGGATCCGCTGGGGCTCGTCCGCGACGGCGGCGTCACAGAGCCAGTCGCCTGCGAGATGATGGGCGACCTTGCGGGGGGTTGCGGTCACTCGAAGTACGCAAGGCTCCGCGGGGAGACGGAGGGCGCGAAGGATGTCCCTGGCGACGCCACGGTCGTAGACGGGTTCATCGTACACAACCCAGGGGGCGAGCGGGCTGATCACGGGCCTCGCGCGGAACTCAAACCTCGTCGGCTCGCGTTGCACCGAGAGGACGATGCCACCGGTTCGTGGAAGGCGTCAATCTTCGGCTGGAAGCGGCGAACGAGCTCGACGTCCCCGCGCCTCACTCTGATAGAGTGAGGGCGACAACCCCGCGAAGGCCCCCGCATGAGGACACCTCGACACGATCCGATGGACGAACTCTTCGCCGACTTCTGCGCCTCGTTCCGCGAGCATGTGGTCCACGGCACGGGGCTCGACCTCGCGGCCATGCGGTCCCTCGGGCGGTCGAAGAAGTACCGCGACTTCGTCCTCGTCCCTTCGGAGTATGGGTACGCGTACCGCCTCCTGTGGTCGGTCCCATCGACCTACGTGCGCGCAGTCTGGTCGCCGCGCGCCCTCGAGCGTCGCGGGCAGGGTCTCGTTTCGCACGAGGTGTCCCCGCACGACGTGAACTCGTGGTCCGTGGACCTCGATTCCTTGCGTCGGAACTCGCGCCGGTTCATCAGCCTCCGCGACGCTTCCACGAAGCCCACGTCGCTCGACGTGTGCGCCGTGCTGCTCGTCGCGCGGACGCACGCGACGCGGGGGCGCCGTCGCTTCTGGTTGAACCCGGACGAGCTCTACGACGCGGCGAGAGCGGATTTCGCCGAAGAACGCGAAGTGGTATCCGTGGGCTCCGTGGGCCGCGTCTGGATGGCCTACCGGTGTCCGCCGGTGGACAGGTCCGCGTCGTGGGACGACCTGCTCGATGGAGTTCTTGCGGACTACGAACGCGATGCAGAGGCCGCGGACGAGGCACTCTTCGCCAGGAGGGGGCCACGGCGTGCGTGACCTCCGGCGCGCCGGTCACGCGAGATCCGGGTAATCTCGCAAGACTCGCTCTGGAACGGCCAGGCCCTGCTGGACCGCCCACGTGACGATGACGCGGTGCATGTCCGAGCTCGTGCTCTCCAGCCCGCGCGGCGCGTAGAAGTATTCGTTCGAATCCGTCCCGGCCCAGACGATATCCTGCGTCGGCACCCTCGTTCGCAAGACACGGCAACGAACGCCGCCGTGTTCAGCCGCGTACGCGCGGTCGAGCGCGACCCAGTCGCCGACACGCAACGCCGCGTCCTTGCACCGCCGCGGGACGCCCCGGTAGACCCAGATGGAGGGCTTGAGCGCGAACCAGAGGAGCGGGTGGAGGTGAGCCGAAGCGTAGCAACGTTGGAGGTCCTCCAGACGGGAATCCGGTTCGACCCACACCGCCCTGGACCACCGGTCGACCACCTCCGAACATGCCTCCTTGGCCCGCTCGAACTCCTGGCGTGTCCACTGCCATGGCTCGCCGTCGATCTGGAATCGACGGCGCTCCGGCGTGTCGAACTTCTCGAGTACCTCTCGGAGCTTTCGGGCGCTCGCGGGTTCGCGCATGTGCGCATGCTATCACACGCGTGAGAGCGTGACGCAATCGCCGGGCGACGCACGGGGATGCACCGCGCGAACGACCGCTCACGCGGCCGATACGGCGCGCAAGACCTCCAGGGTCGTGATCTCGCCCCGGACGAGATCCGCGCGCACTGCAAGCGCACGCGCCCTGGCGGCGCTCACGTCGCCGTTCACGACCGTGGCGGCGTAGGCCTCGGCGGAGGCCGACGCGTTGGCGGCGTCCGCGACGGAAAGGGCGTACGACCATCGTTCCCCCCGCATCGCGTTCTCGACGGCATAGGCCACGTTGGCGGCGGAAAACGAGGCGTAGGCGTACGCCGCGAGTCCCTCGTAGGTGGCGCCGACGACCTCCGCCGCCCACGCGACTTGCTTCATGCCGTCCGGGACGACTTTCCTGTGCGCCCACGCCTCGGCGACTTCGACGGCCCGTCGAGGCGCGTCCTCGCCCGCGGGGACCAGACCGAGGGTCAGGCGCGCGCATGCGACGGCCGCGCGCACGACGCGACGTGGATCCACGCCCGCCTCCGCCGCGGCGTGCAGGAGCCATCGTGCGTCCTGGCAGGTTTCCCATGCCTCCAACCACGTTCGCGGTTGAGACCACAGGGCCGCCTTGTCCTCGTACCACCAACTCGGCCCGGGGATGCGTCGGGGCTCGGGGAGGCTCGCGTCGCAAAGCCAGTCGCCTCCCACGAGAGAAGTCGCGCGCTCGCGCGCGAGCTTCGACCCGCCCCAGGTCGTGACCCGGAGGACGAGCGGCTCGGTCGGCGGGGGCAGCGCTCGGATCTCGTCGTACGCCACGCTCGCGTCCGAGAATGCGACGCCGCGCGGGGCGAACTCGTAATCACGCGCGACCACGGCGCGCGCCGCCATGCGGATGTGGATCGGTGCGGGCACGGCCCCGAAGTTACCACGACGGCCACAGGGAGGATCGGCCTGCGGGAGCGGGCCGCAGAGCCCCACCCGCGCGATCTACGAGCGGGCCCGAGGACGTGCGGAAGATCGTCGGCTCCGCCTTCCGCGCCGCACGCGCTCAAGATTCGGCACGTCTTCGGACGGCCGCACGCAAGACCACGAGAGTCGGAACGTGGCGACGTACGAGATCCGCGCACTCTTGTCGAAGGTAGGCCGTCGTGGTTTCGGAGGGTGTGAAGATGTTTCCCAGGTGCTGCATCGCCCAAGAAGCAAACCGAGACGCTTGGTAAGGCTCGCCGAGATGGTAGCGCACGACCCGCGTCGTGTAGGAGATCGCGATGGCCAGAGCACGATTGGCGTTCGGTGCAGCACTCGGATGGGTGACGGGTGTCACCACGAGTTGACCGTAGAGCGCCCGGAGCTCTGCCGCGAGGTTCTCGTCGCGGAGCTCTCTGTCGTGGATCGACCGACGGAGGTTTTCTACGTAGCGGAGGGTCCGTTCGGAGTCAGGCACGAAGATTTGCGCCGCGCGGTCCAGACAAGCTACGGCCGCTTCGGCCGTATATTTCGGATCGACCCGCGTCAGCGCGCCGCACATCCAGTCCATACGGTCGCATGTCTCCCACGCATCGAGCCATGTGCGCGCAGAAGACCATGCGGTGGCTTCGACGGAGTACCGCCAGCGAGGCGCCGGGATCCGTACGGGCGACTTGGGCGTGGCTGCGTCACAGAGCCAGAGCCCCTTCAGCGGGGCGGGGATCTGTCGGCCGTTGGCGGCAGCGCGGACCACACAGGGCTCCGATGGGAATCCGAGGCTTCCGAGAAAGTCCGACGCGACCCCTGCGTCCGTGAACTGCTCGTCGTAGCGGACCCAGGGCGCGGACGGGCTGATCACGGGCCTCGCCCAGAATTCGAGTGTGGACACCGACCCTGCCGACGTGCTCCGGGAGGCCATGGCTCGAACTTCGCACGCGCCTCGTTCGGTTTGCAAGCTGACCGACCCGACTTGAGGTAGCGTGGCGGCGTGGCGAGGCGGTCGAACCCATCCCAATCCTCTCCGATCGAGATCCGCGTCGAGTCCGACGGTGGCGAGCGGGTTGTCCTCGCGCAGCACGGAGGCGCGGTGGTGGGGAAGCTGAACGCGCACGTGGGGACCGGCGAAGAGGTCGCAGCCGTGATCTATAAATTGGGCCCGTCGTATCACGGGCTCGCGGACTACCTCGAGGCGAACGGGTATGATGCGTGGCCCGAGACGGCACGCATCGGCTACGTACGCCGCCTGCGCGTCGACCCGAACTGGCGGGGGCGAGGCGTCGGGAGCCGCCTCCTCGACGCGGCGATCGAGTCGATGCGGGGCGCGAAGGTGCGCCAGGTCTTTCTGCACGTCGTGCCGGAAGACCGCCAGCGGCAACAGGACCTCCTCGCGTTTTACGGCCGTTACGGTTTCGGCGACTACAACGTGGACGACGGCGAGAGGGTCCTCTGGCGGGATTTGCGAGCGAGGGTGGATCGGCGTCCGAACCCGACCTTGAGTCCGCTCCCGATCGGCCGTCGGATGCGCGTCGACGCGCTGACGCGCCACGCGCTGAGGTGGGATTGCTCCGGCGCCCTGCTCCTGCACGCGCTCGCGACGACCGTACTTCGCGTCCTCGAGGCCCGCGAGTCGCGGGGATGTTTCGTGACCTTCGATGACGTCTTCGGCGCCGCGCTCCGGTCCGTCCAGCGCTACGCACGCCACGAGTCGACCGGCGGCGAGGTCGAGTCGTACGCCCTGGACGTCGCGCGCGCGGCACAGGAAAGGTCGTGGTCCGAGGACTGCGTTCGCGGCGCCGACCTCTCGAGCAGCGTCAAAGGGGTCTTCACGGTCCTCGACTACCTCGCAGCGCGCGCCGCGGGGCCGTACGTGCCCATGGAGGAGGCGCCGAACGACGCGACGGGGATGCGTGCGGCCGCGCCGATCGACGTTCTCACGGGGCTGACCCTCGCCTCGGTGGCGAAAGCGTCCGCGGCCCTGGCGGCACTCGACCCTGCTCCTTCGAAGGCGGCCCTACGGGCCGCCGACCACCGCGTGGGCATGTGGTTCCGTGACGCGCTGGCGCATCCCACGTCGGATTCTGGTGAAGATCGCGCGCGATGAGCGGAGGCGGCAGGACGTGATCGGCGTGGGTACGCCGCGCCTCTTGCGCGATGGGACCGGGACGACCCCCCGCGCGGTCGTGGACGCCGAGCGACACGAAGACCGAAGCCGGGGCGGTTAATCGCCGAAATCCAAGGTGAGGGGGTGACACGTTCATCGCCGCGTCTTAGCCTGCGCGAACCTGAGCTCGTATCGAGCGTGCGCGAATCGTTGCGACCCGAACGGCCTCACCTGGAGAGCCATGGCCAAGAAGAAGTCAACTGCTCCGACCCCTCCCGCGCCGAATCCCGGCGAGGCCGCGGATCCGAGCGCGACGATCCCCGACGGCAGCGCCTTCGAGATTCCGCCTCCGAACTACGCCGGGGGGTTGTTCGACCTCGCCTACCGGTACTGCACCGAAAGCGACGACCTTCTCCGACGCGCGTTCTGGTTCGGCGCGGCGGCCATGATGGAGACGCGCATCGCCGCACGCGAGAACCGCGCGCGCATCAAGATCCAGATCACGCCCGAGACCATCCTCGCGGTCTCCAGCACGGCCAAGGCGATCTTCGGAGGCGCGGCGGACTCGTTCGCGTCGCCGCCTGGGAAGCGTCGCACGGCGCGCACGCGTCGCCCCGCACCGGCGCCGAAGCGCGCCGCGACGACAAGGGGTTCGAAGAGGCCCAGAAAGCCCGTCGGGAAAGCCGAGCCGACCCCCACGCCCTCCTGACGGTCGCAATGCCGGGACGCGGCGTGATACGCTGCGCGCATGGAAGGTTCACCCCTCAAGCCCCCGTGGGACCCTGCGGCGTTCGACTGGACAGCGTACGGCGAATCGATCCTTCGGCCCGCTCGCCCTCGGCTCGAAGAGGCCCGCCAAGTCGCCCGCACGATCCTGCGACGCAGATCGAAAGGGAAGGAGTGGGCCGGACGGGGCGTCTGGGCCGCCAACCCCGAGGTGATGCGCGAGGTCTGGGAGACGCTGCTGACGCGGTTCGATCGCGAGACGTTGCTCGCCGACCCCGCGCGGCAGTACCTGCCCTACGTGACCTACCAGCACGCCCCCTTCACGACGACGCGAGGCCCCCGCGGCTACGACACGCCGCACGCCTTGCTGGGCGATACGCCGTGGGACATTGAAACCTGCGTGGCGATGGCCGCCGCCGACCCTCGCGCCCTGGCCACGGCCGAGCAGGCGGCCCTCGAAGCCTGCGCGCGCCTGCAGCCCTGGTTCGACGCCGCGGACCTGGCGTCGGAGGACGGGTCGACGAGTTGCGCGCCCCCGCGCCGCGTGGCCTGGATCCTCCTGCAGCACGAACGGCCTTGGCCGGGGCGTTCGCGGGATCCTTTTCAATGGGTGACGTCCGCCGCGTTCCACCGCCGAGACTTTGACTCGCCGACTGGTGTTAACGCGCAGGTGACAACCGTACGACCTGCGATCGAAGATGCCGCATTCCGCATGCGCGGCGCCTCGGACAACGGCCGGTCCCCCTCCGCCCGCGCGACGTGGCGCTGGGGTCCTCTCATCACGCGTGCCTCAACGTTCGCGAACGCATGGAGGCTCTGGCAATTTTTTTCGAGTCAGGGCGCCGAGATCATTCCGCATCAGTTTACCACGGTCTTCTATCCTGCGGCCATGGCCTCCCGTCGCTTCCGTGACCTCCCCGACGCGCTGGATGCCTACCTGACGGTCTGGCGTCTCGGCCACGCGCTCGTCGACATCCGCGGCGAGGTCGTGGTGCTGGGCATGTCCTCGGACTTCGGAGCGGTGACCTTCAGCACGTGGAGCGAGTTGCAGGCCTCCGCGGAGGCTTTGCATGGGACAGACGAGATCAGGCCGTGGGGTCGCCGCTAGGTTCGAACGAGCGCCCGCAAAAACGTCAACGTCGGGATCTGCGCGCGGATGATCGTCGCGAGCTCTTCGTCCTGCTCCGGCGTGAACTCGGCCCCGTACGCACTCCGCATGGATTGCACGGCGTTGGTCGCGTGGATCCGGGGGCTCGAATCCGTCGGGATCTCTTCGGCGGTGATCGCGGCATGGCAGAGAGAGATGCAGGCGTTGAATGCGGCGATCGACTCGTACGCGCGCGCGTCTTCCTCCAGGTAGAGGTTGCGAGCCTCTTCCAGGTTGGAGAGGTCGCGCTCGATGGTCGCGCGCGCGTTCCTCCTGCGTGCCCACCCCTCGACGTGGGAGAGCGTATCCAGCGCCGTAGGGATCGCCGGTTCGGGCAACATCGGCACCGCGCGCCGCACGCAGGTCACCGCCGCACGGACGATGAGTCGGATGTCGACGCCTCGCTTCGCCGCCGTGTAGAGCAGATCCCCAGGATCCGTCCCATTTTCCCAAAAGTAGATCCAAGGCTCTTTGCGGTCCTTCCGCTCCCGCGGCGGGAGGCGCCGCGGCTCGACGAGCTCGGCGTCGATGAGCCAGTCCCCCGTCACGGCGAGGCGTTCCTCCGCGGTGCCCCCGACCGCGTCGACACGGAGAAGGAGAGGTTCCGGCGGGGCGGGGAGCCCGCGAATCTCATCGAGCGCCACGCCGACGTCCGCGAACGATCCCTCGCGCGGGCTGAACGGGAAGCCTCGGGCGACCACCGCCCGTGCCGACATCGTGATCCTCAGCCGCCTCGCCATCGTGGCGACGCTACCACGGATTCGTGATCGGCTCGATTGCGCGACCCGCGCGATCGATGCGAAGCTCCGCGACGATGAGCCGACGCATCGACCCGACGATCTACCGTCGAATGCCGCCGCTGGATGTACACCCCCGCGCGCGTCCGAGGCTCTACGCGCACGCCGTCTCCCTCGGGGCTTCCGCGCCGCGTCTCATCTGGGCGTCCGCCGCGGTGCTGGGGTCGCTTTACGACGAGATGGAGCGGATCGGCGAGCTCGATTCGGATGTCGTAGCGCTCGCGCTTCCTTCCCTCGCGCGGTGGTGCGCGCGCGGCGTCAAGGTCCCCGAGGACGTGTCGGAACTCGTGGCCGAGTACGAACGTGCGGAGCTCGCGGCCGAGAAGTCGGCCCCCCCGTCGCCACATCCCCGCGCGCACATCCCCGCCGCCCGAGCGTTCGCCGCGACCGCGCTGAACGACCTCGTGAGGGCGACGGCCGTGCATGACGCCGACGACCCTTCGCAGCCCACCCTCTTCCGCGCGGCCTCCGAGAACAAGGCGCTGGCGGAGATCCTCGTGGATGCGTGGGGATGCGTCGTCCTCTGCGCGGGAGGCCTCTATGGCTCTCCCGCCAGCGCCTACCCGATCTCGGTCGGGAAGGTGGCTGTGGAGCCACTCTTCCAGAAGGCTCTGGTGACCTTCCCGACGGCGGACGAGGGGGTGTGAGCGCGAGGTCTCTGGGCCCCTGGGTCGACGCCACTCCGCTTTACAAACGGACGCCCTCCCAGTAGTGCTAGTCCACCCGATATGCCCAAGCAGGACGAATCGACCTGGGAACAGTGGTGGCCCGCGGCGCTCGGGGGCGCGGTCGGTCTGGCGCTCGTGGTGATCTTTTTCCCGCGCCGAGCTTCCACGGTGACCTACTACGCGGGGCCCGTCGTCCCCGGAGGGAGCGTCCTCTCGCGTTTCGGCCCGCGCACGAAGAACGGCGAGACGAAGATGCACTGGGGCGTCGACCTGCAGGCCCCGCGCGGCACACCCGTCTACGCCGCGGGCGCGGGCGTCGTCATGGCCCTGTGGCCCGACAACGCTGTCCACGGCTACGGCAACACCGTGATCCTGAAGCACGGCGAAGGCGAGGGGACGCTGTACGCGCACCTCGACACGATCGACCCCTCGCTCCGGGTGGGCGAGCGGGTGGCCGCGGGTCAACCGATCGGCACGGTGGGATGCACGGACTCGGAGGGTGGGTTCCCCTGCAGCGGCGCGCACCTCCACCTGGAAGTTCTGGCGCCCCCCGCCGGGGACGACCGCGGCTTCACGCACGTGCAGGGCGGCGAAAACGCGCGGCCACCTCGGTACGAGCCCCAGGAATGGGCCTCGCACCGACGCATTCAACTGGTGTAGGTTCGGTACCCATGGAATCGAACGTGCCCCAGGCCCTGTGCGACTCGCCGATCGCGATGGCCGACCTCCTGCCGCGGATCCCCGCCGAGGAGATGCTGCGCTTCTACGCCCTCATGGAGACCTGCACGCCACGGGAGATCGCGCGCGAGGTCGTCGCCGTGGTCCGGCGCACGGACCCGGACGCCGCCGCTGCGCTCGAAGGTCGCGTCGCCCGGATGAGCGAGGGCGCTCCGGGACAACTCATGGCCGAGTTCGACGCCGTCCTCGGCGCGGCAGGGGCGCTGGATCACACGGTGAGTTTCGTCGATGCGCTGTGCGAACATACGATCCGCCTCGCATGCAACCACCCGGACTTCCACGCGGAGGTCCTCGCGCACGGGTCCCTGGCCGGCGCCCTGGAGTTCGGCGCCTCCGAAATGCGACGCGAGGCGGCCTCGGACCCGTCGTTCCCGTCGGAGCGCGTCGCGCGGGCGCTCGAGTTCGCGGGTCGCTGGGCGCGGCGTTCGAACGCCTCGTTGGACCAGTTCACCACCCAGGTTCCGCCGGACGCGTGAGGCGCCGGACGCAGAGAGGGAAATTTCGATGAGTCTCCAGTCCGTCTGCAGCGCCTTCAACGGCGACAGTAACTTTCGCAGCCCCACCCGCGGCAGCGCCGTCTGGTTCCACGAAGAAGGCGGGACCGTGCGACGCATGGCGTGGCAGGGGGACAGCATGATTCGGGCGCTCCAGTACCGCCTGGGCGTCAGTCAGGACGGCAAGTGGGGGACGGCCACGAACGACGCCTTGCGGCGCAAGATGCGCCAGTTGGGGATGGACCCGTCGATCGTGCATGACGGCGCGATTGACGGGGCCATGCTCGAGGCGGCGCTCGTGGTCCTCTACACGCTCGGGGCGCGCGGGGACGACGCGACGGAGCCCGCCGCGCGCGTCTGCCTGCCGTCGCGGGTCGTGCGCCCGCAGTGGCGCATCCTCTCGGGGGACGACGGGTCGGGCGGCAATCTCGTCGAGACGATCCTCGAGACGCCGGAGGGGACCCCGGCGCCGACCCCCGCGCCGACGGAGCTCCCCTGGCGTCGGCCCGCCGAATCGACCGTCGTGGACTCGGGCACCGAGCCCGACGGGTCCATCTTCCTGGTGTACCGAATCCTCGCCACCGGGGAGGTGCGGCGCGTGACGCTCACCGCGGATGGGAGGCTCATCGAGGACCGCCTGGCCACCGATTCCGAGATTCCGGGCCGTCCCGGCACGACACCGTCGCCCTCGACCCCGAACCCCGCCCTCGACCCGGGCACCCGCGCCCCCGGTGATCCGGCACCGCCCTCGACCACCCTCTCGCCGCAGGCCGACGCCTACTCCCGTGGCGTACCCCCCCAGACGAGCCCGACCCCGGCGGCTCCGAACTCGAACAAGCTGATCATCGCCGCGAGCGTCGCCGGGATTCTTCTCCTCGCCGTGGTGGCCAGCGTGGTCTCGTCCTCCGCTCCGCCTCCGCCTCCGCCTCCGCCTCCGCCTCGAACGCGTCGCTGACAGGAGATGCGCCCGGCGGGATCTATCACCCACCTGATCTAACGTTCAGTCAACCAAATTCGACGCGACCGGTGAAGCCTCTCGGAGGCTCCGACGTACCATCGCCCGAGGTGACGGATGCGTACGATTCTTCTCGGAACACTGGTGACTCTGGGTCTGGGCTGTAGCGACCCTGGGCCGGGCCCTGCGACCAGCGCATGGATCCTGGCGGCGGACTTCGCCCAGGTTGACCAGGGCTTGGAGGCCGTAGCCTGCTTCGGGACGTATTGCACCCGTGCGGCGCGCTCGGACGTGGACGGACGCGCGCGCTGGGGACAGACGTTCCTGTTCGACCGCACGCAACTGGAGGGGGGTATCCCGTTCGCCCTGACGGTCGGCGGTCGGCCCGCCTGCCCGCCTCGGGTCATCCAGTTCAGCGCCCAGGACTTCGCGGCGCAGCGTGCGGTGATCGGATGTGACGGGGCCCTCGTGCAGGTCTCGTTGCGCCCCTCGGAAACGTTCTGAGAGGCCCACGGCGGGTGGCCGCCTCGGACGCCGATGGTTACAAGAGGTGTCCACCGAGGAGTGCCCCATGAGTTCACCCGCGTCCCGCACCCCCCACAACGACGAACCCGCCCCTGATCCCACGCCCGAGGCCACGAAGACCCCCCACGAGCCCCCGGAGCCCGCCGCGGCGCGCAGGGAGATCCTGTTCGCGGCGGCCCTTCGCTTCGCCGAGGAAGCCCCGACCGTTTGGGAGAGGCTCCTGTGGTTTCGCACGGCGCGCGCGATCGAACGGCCCGGCATGGAGCGTCTCCTCGGACATGGAGTGTCATTCCTCCAACTCGTCTTCGAACGCGCCAGGCATCGCGAGGAGAGGCAGGGGCTCCTCCGGGAGTATCAGGATGCTCGCCGCCACGAGATGCGGGCCTGGCGAGCACGGCGCGAGGATGAACAAAGGGAACTGTACCTTCGTCTCTTCATGCCGCTCTTCGAGCGCATCGCCCTGAAGGTCGCTCCGTCGGCGACGCACCCGCCGCGCGTGGCGCCGGAGCCCCCGCCGACGGAGCGCGCTACGAGGCCGCGCGCGCGCCGCTAGAGTCCCAAGGGTTGCGCGCGTCGAGCGCGAACTTCACCTGACGCGTCGAGAACGCGATCCAAGCCCACCCCCCGCCCTCGACCGTGTTCTGGTACTTCACGCCGTCGTACCCCTGCGCCCTCATCACCTCCCGCGCGCTCTGCGCGAGCGCCTCGAGGACGCCGCACACGAAAGGCGGACCGGCGTCATCGGGTTCGATCCGCGCGAACTTCCGGACGATGGAGAGCACCAGATCGGCGCGGTCGACCGCGTCTCCGCGCGGGGAATGGAGCTTCCCGTGGGACTCCACGAGGTCGCCATCCTCGATCCTCGCCTGGATCTCGTCCTCGATCTCGCTGGACTCCCCGTGCGTGCAGATGAACCGCACGAGCGCCTCGTCGGAGTCGAAGCGCCGCGGCTTTCGAATGGCGAGGTACACGGGGATGACGCGCCCACCGCAGTCGCCGCGAGCGACGGAACGCGCCGAGTCCCAGGGGGCGGCCTTGCCGCAGGCGAAGCGGCTCGCCACCTCGAAGGATTCCGCGAAGTGGGGCCCCAGATACGTGCCGGGGTCTTGCGCGCCGCCGATCAGGAGCTCGCCCGCGTCATCGAAGATGTCACCCGTCTCGAAGACCGTGAAGTTCACGGGGGAGCGCGTCCCGTGGTACACGCGGCGCGGCACGCCGGACCGCGTCGCGACCTTGGATCCTTCGAACCACCGCCGGAACGCCGCGCTCTCCACGAGGTGCTTTCGATGCGTCGCCATGCCCCCCGATCTTATACTCGGCCCCGCGCACGTGCGACAAAACGTGCGACCGGTGATAGGTTGGACCGGTGAGCACAACGCCCTTCGGCTTCGATGCGATCGTGATCGGAGGGGGCCCCGCGGGCCTCTCCGCAGCCCTCGTGCTCGGCCGCGCCTGCCGCCGCGTCCTGCTCGCGGACGCCGCGCGGCCGCGGAACGCGGTCACGCGCGCCGTCCACGGCTTCCTGACGCGCGACGGCATCTCACCGGCGGAGTTCCGCGGGATCGCGCGCGCGCAACTCGAGCCCTATGACGTGACCCTCGAAGACGCCGAGGCGGTGGACGTGAAGCGCGTCCGCGGCGGCTTCGAGGTGTTCTTCGACGGCGCGACCTCGGCGACGGCGCGCCGTCTCCTGCTCGCGACGGGGATGCGGGACGTCCTGCCGACCTTCCCCGGCTTCGACGCGATCTACGGCCAAAGCGCCCACCACTGCCCGTACTGCGACGGGTGGGAGTGGCGCGGGCGACGCGTCGCCGTCTACGCGCCCGACGAGCCCACGGAGTACGCGCTCGGGCTGACCGCGTGGACGGGTGACGTGGTCCTGCTCACCGATGGACGGCCCGCGCCGAAAGGTCGCGACGCGAGCCGACTTCGCACGCACGGCGTACGCGTCGAGACGCGTGAGGTCGCCGCCCTGCGGTCGACGCGCGGGCTTCTCGAGACGGTCGAGTTCGTGCGTGGCGAGCCGCTGCGCCGCGAGACCCTCTTCTTCCATCTGGGCATGGACCAGGCGTCCGACCTCCCCGCACGTCTCCGCTGTCGCCTCAACGAAGATGGATTCGTCGCCGTGAACACGCTCGGCGCCACGTCTGTGCAAGGCGTCTACGCGGCCGGTGACCTCACCCCAGGCCCGCAGTCCGCGATCATGGCCGCCGCCGAAGGCGCGACCGCCGCGGCGGCTCTCCATCAGGATCTGCGCCAGGACGAGACCCGGTGAGCGGTGGCGGGCGGGGCACGAGCGCGTTCGAAGAGGCCCGCGCTCGTTTTCTTCGGTCGTTCCGGCGACACGTCGCGGCGGACGGGGGCCGTCTCGACGTCGACGCGATGCGCACCCTCGCCCGCTCCGCGGCTCACCGCGAGCTCGTCCTCGTGCCGCCATACTACTCCGTGGCGTGGCGGATGCTGCTCAAGGTGCCCGCGCGGAGCCTCGAAGAGCTCCTGGGGGAGGCGCCGGGGGTCCGCGCGTCCGGTCGCTGCGTCCAGCACGACGTGAGCCCTCACGCGGTCAACTCGTGGTCCGTCTCACTCGACGCGATCCGCGGCCCCGACCGAGGTTTCACGGAGCCTCGTGAGACGGCGCGCGTCGCCGAACCGGAGGAGGGATACGTGGTGCTCCTCGCGTGCCCCATCCCGCTCAACGGGGGGCGGCCGAGGCGCTTCTGGCTCAACCCCGACGTTCTCTACGCCCTGGCGCACGCGGACTTTGAGTATCAACGCGAGGTGGTTTCCGTGGGCTCCGTGGGGGCGGTGTGGCTGGCGTACGCGCGTCAGGCCTCACCGAATGAGGCGCTCTCCTGGGACGAGATCGTCGACGAGGTCTGCCGCGGTGCGCCTCGTGAAGAGGCTTTGGAGCGCGCGCTGCGCGCCTGCCGTCGGCGCGCCTCACCCAAGCGGAGCCAGGAGCGCCGCGCGGAACCAACCCTCTAGCATCCGCATCGGCTCACGCGGGCCCACGCCGCCCGCGTGGTACATCGCGACGGACGCATGGGTCATGGCGTGGAGCGTTTCCAGCCTCATCCACTCGGCGTCCGACGCTTCTCGACCCCCAGGCCAGCGATAGGGCGTGAAGAGGTCGCGCGGGGTCCCGCGGCCCCGATCCGCGACGCGTCGAGCGAGGAGGAAGGTCGCGTCGACCGACTCGACGGCCCCGCGGCGCACCTCCTCGATGCGAAGCGCCGAGCGCACGGGGAAAGTCATGCGGCCCATGAGGAACACGAGTTCGTACTCGTCGCCCTCCCCCAGTCGTCCCGAAAGCGCGACCTCCTTGACCTTGACGAGGACCGCCTCGAGGTCATCAGCCCCCTCGAACCCGAACGCGCCGCGCTGGGCGAGGTGGTCGAGCGCATGCGCGTTCGCCACCGCCGCGGCGTCGAGGAGACGACGGCACGACCGATCCTCGAGCAACGCCGCCGACGCGAGCGCGTCGATCCGCACGGCGCGTCCGACCCTGACGGGCGGCGGGAAGGGAGGACCCATCGACCAGGAAGGTACCACACGAAACCCGCGGAGGTCCCGCAGGTCGTCCGTTCCCCGCCGCGCACGAAAACGCGCGATCGAACGGGTGGAGGCGCCGACCTTGGGGACGCGACCACCGGCCTCCAGAAAGGTGCCCGGCGCGGTGCGCCGACGGTCCGAGTGGGTTCGGTTTCCTCGGGCCGCTTCTCCTGAAGTGATTTTATCTACTATACAAGAAAAGTATAATTGCTCGTGACAAGTAGACAACTTGGTGTATACATACTCCGCGTCGAGGCGATGGACGCTTCGACAGGAGAGACCGACGATGTTGACCCTCTTTCACGGCACCCGGCGCACCGAGTTCCCGCGTCACGCGGGGCTCTGCCTCGCCGAATCGCGCGAGATCGCTTGGGATTACGCGGTCGGCGCGTCCGATCCCGACGCGCTCGACGAGGGCGCTCTGCGCATCTACCGCATCGTGCTCGACGACGATCTGCTCTCGTGGGACCGGCTCCCCCCGTGGGACCGAGACAACCAGATCGCCCCCGCCGACCGCGACCCCGCGGCGCTCGCGGCCGACCTCGGCGTGTGCTCCGTCTGGTACGCCGACGAGAGCCCCCGGCAGCGGGCGCACGACACGCTGCGGTTGCTCACCCCCGACGCGCTCGACGCGATCGTGTCCGTTGAGGTCGTGTCGTGAGCGCCCGTCGCGACGACGGTCCGCACCGCGTGGTCGCCTCGGGGCTGATGGAGTGCGAGGGATGTGGTCGGTGGCAGACGCGCGATCCGCAGACGGGGCGTCCGACACCGCACGCCACGACGATGGGCGGCACGCAGATCTGCTCAGGACGCGCGCCCGCGGGGAGGCCCTCGTGACGACCTCTGTCCTCCCCGCTTACCTCACGGCCCTCGGGCTCCTCCGCGCCGTCGGCTCGCAGTGCGACCCGGCCGCGCGCCTCGCGTGGTCGGAGGACTGCAAGCGGTGGGAGATCACGGGCGACGCCCTCCCCTCGCTCGACGCCGTTGCCGCGTGGCTCGCACGCGCCTGGACGCCGACCCCCCTCGTCTCGCCGTGGAACGGGCGCGGTGGCTGGTGGGGGTCGGGATGTGACACCGTCGAGGCCGTGCGTGCGAGTACCGATCCGCGGCTCGCGTCGTACCGGGCGACCGTCGCCGCGGTGGACAGCCTCCTCGCACGGTGCGATGTCGCCGCGAAGCCCGAGGGCGCAGCGAAAGCGGCCCTCGTGCGCGCGCTGCGCAACGAACTGCCCGACGCGGCGCTTCCCTGGATCGACGCGGTGTGGCGCGACGACGGCGAGCGCCTGCGGCCTGCGCCGCTGCTCGGGAGCGGCGGCAACGAAGGGAGCTACGACTACGCCTGCCACTACGCGCGGCGCGCGCTGGTCGTGATCGCGCAGCCTGAGGAGGCGACGCGAGCGCAACTCGCGGCGCTGGTCTCGGCCAAGCCGACGCGGCGCACGGAGGCCGAAAGTGCGGGCGCGCTCTGGCCCGCGGGCGCGCCGATCAACCCGCTGGCGTACCTGCTCGCGTTGGAGGGCGCGTGCCTCTTCGCGGCGGGCTGGTCGGCGCCGGTCGGCGCGCACCCGTGGCAGTGCGCGCTTTCGCCGCACGGCTACGCGACGAGCGTCGCGGGCGACGAGGGCCGCGGGGAGGTGTGGCTCCCGTACTGGTCGGGCGACGCCTCGCTCCCGGAGGTGTCCGCGCTCGTCGCGGGCGGGTGGTACGCGGAGGCTACCGACGGGCTCGGGGCGGCACTCGGCGTAGCCCTCGGCCGCGTCCCCGCGGGCGTCGCGCAGGTGCGCAGGATGGTGTCCGTGGTCCGTCACGGGCGGGCGGAGAAGTGGCTCGACGGCGGGCTGTACGCCGCGCGCGGCGCGCTCGCGGAGCGGGTGGGGGCCGTCACGAAGGCTACGCACGAGGCCATCCTGGCGGACGCGATGGCGACCGCAGGAGGCAACCGTTCGCGCGCCGCGGCGGCGCTGGGGGTCCCCCAGGAGCGCGTGACCGAGTGGATGCACCGGTACCCGTGGATCGCCGAGCAGTGGCCCGCTCGGCGCGGCCGTCCCCCGACGCACAAGGCGTGAGGCGGGCGCGCGGATCTCGGCTCGAGCCGTCGTGAGACGTCGGCCTTCGTGGTATCAAGGGATGCATGGAGCCGTCGATGCGGATCACCCTCTCGGAACGCGCGGTGGTCGCCGTGGGGTATCGGTTCTCGCCGCGCCGCGAGACCTACGCGGACGCGAGCGTGGCGCGCGACGAGGTCCGCGCCCTGCCGCGTCCCGCGGAGCCCTCCGTCGTGCGCGTCCGCGCGAGGGGCGGCGGCGCGACGGAGCGCGCGCTCGTCGTCGGAGACTGGCTGCGCGACCCCGAACTGGATGAGCCCTTGCGGATTCCTGAGCCGCGCTGGAGCTACAGTGCGGCGACGCCGTGTGGATGCTGGATGCCGCCGCGAATGTGCAGGTCGATCCAAGGGAAGTGATCCGGTCGGCCTGCGCCTGCGTGCGCGCGTCGATCGGATGCGTGCCCGAGGGGGAACGTCGACCCCTTCGGGCGCTCGAAGCGGCGGAGGCGTGGACCCGCAAAGAAGCCACGTCCGATGCGGCGCGCGCCGCGGCCGAGCGGGCCTACGGAGTCACTCGCGTCACGGCCTCCGGGTCGAGCCTCGGCGCCGCCGCGTCGTCCGCTTGCAACGCCGCCGCGCATGTCGCCATGGCCGCGTCACGGGCCGACACGTACCGGGCCGTCGGTCAGTTCACGACGCTCATGAGCATGGCGGTCTACGCCGCGGAGGCGGCCCTCACGACCGACCCCAGGGGCTTGCCGCTCGCCACGCTCGCGGACGCCGTGCGCGCGCAGACCCCCACCCTGCTCGTACTCCGCGCGGCCGCGCGCCAGGTCAGGCGCTGAGAATCTGCCGTCGCGTCGAGACGAAAGCCAAGGCGGCATAGGGGTATGATAGGCTCGTCGCCATGGCGCCCGATCTCAAGGTCACGATGTCGGCGCGGGCCGTGATCGCGCGCGGTTACGACTTCGCCCCACGAGGCGATGCCTTCGCGGACGCGGGGGTCGCCCTCGACGAAATCCAGACTCTTCCTGATCCACCTGAGCCTCTGATCCTCCGCGTGAAAGCTATCGGCGGAACAGCCGCCGAGCGTCGGCTCGTCGGCGGCGACTGGCTTTGCGCGGCGTCCTTGGGCGCGCCGCGCAGGGTCCAGGCGCCCTCGTGGACATACAACTACGATGCGCTGCAATGGTCGTCGAAACGTCGCAACTGGCTTGACGCGTGGGAGGAATGCGAGGACGCGCGCTGGATGGTCTACGAGGCGACGTGGATTGGCGTCGATCGACGCCTCGTGGTGCGGGCCTTGTACGCCTGTACGTGGGCGCTGACCGGGCTCGTATCGGGGGGCGAGGATCGCCCCCGCAACGCCCTCGCCACGGCGATGCGGTGGGCGAACGGTGCGAGTTCGATCGATGAGCTCCGGCGGGCGGAGGTCGCCGCGCTCGCCGCGACCGACACGGACGACCCCGTGACACGTTGGCTCGCCGTCGCAGCCCTGTGCGTCGCCCGCGCGGCGTACTGCGTCTCGGACATCTATCCGGAGGGATCGAGAGACCGCAGCATACCTGCGGCACAAGCGGCCGCAGAGGCGCTCGACGCCGTGGCGGCGGCGCTCGAAACAAGAAGTGGCGTGCGTCTCGGGTACACGTTTCGCACGCTCGCGACCACCCTCCGCGAAGAGATCCCGACCTTCTCCGTGCTACGACGGGTTCTGGAAGATCCCTGACGGATTCCGTCGGACGAGGCCATGGCCAAAACTCTCCACATCACCTTCTCAGCCCGAGCGGTCATCGCGCCCGGCTACGCCTTCAGCCCGCGCGCGGGGTCCTTCGCCGATGCCGACGTGGCCCTCGACGAGATCGCGAGCCTGCCGCCTCCGCCCGAGCCCCTGGTGTTGCGGGTGACGGCCACGGGAGGCCGCAAGGCCGAGCGGGCACGCGTCGAAGGGGACTGGCTGTGCGACGCCGCGCGCGGGGAGCCCCGTCGAATCCCCGCACCCGTGTGGGCGTACAGCGAGGACGCCACCGCGTGGTCGCAGGTACGTCCCTGGCTGGAGGCGTGGGAGACCTGCAAGGACGCTCGCTGGCTGCTCCACGCCGCGGCCTCCGTGGGCGTCGATCGGCGCCTCGTGGTGCGGGCCACCTGTGCCTGCGCCCGCACCGTCCTCGATCGCGTCCCCGCGGGTGAGGAGCGTCCCCGGCGTGTGATCGAAACCGCCGAAGCCTGGACCCGCGGCGAGGCCACCCTCGATCAAGTGCGACAGGCCGCCGAGGCTGCCT
>JACCDG011093397.1_pt1 | contig 25345 bp, 10 predicted proteins | sample 7442471 | NCBI WGS metagenome assembly JACCDG01 (sample SAMN15323444, study PRJNA562643) | freshwater metagenome | isolation source: river surface water | place: USA:Blue River Watershed | collected 2017-08-17 | reverse complement strand
GACTCGAACCCGCACAGTATTGCTACCGTCAGGACCTAAACCTGGTGCGTCTACCAATTTCGCCACCCGCGCGGGTCCCATCGATATGGGTTGAATCGGTCAACCTTCTATTTTAACCATGGAAGTGAGGACTTCTGGCTTGAAGTCCCCCTTTAGGTCGTCGGGTTTAGGCTGATTTTGGGGGCGGTGCAATCTTGAACCAAGCCGCATACATGGCGGGCAAAGCCAGCAAGGTGAGGGCTGTTGCCACAATGAGACCACCCATGATGGCCACAGCCATTGGCCCCCAGAACACACTGCGAGAGAGCGGAATCATGGCTAAAACGGCTGCGGCTGCCGTCAACACAATGGGGCGCAAGCGCCTCACAGCAGACTCCACAATGGCCTCCCAGGCTGGCACGCCGGCTGCCCTGTCTTGCTCAATTTGATCGATCAAAATGACCGAATTTCGCTGAATCATGCCCATCAGGGCAATGACGCCTAGCAAAGCGACAAAGCCAAAAGGTCGATCCAGAACCAGCAAGGCGCCCGCCACACCCGCAATACCAAGTGGGCCAGTAATGAACACCAACAAAGCACGGCTAAAGCTTTGAAGCTGAAGCATCAACAGAGTGAAAGTGACAAACAGCATGAGCGGCATGCCCGCTGCAATGGAGGCTGAACCTTTGGAGCTCTCTTCCACTGCCCCTGCCACTTCAATGCGGTACTCGCCAGCGTCTTTTTCCTGCCATTGGGCTTCTATCTTTTTCAAGTCGGGCAACAACTGCTGTGTCACTGTGGCACCTTGAATACCCTCAATCACATCGGCATTGACAGTGATGGCGTAGCTCCGCCCTTCTCGCCACATAACGCCCGGCTCCCAATTGAACACAGGTTTGGCAACTTGCAACAAGGGAATGGACTTGCCAGAAGCGGTGGGAACATAGGCGCCAGCCAAATCGGTTATGGCATCGCGCTCAGACTGGGGCTGCCTGAACACAATGTCAATCAGCTTGTCGCCATCGCGGTATTGACCAATGGTCGAGCCAGACGAAATGGTTCGAGATGCTTGGGCAATCGATTGACTGGTCACTCCCAAAGCACGCGCCTTGGCTTGATCGACTTCCAAACGAATAACCTTGACAGACTCATTCCAGTTGTCGTTCACGCCGCGCGTATTGGGGTTGGTGCGCAAAGCCGCCTTCACTTCGTCTGCCTTCAAGCGAAGCGCCACAGGATCTACGCCCACCACCCGAAACTGCACCGGATACGGCACAGGTGGCCCATTGGGCAACAGCTTGACGCGCCCTCTCACCTCCGGAAATTCAGACGCCAAGAGGGCAGGCAATTTAACTCGCAGCGACTCTCTGACCTTCAAATCTTTGGACACCACAATGAGCTGTGAAACATTGGACTGAGGGAAAATTTGATCAAGCGGCAAATAAAAACGAGGCACGCCAGAACCTACCCACGTGCTCACGGAGTTGACGCCTTGCTCAGCCATCAAGCGTTTTTCAACGCGCTTGGCCACTTCTTCACTGGCCACAAAACTAGCACCCTCAGGCAACCACAACTCCACCATGATTTCTGGCCGACTGGAGTCTGGAAAAAATTGCTGTTGAACTTTGCCCATGCCCACAAAGCCCAGCACAAACAAGACAAGAGTGATGGCAATGGTTTTCCATTTGTTGAACACGCACCAAGTGACTGCGCTTCGAAAGCTGTTGTAAAAAGGCGTGTCAAACATTTCATGAATGACCGCTTGGTCAGAAGCGTTCACATGCGGTGGCGCTTTCAACAACAAGGTGCCCAAGTAAGGCACAAAATAGACCGAGGCCACCCAGCTGATTAACAAGGCAATGACAGTGACAGCAAAGATGGCAAAGGTGTATTCACCTGTGAGGGATTTGGCCAAACCAATGGGCAAGAAACCGGCCGCAGTGATCAGAGTACCCGTCAGCATAGGCATGGCTGTGAGCTCATAGGCGAAGGTGGCTGCACGCACTTTGTCGTAGCCCTCTTCCATTTTTCGCACCATCATTTCAACCGCAATGATGGCGTCGTCCACCAACAAGCCCAGGGCAATGATGAGAGAGCCTAAAGAAATTTTGTGCAGGCCAATGTGAAAATAATCCATGGCCAAAAAAGTAACGGCCAAAACCAATGGGATGGTGATGCCCACCACCAAGCCTGGCCGAATGTCCAAGGTCCAGCGGCGCCACAAAGGATGGATGCCAGGGCGCTTGTGCAAACCCAAGGACAAGAAACTCACCGCCAACACAATGGCAACGGCTTCGATCAATGTTTTCAAGAACTCATTGACCGAACTAGACACGGCTTGAGGCTGATCTTGCACTTGAACCAATTTCACGCCCACGGGCAGTGACTTTTCAATGTTGGCAATGCTGCCTTTAAGGGCCTGACCTAGTTGAATGATGTCGCCCCCTTTGGCCATAGACACACCCAAACCAATGACGGGCTCACCGTTGTGGCGTACTTTGACTTGCGGTGGATCGATGTAGTCACGCTTGATGGTTCCCAAATCACCCAGTTTGATTTGTTGCCCCGAAAAGCCGCGAATTGGCATTTGCCGGAGTGACTCCAAGTCGTTGAATTGCCCATTGACCCGCAGTTGAATGGCATCCTGGGGCAGGTTCAAAGTACCCGCCGATTCAACGGCATTTTGTTGAGCCAACTGCGCAATGACGGCACCCATGTCGATGCCCATGGCCGCCAATTTCTTTTGTGAAATTTCAATGAAAACTTTTTCATCTTGCACGCCAAAAAGTTCGACCTTGGCAACGTCTTGAACACGCAATATTTTCTGCCTGACATCGTCAGCAAATTGCTTCACTTCGGCAGGTGTGAAGCCCTCTGCCTGCAAGGCATAAATCACACCATACACATCGCCAAAATCATCTAGAAAGAAAGGTCCCACCACACCCGCGGGCAAGCTGCCGCGCATGTCACCAATTTTCTTGCGCACTGTGTACCAAATATTGGCCACCTCTGCGGGCTTGGAATAGTCTTTGACTTGAAAAATGATTTGCGATTCGCCTGGTTTGGAATAGCTGCGAATCTTGTCTGCAAAGGGTACTTCCTGAAGTGTTCGCTCCAGTTTGTCGGTCACTTGCTCTGCCACTTGTTGGGCCGTAGCGCCTGGCCAATAAGCCCTGACCACCATCACTCGAAATGTGAAGGGGGGGTCTTCATCTTGACCCAAATTGAAAAAAGCAAAGACGCCCAACAGCATCAACACCAGCATCAAATAACGCGTGAGAGCCGGATGATCAAGGGCCCACTTGGACAGGTTAAAACCCGTTTTTGGTTCTGCGCGCATGATTTACTTTGCAGCAGGTGTAGAAACAGCGGCGGCGTTGTAAACCGTCACTTTTTGGCCAGGCGACAAGACATGCACGCCTGCACTCACAATTTGTTGGCCCGCCTTTAAACCCGAAGCAATGACCACGTCGTTGCCATCTGCAGTGGCCACTTGAACCACTTGGGAAAGCACGGTGGAAGTTTGGGAGTCGTACACCCAAACGCTGGTCTGATTGGCCTCTTGGCGCAGGGCGCTGGTGGGCACTTTGATCACATCTGAAGCACTGCCTGCCAATTGAGGCGCTTGCACATTCAAGGTGATGCCCAAAGGCAATGACTCGGCTTTGTCTAGCCCCAATTTGACCGCAAATGTACGGGTAGCAGGGTCGGCACTGGCACCAATTTCTCTCACTTGGCCTTGAATGGTTTGATTGGTGTTGCCCACCGTGACCGTCATTTTTTGTCCCAATTTGAGGCGTCCCACCACATGTTCTGGAACTGCAAACACAGCATCGCGAGGACCGTCATGGGCAAATCGTAAAACCGGCTGACCTGCCGAAACCACCTGCCCCGGCTCAGCCTCGACCCCTGTGACAACGCCAGAAACGGTGGCCATCAATTTGGCGTAAGCCACTTGATTGGTCTGCGCTTGGGCTTGTGCCAACGCTTGGTCCAATGAAGCTTGCGCGGCCTTCAGAGTGGTTGAACGCCTTTCCAATTCGGCAGCACTGATGAAGTTTTGGGCCAACAGGGCTTCATAACGCTTGAAGTCCGCTGCCGCCAGATCGCGCTGTGAACGCGCGCCTACCACCAAGGCTTGAGCCGCTTGAGCAGCAAGCGCATAGTCTTGAACATCAACTTCGGCCAACACCTGCCCGGCTTGAACACGCTGCCCAACTTCGGCCTGTCGTACCACGATCTTGCCGCCCACACGAAAACCCAAGCGACTTTCAGTTCGAGCACGCACCTCGGCCGCGTACTCTCCTTGCACGTTCAAATCGGATTCACCCACCGTGAACAATTTGACAGATCGAATGGGTTCCGCCGTTTCTTGTTTGGGCGTGCAAGCGCTCAAGCCCCAGCCCAAAACAAGCAACACCATCGACAAAGAAGACATGCGGGAAAAATACTGTGGCATTGGAAAATCCAAATTAATGACTGACTGGTTAGTAATCTAGGGTAATCCATGATGCTTGTCAAGCGAAAATACATGGATCCATGCCAAGCCATCAAGCCAGTTCGAAGGAAGTTCAAGCCCTTCCCATCACCCACCCCGAAAACTTTCCGGTGGCTTCCATTTTGTGTCCGCCGCACTTGCGTCCAGCCATTGCCGCTATTTATGCTTTTGCCCGAGCAGCCGACGACATTGCCGATGAAGGTCATGAAAACGCCGCGCAAAGACTAGAAGCACTGCAAAGCTTTCGACAGGAACTGATGCATGGCCCAACGGCCCAAGGCTTGAAACCTGAAATCTTTGTGCCATTGCACAGCGTTATTCAAGATTTCAAATTGCCTGTTCAGTACTTGAATGATTTGCTGAAAGCGTTTGAACAAGATGTCTTGGCAACTGCACAAGCCAGCCAACCCCAAACCATGCTTGATCTGCTGCAATATTGTGAGCTCTCCGCCAATCCCGTGGGCCGGCTTTTGTTGCATCTGTATGGCGTGAAAGATGAAGCAGCCCTGCGTCAAAGTGATGCCATTTGCAGTGCCCTTCAGTTGATTAATTTTTGGCAAGACCTGAGCGAAGACATTCCAAGAGGCCGCTTTTATGTGCCGCAAAATTTACAAGCTTCATTGGACGCTAGCCAACTTGTTCAAGAACTTTGCCAACATGCCCGCGCGCTGATGATGTCTGGCGCACCTTTGGTTCATCAGGTGCCTGGACGGGCAGGATTAGAACTGAGAGGAGTGGTTCAGGGCGGGCTGCGCATTTTAGAAAAAGTTGAAAAACTCGGCCCCTTGGCTTTTCAACATCGTCCCACTCTCAAGGCTTGGGACTTACCCGTTCTTTTCTGGCGAGCCCTCTGGATGTAAGCCAGAGAGTGGGACAATCAAACACCATGACACCCCAAGAATACGTTCAACAAAAGGCGGCCAACTCTGGCAGCAGTTTTTATTACGCCTTTTTGTTTTTACCCGCCAACCGGCGAGCCGCCATCACCGCTTTCTATGCTTTTTGTCGTGAGGTGGACGATGTGGTTGATGAAATATCAGACCCCAGTGTGGCGCAGAGTACCCTGGCTTGGTGGCAAAACGAAGTGGTTCAATCGTTTGCAGGAAGTCCCACACATCCCGTGATGAAAGCACTCATGGTGCACGCCAACGACTATGGCATTGAAGCGCACCATTTACTGTCCGTCATCGAAGGCTGTCAAATGGACCTGTCGCAAACACGCTATTTGGACTATGCGGGTTTGAAGCGCTACTGCCAATTGGTGGCTGGCGTGGTGGGCGAGGTGGCTGCCAAAATTTTTGGCCAAACCGATCCTCAAACCACCCCCTACGCGCACACCTTGGGCTTGGCGTTTCAATTGACCAACATCTTGCGAGATGTGGGTGAAGATGCCATGCGCGGCCGAATTTATTTGCCCATGGAAGAGCTGAAACAATTTGATGTGAAGGCGCAAGATTTGATGCAACGTCAATATTCAGAGCGGTTCACGGCCCTCATGAAATTTCAGGCAGCGCGTGCGCATGCTTTGTACGAAGAAGCTTTTGATTTGCTGCCAGCTGCCGACAAACAAGCCCAAAAACCAGGCCTCATGATGGCCAGCATTTACAGAACTTTGCTGCGTGAAATTGAAGCCGACAATTTCCAAGTGCTACACCAACGCGTGTCGCTCACACCGCTTCGCAAACTTTGGTTGGCATGGAAAGTTCAAGCCCTCGGACGGCTCTAAAACAGTTTTTTAGCAATGCGGCAGTGACTCACAAAACCCCTTCCCAAATAGCAATTGTTGGCGCTGGCTGGGCGGGTCTGAGTGCGGCCATCAGTGCAATTCAATCTGGCCATCAGGTCACGCTGTTTGAAGCCAGTCGGCATTGGGGCGGTCGAGCACGCAGCCTCACCGTTCAGGGCCAAGATGCCTTGGTACTCGACAATGGTCAACATATTTTGATTGGGGCCTACCATCAAAGTTTGCGCTTGATGAAGTTGGTTGGCGTCGATGAAGCCTCTGCGCTTTGGCGTTTGCCTTTGCAATTGATCAAACCCGACGGCACTGGCTTGGCCTTGAACAATTGGCCCTCCCCTTTGAATTTGGTTTGGGGCATTGCCACTGCCAAAGCTTGGCGCCTGATTGACAAATGGCGTCTGTTGCAAAAAGCTTTTGAATGGCAACGCAACAAGTTCTCATGTGATGTGCACTTGAGTGTGGCGGATGTTTGCCGCGGGCTCACCCCAAGGCTCATGCAAGACCTGATTGATCCGCTGTGTGTTGCGGCCCTCAACACGCCATCCCATGAAGCCAGTGGTCGTGTTTTTTTAAGGGTCATGCAGGATGCACTGCTTGGCCCTTCTGGTAGCGCCGACCTGCTCCTTCCCAAACAAGACTTAGGTCAAATTTTTCCGCATGCCGCCATCCGGTGGCTACAAAGCAAAGGCACTGATTGCCGCTTGGGTGCTCGAATTGACAATCTCATTTGGCATCACGACAGCACACGCCATTGGGAATTGAATGGCGCGCGCTTTGACCAAGTGGTGGTGGCAACCACTGCCAGTGAGGCTGCCCGATTGATAGCCCCCTTCAATTCAGATTGGTCCACTCAAGCTGAGCAAATTGCATACGAAGCCATTGCCACTGTTTACATTCAAGCACCTGCACATTTGCAATTGCCTCATCCCATGATGGCCTTGGTGGCTCATTCGCAAGCACCCGCACAATTTGTGTTTGACAGAGGCTTGATGTGCCAACAGGCCAACACGCCAGGTTTGCTGGCCTTTGTGGCCAGTGCATATAGGGAATCAAAAGTGACACTAGAGGCACAGGTGATGCAACAGGCTGAAAATCTGTTGAAAACTTTGGGGCATTCGGCCAAGGAAATAGACTCGCTTCATGTGCTACAAACCGTGGTTGAGAAGCGTGCCACCTTCGCCTGCACGCCCCATTTGCAAAGGCCCGTGTCTAATCCCCATCCCAACTTGCGCGTCTGTGGCGACTACATCGATGGCCCCTACCCAGCCACGCTAGAAGGGGCTGTGATGTCAGGCATTCAAGCCATTGTGTGAGCTTGAGCAACTTAGAAATTGAGGCTTGAGTTAAGCCGGCCAAGCTTCACACAATTGTTTCAAACCCTGGACTGTGAAGGGCGCGGGGTGTGTGTCGTGAGTCCACGGTTTTTCGTCACGATTGATCCACACAGATTGCATGCCTGCGCGCTGCGCAGCCAACACATCCAAATGCGGATCGTCTCCAATGTGAAGCACCTCTTCGGGTAAAACACCCAGGGCTTGTGCGCCAACATGAAACATTTTGGCATCGGGTTTGCTCACACCCAAGTTAATCGGGTTGAAAGCCGCCACAAAATAATTGCCAAGACCCACCTTGTGAACATCGGCATTCCCATTAGACAAAGCCACCATCGGATACTTGGACTTCAAAAAGTCTAGAGCTGGGATGGCATCGTCAAAAAAAATCACTTTTTGCCTGGCTTCAAAAAAGACTTCAAACGCCGGTTCAGCCAAATTGGGATCTTCGCCTGCTCTTTGCAACAAAACGCGAATGGCCTCACGCCTGAGTGCAGACAAGTCATTGCCCAAGTCAGGTCGCAACGCAGGCATTTCCTCTCTTATTTGTCTTTGATATCCCGGGATGGCACACAGGGCCACTGTTTGAGGTGCTTTTTGGGCCAGCCAAGCCGCCAAGGTCTCTTCGGCGCGACCAATGGTGGGCCAAACGGGCCACAAAGTGTCGTCCAAATCAAGGGAGATGGCTTTTATTTTGAAAAAATCGATCATGGTGAGAGAGAATAACGCATGGCTTTTCAAAAAGAACCCCCTTTCAAACACGGACAAAGTGCCAAAACAGGTGTGCTTTATTGCAACCTAGGGACACCCGACGAACCCACAGCGCCTGCATTGCGCCGCTATTTGGCCCAATTTTTGGGCGATTCACGCGTGGTCGAGATTCCCAAGGCCGTATGGTGGCTCATTCTTCACGGCATCATTTTGCGTGTACGTCCTGCCAAATCGGCTGCCAAATACGCCAGCATTTGGACCGAAGAAGGCTCGCCGCTCAGGGTTTGGACAGACAAACAAGCACAAGGCCTTCAAGCCGCCTTGAACAAGCAAGGTCATCACGTGTCTGTGAAATACGCCATGACCTATGGCTCCCCCAGCATTCAGTCTCAAATAGATGCTTTGAAACTAGAAGGTGCAACGCGCATCTTGTTGTTGCCTGCCTACCCACAATACAGCGGCACCACCACGGCACCTGTCTTTGATGCTGTGCACCGGTGGAGTTTGAAGGCCAGAAATTTGCCTGAGTTTCGGTTTGTGAATCATTACCATGACGATGCCGGCTACATTGGTGCTTTGGCGCATCGCATTCAGAAAAATTGGGAGCAACATGGGCGCGCAGAAAAACTGGTCATGAGCTTTCATGGTGTACCAGAGCGCACGCTTCAATTGGGCGACCCCTACCACTGCGAGTGCTACAAAACGGGCCGCCTGTTGGCTGAAAAATTGGGCCTCAGCAGCGATCAGTACATGGTGACCTTTCAGTCAAGATTTGGCAAAGCCAAATGGCTAGAGCCCTACACCGAGCCCACCCTCATTTCATTGGCCCAAAGCGGTACCCAAAGTGTCGATGTGGTGTGCCCAGGTTTTACAGGCGACTGCCTTGAAACCCTTGAAGAAATTAGCATGGAAGGCCGCGAAGCCTTCTTGCATGCCGGTGGCAAAACATTCAACTACATCCCCTGCTTGAACGATGAACCCGTGTGGGTCGATGCCCTGGCTGGCATTGCTGCACAACACATGCAAGGTTGGCCCACGCAACACGCTCAAGTGGCCAGCGCCGAGTTGGCCAACGCCAAATCAAGAGAATTGGCCTTGGCCTTGGGTGCCAAAGATTGAGCCTGCAACAGGTGATGCCCGTAGCCTGGATCACTTCAAAAATTAATTAAAGAATACTAATTAGCTACTAAAATAACAGTGCTTTAACTTGTAAATTCGAATTACAAAGAAGGTCAAAAATTATCAATGCGATAATAAAGTTAATCACAACTGTTAGTTTTACTGCTACATTTTTACAAATACAAAAGAATATATAGGCACACATCGCTATGTATTTTTGCGTTGATAAGCGCCTTACCGCTTTATTCCAACGCAAAAGATCCTGAATTTGGCTTGGTTGCACAGCCGCAGGTTTTTTCTCACTCCCCCTCTTATCTTCACCTTCTTTGGAAAAAGTCGGCCCAAGAACATCCTCAGGTTTTGATGCAGCTTCAAAACTTGAAGTCTGCTGGGTTTGACATTGAGGTATCCAAGCAAGCGTTCTACCCCACACCCTCCATTGCGTTAGAACGCGCCCAGTCTAAAAGCGTCAACGATCCTTCGTATGCAGGCTCGCCGCAGGTGGCCGTTTTCAAATTGCAACAAGCGCTCTGGACTGGCGGGCGCTTAAGTGCGCAGCAAAACAAAGCCATTGCCAACCAAGACATCGAGCTTGCCAGGCTGCTTGAAATTCAGCAGGGCCTGGCCATCAAGACATTGCAAGCTTGGACAGAGCTTGTGGGTTTCCAAAAACAGCAAACGGCGCTGTTGATCACCCAAAAAGAACTCGAAAATTTACAAGGAAAAATTGAACGTCGCGCAGATCTTGGGATGTCAACACAGAGTGAAGTCAAGCTTTCAAGGCTTCGCGCATCCATGGTCAATCAACTGCTTAAGCAAGCCAAAGTACAAGAAGATCTGGCTTGGCTCAAATTGAAACAATGGGTGCCAGAGGCCCAGTCACTCAGCATGCCCAGCAATGAACGCCCAAGGCCTTGGACAGGTGGTCAAGTGCACTTGCAAAACACTGACCACATCGATTGGGAATTGCTGAGCATCAAGCAATCGCCAGTTGCCTTGCGCTTAGAGGGCCAAATGAAGTTACAAGAAGCTGAGCTTCGAGAAAAAAGAGCCAGCTATCAGCCTGAAATTTACTTGCGCGCAGAGCACCAGCGCGGCAATCACGCCTTTGCCAACTCCCAAAACGTCAATCGCCTTTTGATAGGCATGACAGCCACCACTGGCGCAGGCTTGAGTCTGCAAAACCAGCTGGCCAGCTTGATGGCAAAACATGAAGGCGCTCAACATGAGATGGCAATGAACCAACGTCTTTTGAGTGAGTCTGTTCGATCCGATGTTTTCAATCTCATTGCAAGGCAAAGCAAGACCCAAGAACTGAAATTGAATTTAGAGTCATTGCAAGAAATTCAAACCGCTTGGCTTCGGCAATTTGACAGCGGCCGAAAAACTTGGATTGAAGTGATGAATGCAGCGCAAGAAACGATGCAAAGCCAATTGGCTGTCATTGATAACGACACGTCATTGCAGCTGAGTTATTGGCGCTTGCAAATACTTGCCTATGGCGTATCGGCGTGGGTCATTCCATGAGTGGCTTGCTCATTCCCATTCAGCGACTGGCTCAGTTGCAACGTCAAAGTCTCGACAAAAATGCGCTGCAGATGTGCTTCACAGACATCAGCCAAAGCACATGGGGTTTGCAACAAGTTTTGTCCAAACTCAAAACACAGATGCAATGGACATCTGTTCGCAAAATCAGTAGCTCTCAATTAGACCCCTCTCTTTTGCCATGCTTGGCTCTTTCAAATCAAGGCGACTGCTTTGTTTTGAAAAGCTTCAATGCCCAATCGGAGTGGGTGATGGAGGGCCCTGAGGGCGAAACAAGCTTAAGCAGTTTGCGTGCGTTTGAGTTGGTCAAAATTGATTTCCGAACACCCTTCGATCGGTCGGCCAGCCCCGTCTGGCGCTTGATTAAATTTGAGTTTTTACAACACAAACGCCTTTTCCACGATGCTTGCATCGGCGGCCTGATGCTCAATGTGTTGGCACTGGCCATCTCTTTTTACAGCATGCACGTCTACGACCGCGTGGTGCCCACAGGCGCTGCGGCCACACTTTGGGTCTTGAGCTTGGGCACCTTGGGGGCCGTTTTGTTTGAATGGCTCACACGCACCATCCGGTCTGATTTGCATGAAAAAATCATTGCCCAAATTGACCAGCGCTTGGGGCGCGAGGTGTTTCTTCGCTTTTTAAATATTCGCTTGGACACCTTGCCCACCAGCGTGGGCAGTTTGGCAGGTCAGATGAAGGCCTACGAAAGTGTGCGAGGTTTTTTAACCAACTCGGCTACCCAAATGCTCATTGACGCGCCATTTGCCGTCATTTTCTTTTTCATTGTGGCCGCCATTGCAGGTTGGATCGTTTTAGTCCCCTTGATTTTTTTGGTCATCTCAATCTGGATTGGCTTGAAAAGTATTCGCGAAGTAGAAGCAAGAAGCCATCAAGCCTCCATCGCCAGCATGCGCAAAACCGGCTTGCTGGTGGAGTCAATCGAAGGCGCCGAAACGCTCAAATCAGGACAAGGCGGCTGGCGTCAATTGAGTATTTGGCAAAACCTTTCAGATGCTGCGCGATCCGAAGAATTGCGACTCAAAAATATCAGTGAGTCTGCACAGCACAGCATCCAAGCGTTTCAACAAATGGCCTACATTGGCATGGTGGCCATTGGCGCCTTGATGATCAGCCAAGGCCAAATGAGCATGGGCAGTCTCATCGCTTGCACCATTTTGTCGGGGCGCATTTTGCAGCCTGTGGCTGCTTTGCCAGGTCAATTGATTCAGTGGGGCTACTGCAAGTCAGCCCTTCAAGGTCTTGATCACATTTGGCAACTTCCCGACGACCATCACGCCCAAGAACCCATTTTGTTGCAATCTGTTCAAGGCGCTTACCGCTTACAGGAAGTCACCTACAGCTACAACACACAGCCAGCGCTCAAAGTGCCGCAACTGCAAATTCAGCATGGCGAAAAAATTGGTGTTTTGGGCCCAATCGGATCGGGCAAAACCACCCTCCTTCGTCTGCTCAGTGGCATGTACAAACCACAAAAGGGTGAAATCACACTGGATGGCGTGGCATTGGCTCACGTCGCAAAGCCTTTGCTTTCAGAGCAGTTGGGCTATTTGCAACAAGAAGGTCGCTTGTTTGAAGGCACCCTTCGGGACAACCTGTTGGTGGGCATCCTAGATCCGGGCGATGAAATCCTCAAAGGGGTTGCAGTGCAAACAGGACTGCATCACGCCATCATTGCGCAACATCCATTGGGTTTCGATCTGCCTATTTTTGAAGGGGGTCAAGGCCTCTCGGGTGGACAACGCCAGCTGGTCAACTTAACTCGCGTCTTTTTGCGCAGACCCCGCATTTGGTTGCTGGATGAGCCCACAGCATCCATGGATCGCAACTTGGCAGACCACGTTACCAAAGCTCTGCAGCAAGCGCTCAGGCCCCAAGACACCTTGGTTTTGGTCACGCACAAGCCCGAGATGTTGACCTTGGTCGATCGCTTGGTGGTCATCTCCAATCAACAAATTGTGCTGGATGGCCCCAAAGCCCAAGTGATACAAAAGCTTCAAGCATGAACCAACCTGTTTTTGGGGCGCATGCCCGCCAACTCATCACACCCACTCGCCTGATGGCGATGGCGCTTTTGACGTTTGCACTATGGTCTACGCAATCTGAGATGGACCAAACCGTTCGCAGTTCGGGGCAAGTTATTGCGGTGGCTAGAAATCAAATTATTCAGGCGGCCGATGGCGGCGTATTGACCCAACTCTTGGTTTCGGAGGGGCAACGTGTTCAAGCGGGTCAAGTGGTCGCCAAGTTGGAAACCACACGGTCTGAGGCAGGGTTTCAAGAAATTCAAGCCAAGCTAACGGCCCTGCATGCAGCTCGAACGCGCGCCCGTGCAGAGTCCACTGGCAATGCACTGACGTTTGACGAAAAGTTCGATGGGCGGGGCCACTTCAAGTTAGCGCAAGAACAAATTTACAAACAAAAGAAACAAAGTTTGGATGAGGATTTGGCGCTTTTAAATTCGAGCCTGCTTTTGTCTGAAGAAGAACTTCGAATTAGCCAATCACTCTTTAAGTCTGGCGACCTCAGTCAAATTGAGCTGATGAAATCACAGAGGCAGCTACACGACAGTCAAGTGCGAATATTGGCGATCAAGAACAAGTATTTGCATGAGTCCAAGCTAGAACTGGTGCGACTGGAAGAAGAAATTTCTTCCAATCAATTCAAGCTGAACGAGCGGCAAAGTTTGCTTGATCACAGTGTGCTTGTGACGCCCGTTGCAGGCATTGTCAAAGTACTCCGCATCAATACAGTGGGTGGCGTTTTGCGGGCCGGCGATGAGCTCATGCATATCTCACCCACGGAAAGTGGCCAAGTGATCGAAGCCAAAATCAACCCGAGTGACATTGGCGAACTCAAAGTCGGTTTGCCAGTGTCTATCAAGTTAGATGCATTTGATTTCAGTGTGTACGGCATGCTCAATGGCACCTTGAGCCACATTGGTTCAGACACCCTGACAGAGTCTGGCGCCAATGGGGCTACCCAAACCTATTATCGAATTCAAGTTGAGTTAGCGCCCATTCACGCTTCAAATCGAATCAAAGCAAGCGACCTCAAGCCGGGCATGACAGCCTCTTTGGACATTCGAACCCGTTCGCGCTCGGTATGGCAATACCTCACCAAGCCCATTCAAAAAGCTTTTTCAGGGGCGCTGCACGAGCGATAGTCTTTCATGAAATTCAATGAACTTCAACTCTATATTCTGTTGGCCGATGGTACGGAGCGATCGGTTCGATTGGCCAATCCTGCTGAACTCACCGAGGGATTCAACCTGCTCAATGCACCTTTGCTCATCAAAGCAGAGTCGGGGGCTCAATATAAATTATTGAACATTGAAACAGGTACTCATCAAAAAGGTCAAAAACTCCTAAGGCAAAACAAAACCCTGAAAGTTTTATTCGAAGACGAAACTGCGCTTGAGATTCAAGATTACTTTGTCGCCTCACTCACGCCAGTTGAAAACGCCCCAATCTATCGCTTGGAAAATGAGTCATGTAATGAAGTCCAAGTCATTTCTCACTACCCACCCGAAATTTTCGATGCACCCGAAAGTCTGGTTTGGACTGACAGTGATTCCGCCTTAGATTGCAAAGTAGCCTTGTTCAATCCAGGCTCCTTGATGGGCCTCATCCCCACCGCTGCACCCGCAGCAGCAGTCGCTGCGGCCAGTATTGGGCTTGGTGAAATTGCAGCCACTGCCATTGGTATTCCCGTATTTGCTGGCGGAAAAGTAAGCGCACCCATCACTCCGCCACCACCCACTGACACCACGTCGCCATTTGTTGTGATCACAAGCAATGCGGCTTCTGTCAAAAGCAATGAAACGCTGGTTATTACGTTCACCTTCAGCGAGGATGTGGGCAACAGCTTTATTTGGGATGGCACCTCAGGCGATATTGTTGTCACTGGCGGCACATTGAGTGCTTTGAGTGGAACGGGTCTTGTTCGCACCGCCACTTTCACACCAACACCCAACCAATCGGGCATCAGTGCCAGCATTTCTGTCAACGCTGGAACTTATCAAGATGCTGCTGGCAACCTTGGCTTGGCGGCTTTGAGTCCCAGCATTGCCATCGATACATTGGCACCGGCAGTTTCTAGCTTGGCACTCACCAGCGCCACCGGTGACATTGCAAGCGCTAGCGACGCAACGATCAGCGTTCTCAACGCCACAGACACACTGACGGCCACTGTCACCTTTGACGATGTCATCACCGTTAACACCGCAGGTGGATCCCCCACTTTGGCACTGATCATTGGCGGCAGCACTGTTCTAGCGACCTATGTTTCGGGCTCTGGCAGTAATGCCTTGACATTTACAACCACCGTGACTGCTGGGCAAAACGACAGCAACGGAGTAGCCATTGCCAGCAATGCACTTAGCTTAAACGGCTCAACACTCCAAGACGCCAATGGCATCAACGCCACCATCACTTCAACAGCAGTAGCTAGCAATGGCAAATATTTGGTAGATACCACTGCGCCAACATTGACCATTACCTCAAGTACAGCAACTTTGAATACAGGGGAAATCGCCACCATCACCTTCGCTTTCAGTGAGGATCCCGGGAGCAGCTTTACATGGGCATCAAACACTGGTGATGTGAGCGTCAGTGGTGGCACACTGGGCAATATCAGTGGCACAAAAACCTTAAGAACAGCAACTTTCACTCCCACTCCGAATATTGCATTTGGCACGGCCAACATTTCTGTGGCACAAGGCGCCTACATCGATTCCGCTGGAAACCTTGGCGGCGCTGCTCCCACCCCTGTTGTGGCCTTCTACACATCTACGCCAGCAATTTCTAGCACAGCCCTGAGCAGTGCAACCGGTGCACTGAACAACACGCTCAATGAAGGCGATGTGATTTTTGCCAAGGTGGTTTTCAGTGAATCCATTACTTTGAACAACAGCGGTGGCTCTCCCACTTTGGGACTGCTCATTGAAGGCACACTGGTGCAAGCGGCCTATGTGTCGGGCACAGGCAGTACCGACTTTTTGTTCAGCTACACCATTCTGGCTGGGCAAAATGACAGTACGGGTATATCAGTGCCCATCAATGCCATCAGTTTGAACGGCAGTACCTTAAAAAATGCCCCAGGCAATAACACGGCAATTACCAACGACGCCGTAGCAGACAACTCAATTTATGCCGTAGACACCACTGCACCCAGCGTGGTCATCACATCTTCTAGTGCAAGTTTGAAGACAAATGAAACAAGCGTCATTGACTTCACCTTCACAGAAGATCCTGGTAGCAGTTTTACGTTGTCTGATGTGACCATTACGGGCGGTACGTTGAGCGCGCTAACAGGTCTTGGCACTGTTAGGCGCAGCACGTTCACACCCACGGCCAATTTAGCTAGTGGCAATGCCAACATCACGGTGGAGGATGCAAGCTACTTTGATAGCGCTGGCAATACAGGCAGTGCAGGCGTTACAACTGTCATCAGCATCGACACCTTGGCACCATTCATTAGCAGTGTGGCTTTAACCAGCAGCTTCGGTGGAATCGCAAGTGTCAGCGATGCAACGATCAACAACCTGAATGCCACAGACACACTTTTTGTCACAGTCACATTTAATGATGTCCTCACAGTTGACACCACGCTTGGCTCCCCCACTTTGGCTCTGCTCATTGGTGGTAGCACGGTGCAGGCTACTTATATTTCCGGTTCAGGTACCAAAGCATTGATGTTCACAACCACCGTAGTTGTTATGCAAAACGACAGCAACGGTGTGGCCATTGCGAGCAATGCACTTAGCTTAAACGGCGCCACACTCAAAGATGCCAATGGCAACAACGCCAACATCACCTCGGCTGCAATTGAAGACAATACAAAGTATTTGGTTGACACCACACGCCCCACTGTCGCAATCACGTCCGACACAGCCACTTTAAATTCTTCACAAACGGCCACTATCACCTTCACCTTTAGCGAAGATCCTGGTAGCTCATTTGTCTGGAACGGCACCACGGGAGATTTGGTGGTCAGTGGTGGCACCTTAGGGGCTCTGAGCACCACAGCCAACCCATTAACTCGCACTGCCATCTTGACACCGGCTAATGGTGAGAGTGGCGGCACAGCCAATGTGGCCGTCAACTTAAACAGCTACACCGATGCAGCAGGCAACTTAGGGCAAGAAGCCGTGGCCGGCATCACCGATAAATCGGTCAATATCACCGTCAACACTATACCTGCAAGATTGTCGTCCATTGCAATCACCAGTGCAGACAACATTCAAAACAGCTTGCTCAATGCAGGCGATGTGGTTTATGTCACAGCCACCTACAACGAACTGGTTAACCTGAACGTGGGCGCTGGTACGCCCAGCCTCAAGCTGAACATTGGCGGCACCGAAGTCAATGCACTGTATGCATCGGGCTCTGGCACGACTGATCTGGTGTTTACCTATACCGTTCTGGCGGGTCAAACCGATCTCAACGGCATTTCAATTGTGGCCAACAGCCTGGGTAGCCCTAGCTTCAGCTTGAATGGCGGAACTTTAAAAGATACGGCTCGTAATACCGCTGTCAATACGTTCAATGCTGTAGCCGACAACGCCAACTTTTTGGTAGACACCACAGCGCCTACCTTGGTGAGCATTACATCCAGCCGGAGTACATTTTTAAGCGGCCAAACTTCAACCATCACTTTCACCTTCAGCGAAGACCCAGGCAGCACCTTCACATGGAACGGCACTTCCGGTGATGTGACCTTGGTGGAAGGTACGCTCACCGCCATCAGCGGCACAGGTCTTACACGGACGGCCACGTTCTATCCCACCCAGAGCTTATCGGGTGCCAATGCAAGCCTCACAGTTAACAATGATTTGTTCACCGACTTTGCCGGTAACTTAGGGATTGGCAATACCCTCACAGGCTTGGTGATCAACACCATGCCAGCCACGCTCATGTCGATGCAACTCACCAGCGCGGTGGGCTTGCAAAACAGCACCCTCAACGCAGGCGACACCGTGAACGTGACAGCGCACTTTTCTGACGCGCAAACACTGGACCTCACGGGCGGTACGCCAACGCTAGGGTTGCAGATCGGAAGCAGTCAGGTTTTAGCCACTTATGTGTCGGGGGCAGGCACAGCAGATTTGGTCTTTGGCTATACGGTCTTAGCCGGTCAAACAGATACCAACGGCATTGCCATCAACGCCAATGCTCTGCAACTCAATGGCAGCACACTGAATGACTTCCGCGGCATCACCACAATCTTGCCTGCCAGCGTTGTCAGCGCAGACAACGTAGGCTACAAAGTAGACACTACCACGCCAAGCATGAGCATTACCAGCAACGTGGCTTCACTCAAAGCCGGCGAGACGGCCAACATCACACTGACATTTTCTGAAAATCCAGGAAACAGCTTCGTTTGGGATGGCAGCTCGGGTGACGTGCTTGCCACTGGCGGCACCTTAAGCGCTCTGAGTGGAACTGGTCTGACACGGTCAGCTGTGTTCACACCTACCGCGGGTCTGGCAAGTGGCAGTGCCAGCATCACAGTTGCAGCCAATAGCTACCAAGATGCCGCTGGCAACAATGGTTCTGCTGGTGTTACGCCAAGTATCAGCATCGACACGCAAACTCCTTCAGTGGTCATCACCGCCAGTACAAATGCACTGAAGGCAGGCGAAACTGCCAATATCACTTTCATATTCTCTGAAGATCCTGGAACCAGCTTCGTTTGGGATGGAAGCTCGGGCGATCTTGTGATTGCTGGCGGCACCTTAGGCGCCATCAGCGGTACTGGCCTCACACGCACTGCCGTTTTCACACCCACTGCCAACTTAGCCAGCGGCAGTGCCAGCATTTCAGTGGCCAATTTAAGTTACACCGATACAGCCGGCAACTTAGGCAGTGCAGGCGCCACACCCAGTATTTCGATCGACACCTTAGCGCCAACTGTCAGCATTGCCAGCAACTTGGCGGCACTTAAAGCGGGTGAAACTGCCAACATCACCTTCACGTTTTCTGAAAATCCAGGCACAAGCTTCGCGTGGGACGGCAGCTCGGGAGACCTTATGGTCACGGGTGGTACTTTGGGCACCATCAGTGGAACGGGTCTCACACGCACGGCGGTTTTCACGCCCACTGCCAATCTGGCCAGCGGCAGCGCAAGTATCACCGTCACCAATTTAAGTTACACCGATACGGCTGGCAACGCCGGAAGCGCGGGTGTCTCGCCTAGCATTGCCATCGATACCATTGCACCGACAGTGAGTATTAGCAGCAACTTGGCGGTACTCAAAGCAGGACAAACTGCCAACATCACTTTCACATTTTCTGAAGACCCAGGCACCAGCTTTGCTTGGAATGGCTCTGCTGGCGACCTTGCAGTCAGCGGCGGCACCTTGAGCGCCATCAGCGGTACGGGGCTGACACGCACTGCAGTGTTCACGCCCACAGCCAATCTAGCCAGCGGCACAGGCAACATCACCGTCACAGCCAACAGTTACCAAGATACGGCAGGCAACAACGGCAGCGTCGGGGCCTTTTCCAGTCTGTCGATAGACACTGCAGCACCCAACCCGACAATTTTGGCTTTGAGCAGTGCCACTGGCGCCGTAGCCAGCCCGCTTGATGCCAGCGTCAAATTGCTAAATGCCACCGACACCCTGAGCGCTACCGTGACGTTCAGCGAAGCTGTCACGCTCAACACCACGGCAGGCTCACCCACCTTGGCTTTGGTCATTGGCAGCAGCACAGTGCAGGCCACCTATGTATCGGGCTCTGGCACCACGGCGCTGGTTTTTAGCACCACAATTGCCAGTGGGCAAAACGACACCGATGGCGTGGCCATTGCATTGAACGCCCTTACCTTGAATGGCGCCACCCTGAAAGACAGCGCTGGCAACACCAGCGTCATCACGTCTATCGCAGTGGCCAACAACCCACTCTATTTGGTCGACACCACAGCGCCCACCGTCAGCATCACTTCAGATGTCAGCGCATTAAAAACGGGGGAAACAGCGGCCATCACCTTCACGTTCAGTGAAGACCCTGGCAGCAGCTTTGTGTGGTCGTCTAATGCAGGTGATGTGCTTGTCAGCGGCGGCACTTTGGGCAATATCAGTGGCACCGGTTTAACGCGTACCGCCACATTCACGCCCACCAACAATGTGGTTTCGGGTACCGCCAGTATTGCCATCAATGCCGGCACTTACGCAGATGCAGCCGGCAATGCTGGTGCAACAGGTACCACCCCGCTACTCACGTATTCCACGGCCTCGCCCACCGTCAGTCAAGTAGGTTTAAGCAGCGCCACAGGTGCGCTCAACCACTTGCTCAATGCAGGCGATGTGGTGCTTGCCAGGGTTGTTTTTAGCGAAGCCATTGTGCTCAATAGCACTGCAGGATCTCCCACGTTGGGCCTGACCATTGGCAGCACCTTGGTGCAAGCCGCTTACGCATCTGGCAGTGGCACGACCGACTTTGTGTTCAGTTACACCATTTTGGCTGGGCAAGATGACATCAATGGTATTGCCATTCCTGCGGCCGCCCTCTCGCTCAATGGCAGCACTTTAAAGAGCGTGCCAGGCAACAGCCTCACATTGGGCAATGCCAGCGTAGCCGACAATATCTTGTACCCAGTTGACACCACCGCACCCAGCGTGGTCATCACCTCTGCCGTTGCCAGCTTAAAAAGTGGCGAAACCACCTTAATTTGTTTCACGTTTTCAGAAGATCCTGGCACCAGTTTTACCGATTCAGACATCAGCGTCACAGGCGGCACTTTGAGTGCACTCACCGGGCTTGGTACCGTTCGCCGTAGCACCTTCACCCCTACCCCCAATTTGGCCAGTGGCACGGCTAGCATTACCGTGGCCGATTTAAGTTACACCGATGTGGCGGGCAACTTAGGCACAGCAGGCACCACGCCTATCGTCAGCATTGACACTTTGGCGCCTAGCGTCAGCAGTGTGGCTTTAAGCAGTGCCATAGGCAGCCTCAACAACACATTGAATGTAGGCGACACATTGAATGTGACGGCTACGTTCAATGATGTCGTTATTTTGAATACAGACGGAGGCTTGCCCACCTTGAAACTGAGCATTGGCGCCAGTACCGTCCATGCCACCTATGTATCGGGCTCGGGCAGCAATGCCTTGGTGTTCACCACCACCATCGTGAGTGGTCAGACCGATACCGATGGTGTTGCTCTGCCGGCCAATGCGTTCACAATAAATGGCGCCACGCTTAGAGATGCCAATGGCAACACTGGCAATATCACGTCTGCCGCTGTCGGCAGCAACGCCAACTATTTGGTGGACACCACGGCACCTAACGTGGTCATTACGTCTGACAAATCCAGCTTGACTTCAAGCGATACCGCCACCATCACCTTCACGTTTTCTGAAGACCCAGGCACCAGCTTTGCGTGGGATGGCACGACAGGTGATGTGGTAACAGCGGGCGGCAGCTTGGGCGCTATCAGCGGCACAGGCCTGACGCGAACAGCCGTGTTCACACCTGCTGCCAATCAAAGTGGTACGGCCAGCATCACCGTTGTGGGCAACAGCTATCAAGATGCCGCTGGCAACAATGGCGCAGCAGGCACCACTCCCACGCTCAATTTGGACACCTTGGCGCCCACCATCACTAGCTTGGCCTTGACCAGTTCTACAGGCGGCGTGGTGAGTGCGTCAGATGCCACTGTCAACAATTTGAATGCCAGCGATACGCTCAGTGCCACCGTCATCTTCAATGATGTGATCACAGTCAATACGTCAGGCGGTACGCCCACCTTGGCACTCAATGTGGGTGGTACTGCGGTTCAAGCCACTTATGTATCTGGATCAGGCAGCAACGCTTTGGTCTTTACGGCCACCTTGGCCAACGGACAAAACGACAACAATGGTGTGGCCCTTGGCGCTGATGCACTCAGCCTCAATGGCGGCACTTTGAAAGATGCTTCGGGCAACAACAGCAGCATCACCTCCCTGGCTGTAGCCGACAACGCCAAGTATTTGGTAGACACCACCCGTCCAACGGCTACTGTCACCAGTAACACCAGTGCTTTGATTTCAGGCCAAACTGCCACCATCACATTCACCTTCAGTGAAGACCCTGGCACTAGCTTTGATTGGAACGGCAACAGCGGTGACTTGGTCGTTTCAGGGGGAACCTTGGGTGCGCTCAGCACCACGGGCAATCCACTAACGCGCACCGCACTCCTAACGCCCACGTCTGGCGTGAGCGCAGGCACCGCCAACGTGGCCATTTCACTTAACAGCTATACCGACGCTGCTGGCAACGTGGGTCAAGAAGCATCGGCTGGTGTGACGGATAAATCTGCAGACATCACTGTCAACACCACAACCACCACCGTTGCCAGTGTGGCCTTGCTCAGTGCCACAGGGATTCAAAATAGTTTATTGAACCAAGGCGATGTGGTGTCAGTGGCTGTGAATTTCACAGAGGCTGTGTTCTTGAATGCCAACGCTGGTACGCCCAGCATTGATCTCACCATTGGCAGCACTGCAGTCAGCGCGCAATATGTTTCGGGCGCTGGCACCGCACAACTGGTTTTTAACTACACCATTTTGACCGGCCAAACCGATGTAAACGGCATTGCCATCAATGCCAACAGCCTCAGCTTAAACGGCAAAGTCTTAACCGACACAGCAGGCAACACACCCACACTGAACTTTTCTGCTGTTGCCGACAATGCCAACTTTTTGGTCGACACCACAGCACCAACCGTCGTGAGCATCAGCAGCAGTCGCAGCACTTTCTTAAGCGGCGAAACAGCCCTCATCACCTTCACCTTCAGTGAAGACCCAGGTAGCACTTTCACATGGAACGGCAGTGCGGGTGATGTGACACTGGTCAACGGCACTTTGTCGGCCATCAGCGGCACAGGCCTCACGCGCACCGCCACTTTTTTGCCTACGCAAGGTTTGTCGGGCGGCAGTGCCAGCATCACTGTCAACAACGATCTGTTCACCGATAGCGCAGGCAACTTAGGCGTGGGCAACACGCTAGGCAGTTTGGTGGTCAACACCTCACCTGCCACTTTGATGGATGTACAAATTACCAGCGCAGTGGGTGTGCAAAACAATGCCCTCAATGCAGGCGATGTGGTGACTGTCACCGCCCATTTTTCTGAAGCGCAAACACTCAACACCACGTCGGGCTCGCCCACTGTGGCTTTGCAAATTGGCGGCAGCACGGTCAATGCCACTTACGCCTCAGGCGCAGGCACCGCCAATTTGCTGTTCACCTACACCATTCTTGCTGGACAAACCGATGCCGATGGCATCGGTTTGGGTGCCAATTCTTTGTCATTGAATGGCAGTACGTTAAGAGACCCGCGCACCAACACCACCACGCTCAGCGTGCCAGCAACAGCTGACAACAGCAACTTCACCGTTGACACCACGGTGCCTTTTTTGAGCATCACCTCCAATGTGGGTCAAGTGAAAATGGGCGAAACGGCCAACATCACCTTCACCTTCAGCGAAGATCCGGGCAACACATTTGTGTGGAATGGCACCACGGGCGATGTAACCCTTAGCAACGGTACTTTAAGCGCCATCTCTGGCACAGGCGTTACTCGCAATGCAGTATTCACACCAACCGCAGGCGTCAACTCAGGTACCGCGAGTATTTCTGTCAGCGCAGGTGCTTACCAAGATGCTGCTGGCAACAATGGCAGCGCTGGCGGCACCCCCAGCCTCACCCTGGACACCCTGGCGCCCACCATTTCTGCCATTGCACTCAGTGGTTCAACCGGTATTCTCAACACTTATTTGAATGAAGGCGATACCGCCAACGTCACTGTGACCTTCAACGAAGTGGTCAATTTGAGTCTGGCGGGCGGCTCGCCCACAGTGGCCTTGTTGGTGGGCAGCAGCACGGTGCAGGCCACCTATGTATCAGGCGCTGGCAGCAACACCTTGGTGTTCACCACCACCATTGCCGCAGGTCAAAACGATGCCGATGGCATTGCCATTGCACTGAATGCTTTGAGCTTGAATGGCGCCGTACTGACAGATGCCGCCGGCAACACATCGACACCCGCCTCGGCTGCCGTAAGCAGCAACAGCGCTTACATGGTCGACACGCTTACGCCTTCAGTGTCTGTGGCATTCAATGTAGCTTCCCTTAAAGCCGGCGAAACCGCAACCTTGACAGTGACTGTCAACGATAAAACAGGTAACAGCTTTTCTTGGGATGGCTCCTCTGGCGACTTAACCGTCACCGGCGGAACACTCGGCTCACTCAGCCCATTTGTATTGAGTGGTGCCAACTATGTCAGCACAGCCACCTTCACACCTACGGCGGGAAGTACTATGCTCGGTGTTGTATCAACCGCTTCTGCTGCCTATACAGACTTGGCAGGAAATTCGGGCCAAGTGGGCGCTAGTGCAAGTGTGGCCATAGACACCAACGTGCCCTCCCTGACAAGCATGAACATCACTGGTGCCAGCGGCAGTCTGAGCAACACCTTGAATGCTGGCGATGTCTTACAAATCACCGCTGTGTTCAGCGAAGCCGTCATTGTGAATGCCACAGGCGGGAATCCCAAGGTGGTTTTGAATGTGGGCGGAAGTAGCAGCTCAGCCACTTATATATCGGGTTCAGGCACCACCGACTTGCTGTTCAATTACACCGTGTCAGCCGGCGAAAACGACACCAATGGCGTGAGTTATGCCGACAACGCACTGCTGCTCAATGGCGGCACGATCAAAGACAGCGCTGGCAACAACGCGCTCATCACTTCAACGTCACGCATAGACAACCCTCTTTATAAAGTGGACACCACAGCCCCATCGGTCAGTATCACCATGAGTGATGTTTTGTTGTCTAACACCGATACCAGCTTGGTCACATTTACATTTTCAGAAGATCCGGGCAATTCATTCACATGGAATGGCACCTCGGGTGACGTGACCTTGGCTTCTGGCACCTTGACTGCCATCAGCGGTACGGGACTGACGCGCACTGCCACGTTCAGACCCTCTGCAAATACCATTGCTTCTAATGCCAGCATTGCCGTCTTGGCAAACAGTTATGTTGATGCTGCCGGCAACAACGGTACAGCAGGTACAGGACCCCTTTACAACATTGACAGCACCACCCCCACACCCAATTCATTGAGTATCACCAGCCCCGGTGTCCTTAACAGTCGTTTGAACGAGGGTGATGTGGTCACGCTAACTGTTTTCATGAACAAAAGCACCATGGTGTTGGACATCACCAATGGCGCCCCCACGTTGGCACTGACCATTGGTAGCACAGTGGTACAAGCCAGCTATGCGTCTTACACCAACTCAACCCTGCAATTCAGCTACACCATTTTGGCTGGCCAAACCGACACGGATGGCGTTATGTTCAACGCCAACGGCTTGAGTTTCAACGGTTCAGTTTTCAAAGATGAGTATGG
>JACCDG010882364.1_pt1 | contig 25351 bp, 19 predicted proteins | sample 7442471 | NCBI WGS metagenome assembly JACCDG01 (sample SAMN15323444, study PRJNA562643) | freshwater metagenome | isolation source: river surface water | place: USA:Blue River Watershed | collected 2017-08-17 | reverse complement strand
TTGAGAGGCTATTGAGAGGCTATTGAGAGGCTATTGAGAGGCTATTGAGAGGCTATTGAGAGGCTATTGAGAGGCTATTGAGAGGCTATTGAGAGGCTATTGAGAGGCTATCGAGAGGCTATTGAGAGGCTATTGAGAGGCTATTGAGAGGCTATTGAGAGGCTATTGAGATGCTATTGAGAGGTTTTATAAAAACAATATGAAGAGGTATTAAGAGAAATTAAGATATTTATATTATCATTATGATGACATAAAAAGACACTAGTTTTTTCTAAAAATTGAAAAATAAAATTTGAGTACATCTTTTTGTTTTTTCAAAAATTTCAAAAGTTTTTTGAAAATTACAAAATAAATCAAGAGATGTACTCAAATTTAAAAATGAAAAAAATTTAAAAAATCAGTGTCTCGAGAAATGCTCTGTTATTCTAGATTAATCTAAGTATTTTTAATAAATATTGAGAGGCTATTGAGAGGCTATCGAGAGGCTATTGAGAGACTATTGAGAGGCTGATAATGAATATATATATATGAATATTACTATATATAAAATAAGAGATAAATGGATTTTATAACAGGTGAAAAAATCCAATTATTATGTGATGTTTTTATAGGAACTGCTGGGGATTTAAATTCAAACCCAAATATAACAATAAATCATCCCAAATCATATAATATAATGGCTATTAATAGTACTTATGATAATCCGCGAATAATTTATTATAAATCTTGTAGTCTCCATGAATTAAATAGTAAAATACAATATTTTGCCAATCCTTTTATTTTAGTATCACATAATAGTGATGAAAATATTATATATAGTGGTGTATTTAAAGAATTACTTGATAATCCAAAAATAATAAGATGGTATTCGCAGAATCTAACATTTAAAAATGATAAGATTAAGCTATTGCCAATAGGTATTGCTAACTCTCAATGGTCTCATGGAAACTTAAAAGTAATTCAAGATGTTATAGAATCTTATAAATATAATAGAGATACATTGGGCAATAATAAGCCTAATAATATCTATTTCTATTTCGATATAGGAACAAATCATAATAAAAGAATTGAATGTTATAATAAAATAGCAAAATATATTGAATTTGGTAAAAGAATTAATTGGGATGAATATATTAAAGTTCTATCCTCGTACAAATTTGCTATATGTCCTGATGGTAATGGAGTAGATACTCATAGATTATGGGAATGTTTTTATCTCAAAGTAATACCTATCGTATTAGATAGCGATTTTATAAGAATTGTTAAGGATACCTATAATTTACCTATGATTATATTAAAAGATTGGGATGATATAATAAGAACCGAGCTTATTTATCAAGATTTTGACAATTCAATATTGGATTTGCAATATATTAAAAAAGAATTAATAGGCGGATAATATATGAGAATATCACGATATTACTTATGACATAACCTTATTTTTAATATTATTAAGTACGCTTTCGAAAACTATTTTAAGATACTTTTCTAAATCGTCATTGATTATAATAGGAATATTCACTTTGACAGCAATATCTATACGCGTTTGATTATCATTTATATAAGTAAGTGATACCTTCTCGCGTATTTTGACAATTTTTAAAGTACATAAAGCCTTTATAATATACAAATAACCTAATTTAAGATTAGTTACCTTATTCTTTGTTATAATTACCTTATATTTATCTCCGTCATTCATAATCGTATGTTTGCGACGCATTCTAATATAATTATCATCTTCTACAACAACATCTTTCAAATAAGTCGGAAAATCATTAACATATATATAAATACTCTCTATTTTCCTTCGCCTTCCATTAATTATATCCCAATTATTATTAATATTCCATTCTATAATTTTATATAAATTGGCATTTATATTTGTAGAATCTTTCCTATCAACAGCAACCTGTGAATTAATATCATTATCAATTTCGTTATCATTATCGTCGTCATCATCATCTTCCTCTATGTTCTTGTCATTATCCTTTGGAGAGACACGCGAATAATCTTCGGGAACATCATAAATCGACTTAAACACATTGTCTATATGTTTATTGACAGAAAAATTACTATTATATGAAAACATAATAATATTATATTACTATATCATTTATATTTTTTATATATATTTCTTTAATCTTGTTATATTTCTCATCTTCTATTATTTTTTCATCATATAGCCATTTTTTGGATAATATATTATATTTATGATGTTCGTTGAATAGAATATGAATGAAAACATATATCACAAATATTATAATAATGCTATTAGTCAAACTTTTTGTAGACATTAATATAATTGAAAATAATATGATACTTTGAAATATAGAGTTATTTATTAGCTTCTGTTGTGCCGGCGTCAAATCTATCTTGAGATATCTTCCACCTAATTGAACAATGATTAAAAATAATATAGAAAGAGGCTCTAATGTACCCATACCTCCAACTTGCTCCATTATTTATGTTATAATCTATTTTTTATTAAGAATATATATATTGCGAATCTATATTTAACGAATATAAACATTGATAGATGTTTTTTTATTATAATTTTTATCAGTATATTCCTTAATTTTATTCAGTATTATATCATTAATGTCCTTATATCTATTAAATATCAAGGATATTGCTCTTCCACTAGCACTGCTCGTACTGCTGGTACTGTTGGTACTGTTGGTACTGTTGGTACTGTTGGTACTGCTGACGCCATTACTGCCGTTGATACTGTTGGTACTGCTCGCACTATTGACAGGCATAGCTGATGTAGCATTAGATGTCTTGGTATCGCTTGCTTTTTCATTGAAGCTTTCTTTATTGTCTTCAATACTATAAAATATTTTACCTTCTGTAAATATTATAATATCTAAAATTAACGCAATGATAGATAAAAATAGCAATAATCCGATTGTTAAATCCCATTGTATTATATAAAAGTTAATGATAAATAGTATGATAAATATCCACGGATTATCTATAATATCAAGCATATTATCAGGATATAATGCGGCAGGACGCAATCCAAGTATTACCAAATATGCTATTAAAAATCCTGTAATGAGACCTTTGAATATGTTATTGTATAATACCTCGTTATTATATTCTGAATCTTTCATATGACTTCTTTACAATTATATTATATAAATATTTTGTTTTTTCTTTCCTTTTTGTATAATAGAGAATATAAAATAATAAATATTAAGATGCAATATTCAACAATTCAAGAAGCATATAATATTGATTCTTTAAAACCTGCTAAAAAATCAGCAAAAACAACATCGCAATCTTCAAATAATTCTCAACCATATAATATTGAAAATAACTCTGTTGCTTCAAATAAGGAATCTGTAAATTACAATTCAAAAGGCAATAGCTGTTCGCCAATACAAGCACCAACATATAATATACCAATTTCAGGCGATTGTAAAAAAGAAAGAGATTCTGCTATGAAAACATATATAGAAGAAAACTTCAAAGCCGAATCAGCTAACACTAATGGCTCTGGTAATGGAAATATTTCTGCGAATACTAACGGCACAGGCACATCTCCCAATATAGCATTGGGAAATGGTGGAGGCGAAAATAGAAATGCTAATAGCGGGAATATATTGACAAATAGACAGGATAATATTATGCCATTTTATGACGAAGAAATGGAACAGTATTTTGATATTAATAATTTAACTGACGAAGTCGGATATAAATCAAGTGATGGCACAAAGGTATATAATTATATGCCTAATCATAATAAAAATTCGTATACTAATAACAATACCGGAGAATATTCTAATAACAATAATGCGAGCAAAAATGGCGTCAATCTATTAAATACTTCAGAATACAATTTGAGTCCAGAAGAACGCAAGAAGGCACAAGAGGCTTTGGAGTATTTAAAAAGCATAGAAGACAAGATAAATAATGACGAAAACAGGGCAGCAAACGAAACATTAGACAGAATCAGACGTTCAAATGATACTGGTCCGGGAGGATTTGGAAAAGCTGTCGTTGAGAATAAGAATACTAAGGATGCTGAAAATGATAAAAAACAGGCTGCGGCAGCAGTTCAAATAAATAGCGATAATGAAAATAAATTGCTTGAAAGTATCAAAGAAAACAAAAAAACCGAAAATATATTCAATATGATTATAAATATTTTTATATTTGTTTTTATCGGTGCCTTTATTATATTAATATGCGATTATATAACCGAACTTGCTATTCAAATAGGAAGCACGAAAACTTCAAATATTCTTGAACCTTACATAAAATACAACATATATATGCAACATCATTTCCAACACTTACATAATATGCAAAATATGCAAAATATGCAAAATATTCAGCCAAATATGCCAATGCCAAATATGCCAATGCCAAATATGCCAATGCCAAATCAAGGATACGCTTATAATATACCTGATATGCCAACTCCTATGGGAATCTCAAAATAAAATATGAATAATTCTATAATTTATTATTTTTACAATATATATCTAATAATATCTAAAAATCCTATTATATAAGATTTATTTATTAAATAATAATTAAATGCCACTAAATATATACGACCTTGTAAAATCAACAACTGTTATAGGAGAGGATACTATTAAAAATAAACAAAATGATAATATGGTTGCGACAACAGCCGAAACCAAAACGGAACCTGAATATAATGGATGGTGGAAAAAATCCAGCAACGGTAAAAAGAGGGTTATGTTATGCGGAACATATCCTATTGGGACAAGCAATGGATATTCAAAAGTGGTATATTATATTTCAAAATATTTGGGGAAATACAATGATATTGAATTGACCGTCTATGGATTTCAAAATGTAAATAATACAAATGATAAAGATTTACGGAATGACATCCCTTCTTCTGTTAAATTATATGATGTATTAGCTGCCGAAAATCCCAAGAGAAATGGATTCGGCGAGTTAGAGATTGGCGATTTCATTAAAAAAAATCCGCAAGATGTTATTATTATTTTCAATGACAATATGATTACTACGGCACTTACAACAACTATTATAAAAGAATGTGGCGATGAAAAGAAGAATTATAAGCTGATTTCATATATGGATCAAGTATATCCTTACCAAAAGAAAGAATATATTGAACTATTAAACACATATTATGATGGTATCATCGCATTTACTCCATATTGGCGTGATATTGCGAGAAAGCTTGGTATTAAAGAGAGTATTCCAATATATGTTTTTCCACACGGCTTTGACACCACGATGTATTATCCAATTCCAAAAGATATAGCAAGAACATATTTTAAATATAACATAGACGATTTTATGGTTCTCAATTTAAATAGGAATCAACCGCGCAAATGCTGGGATCACACTATGATTGCTTGGGTAGAGTTTGTTGAAATGCATTATAATGTAAATGTTCGCGAGACTATCAAGAAAAATAAGAATAACACGAGACCTATTAAATTAATTATAGGAACGCAAATTAATGCCTTCTGGAATCTCTGGGATGTATTAGAGAACGAAGTTAAATTTAGGGATGTTCCCTTAGATTATGTTAAAAATACTATAATTGAAGTTCCAATGCCTCAGCAATTATCAGACAAAGAAATCAATATATTATATAATTCGTGCGATGTCGGATGTAATAATTGTAATGGCGGCGGATATGAACTTACAGTTTTTGAATGTCTAGGCTTAGGAATTCCTCAAGTGTCCTCTTATGTAGGAGGAATACGCGAATATCTTAGCGAAAATAATTCAATTCCTATTAAATCAACTATATATCAATATCTTGATAATAAATCTAATGGTATAGGAGGTAAGGCTGAAATTACAGACCCGCACGAGTTCGCATTAGGATTCTGGAAATATTTAAATAATCCTGAACTGGCTGCTAAACACGGTAAGAACGGGCGCGAGAATATTTTAAAGAATTATAGATGGGAATCCTTGGTAGAATACTTTTATTCTAAAATATTAACTAATATATAAAAATTGACTGCAATAAATATTATAATATTACTTACAAAAAGACAAAACAAATGGCGCTTTTCATCGACACGGAAACTAACGGCTTGCCCAATATGAAAGATATGAGATGGGGGAAATATCCTGACTTCTATGATTCGACAAAGTATAATACTGCGAGGATTGTACAGTTATCCTTCATTGTCACCGATAAACAGTATAACAACCTTGATTTGCAGGATTACATCATTAAACGCGAGGGGTTTGATATCAACAATTATGAGTTTCATTCTATTACCAACGACATATCTGACCGCGACGGTGTAGATTTTAATGAAGCCTTTCTCGCTTTTTACGAAAGTCTCAAAAAAACTGACCATATTATCGCGCATAACATAGAGTTTGATATATCGGTTATTAAATCAGAGTTGTATCGTAGAAATCTCTTTCATATTATCGAAGAGATTGACAAAAAGAAATTGCTGTGCACTATGAGACATACGAAGAACATTATCAAGATTATCAACAAATTTGGAAAATATAAATATCCTTCTCTCAAAGAGCTGTACAGGTTTTGCTTTAACAAGGAAATTGAAAATGCTCACAATTCCAAATACGATGTTATTAATCTCTACGATGCGATTAAAAAGCTGCATGATTGCGATATTCTATATTACAATCTGTAAAAACAGCTTGCTGTAATGCGTCTCCACACAACATACATATATATTTTTATATTTTATTTTTATATTTTAATTGCGATATAATGTATATTTTCAATAAAAATGCTTATATAATATAGATATATGATAAATTCTAAATCATTATATAGGAAAAATCAAATAAGAAAAAATATTAAGCCATTGCCACCGCGTAATAGTACAAAAATTGAGATAACTAAGGCAAATAAATATAGTATAAAATCAAAATCAATTAGTAAAACAAAGAATGAAACTAATAATATTAACACTTTGCTTGCAACTGTAAAGAAAACAAAGATGGTATTAAAAAAATTGCCTGTAAAAATAAATGATATTAAAAATATATTGAGTATACCATTTAGAAAAAAAGATTACAATGATACTTTTATTAAATCCTTGTTATTTAAAAAATATACGAGCGATTATGATAAAAATATGGAATTATTAAGAATAAATATAGAAAATGGCAGAGATTACGAATATAAGGAATATTATAAATATTTGGATAAAATAAGAACACATCTCGACAACTATGATATTTTTACAATAATGAATGAAGTTAAAAATGACAATAGTGTAGCTTTTTATAATGAATTGAAATATCTATTACACACATATGATCCCTTAAGTATAGACAGACAACAATTAATAAAATTAAAAAACATATTATTTTGCGATAAATGTATCTCATTATATAATAATATTATAAGTTATGAATTTATGAAAGCTATTATTCATAATACAGGCGGAAATGTTACAAAGAATACTTTGAAAAATAAATTAAAGGAAAATATTATTACTTATTATGCTATACAATTTATAGCAAATATAATAAATAGTCTATATTTAAATATTTTAAATGGAAATATTATTGGAAAAATAGAGCTAATTAATATATTGGTAAATAACCATAATTATATATTGATAACTAACCCGCTTAAAGACATAGAAATTAATAATTCAGATATTAAAAATAGTTCATCGTTAGATTCAAATACATATGTAAAAGTTAAAAGAAATAAGGAGAAGGAGATATTCTTAGAATATTTGAAAAATAACAAGGGTTATATCAATGAAATAAATGACGAGGATTTTATTACACAAACCAATTGGGAAGATATGCCTTTATCAAAATTAAGAAAAGTTATTAAAATATCTTACGTAAATAATAATAAAAATTTTTGTCACGCTTTTGATTCAAAGGCTTTATATAAATTATGGAAATATAATTATGATAACAACATTTATTTTAAGAACCCTTATTCGCAAAAAGAATTTACAGAAGAAAATTTGAATACTATATTAATAACATTAGGTAAAAGAGATTTTAGATATGATGAGTATGAAACCTTGACAAATATTAATATGAGATATGATGTAAAATTGATTATATCAACTGTAAAAATAAATGATGTTATTTATTGGGAAATTAAAATATTATATTCAATTGTTAAAGGTCTCATAATATATAAATCAAATAATGAGGAATTGAAACTAATTAGGATATATATTAACAGTAAAATGCAGGATATTGATAATTTATTAAATAAAATTCGGTCTTTATACACATCTAATAAAATAATAAGCAAAATGATTCCATTTAAATTTCACCCTGCTATTGCTAAATACAATTTTGAAATAATAGATAAATATGATATATACAAAGATTTTTATAATATGATATTTACAAACTATTAGATATAATAAAAAATGCAATAGCCTCTCAATAGCCTCTCAATATTTATTATAAAATACTTAGATTAATATAGAATAACAGAGCAATTCTTGAGACACTGGATTTTTAAAAATTTTTCATTTTTAAATTTGAGTACATCTCTTGATTTATTTTGTAATTTCCAAAAAACTTTTGAAATTTTTGAAAAAACAAAAAGATGTACTCAAATTTTATTTTTCAATTTTTAGAAAAATCCAGTGTCTTTTTAGAACATCATAATGATAATATTAATATCTTAATTTCTCTTAAAACCTTTTCATATTGTTTTTATAAAATCTATCAATAGCCTCTCAATAGCCTCTCAATAGCCTCTCAATAGCCTCTCAATAGCCTCTCAATAGACTCTCAATAGTCTATCAATAGCCTCTCAATAGCCTCTCAATAGCCTCTCAATAGACTCTCAATAGCCTCTCAATAGCCTCTCAATAGCCTCTCAATAGCCTCTCAATAGCCTCTCAATAGCCTCACAATAGCCTCTCAATAGCCTCTCAATAGCCTCTCAATAGCCTCTCAATGATTATCCTTCAATAATATTTTTATAATATTTATATAATGGCCCTTCCCGTCCATCCTCTTTATTTATTATAAAAAGCAATAGGTCTTTGTATACACATAGAATATCATCATCAATCACTTTGATATATAGGATATATATTAACGTAATTAATATAGAGAATATAATATCTTTATGTGTCATTCCAGGATTATTATTGTATATTATTAGAAATATTGGTATTTTGGCAAAGAAATTAATAATAAAATAATAGAATAAATTACTATTTTTATTATGATAATAGAGAGCAATAATAACAGCTACAGCAAAAACAATTATAGATACTCCAAGCAATACGATAGGATTATAATGAAATATTTTTAAAACATAACCAAACGAATATAATACTATCCAAAATGATAAAAACTTATCTAATGTTATCTCTTTTTTCATTTATATTATATAAAAATATAATTATATATAATAACAAATGATATCTAATATATTCCTCTTTATACTCGCTTCTTGCTATATATTATCATCGGATTCCTTTATTCCCTATAATGCTAATAATTATCTATTACGCGTCTTTAATATTAGAAAGGCAAAATCCTCGCCATATCTAAGATACAAGAAAGACTCAAGAGACTCAAGAGACTCAAGAGACTCAAGAGACTTAAATAATTGTAAAATGAGATTCATTAATGATATTAGCAGACGCAATATTTTAGAATTATTGCCATTTTCTGTTTTCCCTCTCGTGATTCATCCTAAATATGTATTAGGATACAAAAATACGCTTGTGGATATTAAAGATGATATTGTAATAAATAAGGTTGCTGTATTCGGTGCTTCTGGATACACAGGAGGAGACACTGTAAGAACTTTGCTAAATAAAAATATAAATGTTGTAGCTATTACGAGAAAAAATGTTGAAATTGTCGATAGAAATAATGCGAAAAGTAATACACTTGTGATAGATAATATTAAGGATAAAGATAAAATTCAAAAGGTTGTCGGTGTTGATGTTGTAAAACCCCAATCTCTCATTGGTATATTGGATGGTTGCGATGCTGTAATTTATTGTGCTGCTTCAAGACCTGCTGTTAAAATTACAGGAACACCCGGAACTGAAGCGTATGATAAGATGTTAAATGATACTAATAAAAATAGTCAAATAGCTGAACCAAGTAGTAATGTTGAAGATATTGGATTGGTTAATGTTGCTAAAGAGGCTATTAAGGCAAATGTTAAAAGATTGATTATAGTATCTTCAATATGTGCTAAATGTCAGTTGGGAAAAGAGAATTACGGAGAAACAATTGATAGAGGTTTTGCGAGTTGCGATAGTTGCTATAAAAAACAAACAGGCGAAGAAAGAGTTCGCATATTGTACAAGGATGTTCCTGCTAATATGAGCTATACTATTGTAAGACCGGGAATGTTATCTCCGGGCGAAAGAAGAGGACCTAAGGAAGTAGAGTTTAATCAAGGTGTTTCAAAAAGCGGTATTATATCAAGGATTGATTTAGCGGATGTTTTAGTTGCTGCCGCAAAAACTAACAAAGGGGCTCAAAAAACATTTGAAGTATATTATAAAGATACAGCACAGCCAGTAGATATGTATAAATCTCTAAAAACCTGTAAGGAAATGGGGAAAAGTGTTAAAGAGTGTTTCTTCGGTGAAGGCTATAATAACACAGAGCCCTTATCAATTGATAAAATGCTCAATACAACTATTAAAGGCACTATATTTCCTTCGGGCAACGAAGTATCTGGAGATAATTATGAAAAAATGTTAAATAGTCTTACAAAAGATGTGTATGAAAGTTATGACATAAATGTCTTAATGTCAAAAGATATCATCTAATTCATAATATATATAAATATTATAGTATATATATATAAAATGAATAAATATATTATTTTATCGCTATTGTTAATTAATGATTCTCTTTCATTCTCAACGATATCAAATCTAAATAATTTTAGACTTAGAAAGAATATAGCCGTTCTTAGAGATAGACCGAGTTTTTCCAATATACAACGAAGAGAAGTTTTTAGAATAGCAAGAGTTATTACTATTCCATATGTATTTGGTAATTTTATTGATATCGCAAATGCTGCAAAAAAAGAAGATAAAAATATTGAAGCTCTTAGAGAAGAAGCTAACAGAATTATTGAAATTATTGAAGTACAAAAAGATACTTTTAATCTCCCAGCAATTACAGAAGCTAACAAAAATATACTACGGACTGGCTCTAATAAGGGCATCGAGAATGATGACATTAACAAAGATAACTTTGCTACTATTAAGGAGGCTAAAAATATTAGCGAGAAGGAAGAAATTAGGAATACCTTGAATATTATTCTTGATGACTTTAAAAAAAATGGAAATGATAAACCCGAAGAAGCTCTCAAAACTCTTCAATCATTCTGTGCTGATTCTAATGTAATTAAATCCAAAGATGCCTCTAAACTAAAACAGCTATTTGCAGACGGAAAATATGGCATCTTTCTCGGTAAGTTTGATAACTATTATATTACAAATTATAACAAAATATATGATACAGATGATGAAAAAACATATTATGAAGTAGATATTAAACTAGAAGCTCCATATAAAACTATGATATACAATAGCATTCAATTTGACGAGATGTATTACCCAGAAATTGCTGGCGACCCTTGTTATATCATTTATAGATGGATATTTGTAAAAACAAATGATAAATATATGATTGATGGCTGCTACCTCCTCCGCAAACAATAGCTCAAAACTATAAACGAGGCTGTATAGCAGGCTCAATATTTTTCAGAGGAATATTAACATTAGTAGCAGTATCGGCAGATTCAGAGCTTTTGCGCTCATTTTCTAATTGTGTAAAAGTAGTCCCTTTATAACTTCCCAATTTTAATTCACTCTTTTTTATTTGATTATCTCGCAAATATTTAACAATTACCTTATCTCCTGGACGGTATTTCCTCAATATTACATTTAAATCATTTGGGTCATTTATATCACTATCATCAATAGATAAGATAATATCGCCTATGCTATCTATTCTTTGTGTTTTATTATTTCTTACAATACCACGCAATCCAGCATCATATGCCGGTGATTTATCAGGAACTTCAAGAATTAGTAAGCCTTTTTCAATTATAGGAATCCCGCTTTTTTCAGATTCTAATACAGAAGGATTTCTTTCCATATATGATATTCCTAAAATAGCCTTTTTGACAAAGCCTGTTTCAATAATATCTGTAATAGATTTCAAAGCATTCGCAATAGGTATCGTAAATCCAATACCGGCAGAAACTCCGGCTCCAAGAGATGCCGTATTTATCCCAAGCAATTCTCCCTTGCTATTTAGTAGAGGACCGCCGCTATTTCCTGGATTTATTGCGGCATCCGTCTGTAATACATTATATATCTTGCGTCCAGTAGGTGCCGTTATCTCTCTGTTAGTAGCAGAAATTATACCTGCCGTGAATGTATGATCTTGACCAAAAGGATTCCCAATAGCATAAGCATTTTCGCCTACACTTGGTTTAACATTCGGATTATATTTAATTACTTGTAAATCTGTCTTGCTATCCACATCAATTTTAAGAACTGCTATATCAAGGTCTGGGTCAATTCCTGTCAATTTAGCTTTATAATTCTTCTTAACGTTGTTCTTATCTGTTATAGTTATTATAGCATTATCTACCTTGTTTATTACGTGAAAGTTAGTTATAATATGTCCCTTCTTGTCCCATACAAAGCCTGTTCCTACACCTTTTGGCAAATCCTCCTTATTCAAATTATATTTATCAGCCATAGCAGTATATTCAGTGCTTATATAACAAACTGATGGAATTGAATTATAAAATATATTAGATTGCTTCTTTTCAATATTAGGTAATACATTATTATATAAATATATAGAATTGATACCTAATAAGTTTGTTCCCAAATACATTAGTAATATATTACGCCTATCGTATAACTCATTAGACACACCGGGCTCGCCTTTGCCGCCTTTATAATTTTTACCATCTTTACACATTTTTAGAGACATTGGCTTTCTAAGCATTTTAGCATATTGATACGGATATTGATAAGATTCACCTATGCCGGAAAATAATAAAAAAACATATATTACAAACTTCCAGCAATTACAAAACATTCTTTTTCAATTATATTTATTAATATTGCTTTAATATTTATATAATTACATAATTACATAATTACATAATTACATAATTACAAAGATATTAAGAGATTTGCTTCCAAGTTTCTCCACAGTGTTCGCATACATATAAATATTTCATATTCTTATTATCATATTTGATATATATTACTTGTTTTTTATCATCAGGAGCATTGCAATTCTCATTAGGACAATTAATTAAAGGGTCTTTAATTCTTCTGAGTGTAGGATCATAGCGTAGATACTTATTAACATGTTGATTATATAATAAGTCATCACCGCTATAAAAAGTTTTTGAAATATTAATAGCAGTATTAACAGTCTCTACTTTTTCAAAATCACAGTGCTTGCAAAACTTTACCAACTTTTTTTCCTCATTAGATTTAACATATAACATATTGTCGCATATTTCGCAGAACTCCATTTTATTATAGTAATAAGAAAATTAAATCTTATATAATCAATTTTTATATACATATACAAATACAAGCATATATACAAGCATATATACAAGCATATATACAAGCATATATACAAGCATAGCTCTTTATTCCTAATTATCATCTTCTTCATTTTCCAATTTATATGCAATTCCACGCCATCCCTTGTTATCATACGGGACAGATAGAAGTTTCTCAAAATACGCCTTCAATTGATTTCTATCAGGACACTTTTTGCCCTTAACAACATTAGAAGTGCACCAAATACGGAAATCATTATATAATTTAGTAATAGTAACCCTCGGCTCTCTAATCTCCTCGTCAATAATTATCTTCTCGTTAATAAATTGCCCAATAATATCATTGTTCTGTTTATAACTCTCAGTAGCTATTCTTACCTCAGAAGGCTCAACAATAGAAGAGGGATTAATATGCTTATGTCTTTCAATTAGCATACTTATGAAAATCTCCTTCCACTTATCAAACTTATCTGTAAGTTCCAAATCCATATGAAACTCGTTTTTACTTGGAACAGGATTTTCGCAGAATCTACTTGAGAAATTACATACCTTAATACGTCTCCAAGTACCACCATCATCACTTGGAACCTCTGGCAATTCATTACAAGTCAAAATCATCTTAAATTGCGGCTTGAACTCATAAGGCTCTTTAAACAACGTTCTTACCAAAATTCTATCCTGTCCTGAAAGTTCTTTCATAAGACCAATATTTAGCCTTTCATTTTCACTCGGCTCTTGCATAACAGCAAATCTTCGCCCCTTAGTCCTCTCCAATTCACTTTGTGCAGCATTACTAGCAGCCCGTTTTTGTGTCAGTAGAGCTATAGGTAAGATACAGTAATATTCGCCAATTGCCTTTTGAATCAAATCCAACATTTTAGATTTTCCATTACTACCCTGTCCCGTAAATATATAAAACCTCTCTTGTGAAATGCTACCATCAAGAATACACGCCAGAATATCCATAACATAATTTCTCAGATTTTTATTAGTAAATATCTTAGCAAAGAAATCATTAATATCTGCTATCTCTGGAAGTTCGCTATTATATTTGACATAGCTATTTTTCGTAGATAATAGAATATAATCATCTGGCATCCCATCGCGAAATATATGTAGTTTCAAATCATATACACCATTCTCAAATCCTATCAAATGCGAGCGACTATCTAACAACTCCTCAAATTTATCATCAATAAACAGAGTCCTACACTCTTTCATAATAGAATCCTTGAAACTGGCATTTTTCAATTGCTTCGCGATACTAATACATTTTTTACTCTTCTCTTCATTAATCGTTTTCATAATAGGATCTTCGCAGTGTTCAGCATAATGCTGACTCCTTTCCATAAACTTCTTACAAATATCAACACTCAAAATCTTTCTCAATTCTAGACCTTCACGAGCCCTTACCCATTTATGCTTTTCTCTATCATATTTATACCAATTATCCTTTGTAATCGCCTTAAACTCGTCTTTAAATATCGCATATACTACACAGGCGATATCATAGTGCGAACCGTCGCTACCCAACGCCTCATCTATTAGCCTTATGATAGATTTATTGACGACATCATTATACTTCGTCAAATTATCTTGTTTTGCCCACCATCTCAGAGTACCAATTCCCATATTATCCTTTCTCATCTTGTCCCACAATTGCTGACACTCGCCTTCAATGTATACACTGCTAATCTTAGAGAATTCTACCCAAGTTTCCAAGAGCCTGTAATCAATATTTCGCAAAACCCATCCGAGATTAATCCAGTCTGTATAATTATCTGCACGGCTCGTTGATAGACATTCATTCACAAGCTTTTTAATAAATATCAAATCGTCCTCTGACACATATCGTTTATCGTTATTCAGTGCCTTCCCTAAAATATTGTTCTGAACCTTGCTTTTCAGTTTTTGGTCAAGAGCTGGCAAAATATGCTTGCTATACTGAGTAATTTCTACAGCAAATTCTTCTTTAATACAATTAATATCATAATTCATATTTTTTCTCATAGAAAACAGCTTGATAAAATTGATTTCATCGCCGGCATTCAATATATATTCTTGCTTCTCAGTTTTATCTCCAGCATATTTATATATTGAAGATACACGATAAGTATCGCAATCCGGCTTTTTACTACCATACATTTGCCAACAATTTACATCAATAATTGCCTTATCCACAATAGATTCATAATCATTACAAATTGGCAAATCTTTAAAAATAACATCACCAATATCTATAATCTTTCTTCTAATAAAATGCTGAGCGTTATTAGCTATAATAATATTTGGAAAGATGATATGAATCCCGTCTTTCAACTTATTTCTGAACTCTACTGGATTCGGCTTTTCCATAACATATGCGATTTTATCCGCATCAGATATATTCAAATATTTATTAATTATGCTAAAATAACTATCGACTATTTTGTATATATTATCATCATTATATAATCTCTCATATTTTTTATTATTATTTAAAGAAGAGTTTGAAGATTGGGAACTATAAAGTCCAGATTTATCATCAGGAATAGTAAAACGAAAATCTATATCTACGCGTAAGGGGCTTGGTTCTAATGGTTTTTCTGTGAAATACAAGGGAACACCATTCATCATAGCTAAACTATATAAATTGATGAACTCATCATAATTTTCATCAGGTATATTTAAACTAACTTTTGGTGAACCTATACTGGTATTTGTGAATATTTTCACCCCTTTCTCCACACGATATTTATTTATAAAAGAGCGCAAATCTTCGTTTATACCCATACTTATAAATATATTACTTTATATATATATCAATTTTTATTTTTATACATATTTTGACATTTCAATATTTTGGTTTTTTGAGGCTTTTGAAGCATTTTAAACATAATATTTTATAGCAATAATATAGATTATAATATTTTTTTATTATGGAAAAAAATGCAGAAAAAAGCTTAAATAAAACAAAATATTGTAGTCCGAAAAATATTAACAATCCTACGCTATTCAATAAGAAAACGTTAATCCTTTTAATAAATACTTGGAACGCGAATAAAACAAATCATCACGATAAAATAGAATATAAAAAGTCATTCAGTGTAGCTAAATTATCTGAACTATTAAATGCCAAAATAAAGCCGATATGTAATGATAAGGAATACTGGTGTTGGCCGAGTGCTATAAAAGAAATGACTAAAGATTCTAAGACTAAGGAAATTATCAAAAAGATTGAGGAGAACGAATTGCGTCCCGAGATGCCGCTCGAATGGTATAAAAATCCTATAGAATGGTTATCAAATTATGATATTGAAGATGTAATGATACAGTATAATAATGATAAAAAATATAAATACTGTTTTTTGGGAGTTTTTCCAATAGATTTCTCAGAACAAGATAGTTTCGGAAGATGTTTATACAGCCAAATATGTTCGCTAGATATAAATAAATATATTAATAAAAAAATAAAATATCTTGGGCTAATTACAAATCTAGATAAACACAATGAACCAGGGTCTCATTGGACTTCTACATTTATCATATTAGACCCTAAAATAAAATGTTATGGGGCTTACTATTATGATAGTAATGCTATAAATACCCCATCATATGTTTCTAAGTTTATTAACAATATAAAAGCACAATTGAAAAAAAAATATCCAAATAGTGTTTTTAAAATACATAATAATAATATTAAGCATCAGAGAAAAAATACCGAATGCGGAATGTTCTCTATGGCTTATCAAATAAGATGGTTAAACGGTTTGCTAAAATATAAGGAGTTGAATTTTAAATCTCCATATGAATATTCAAACTTTGTTGAATATATAATTAAAGATAGCAAAATTAAAGATGAAACTATGGAAGAAAGCCGTACATATCTATATCGCCCTAATTTCAAAAAATACATTAAGGACAGAAACATAACCATATAATAATCATAATAATCATAATAATCATTATCATTATAATTGAATACCTACTATATATCGAATATCAAGTATATATCGAATATCTAGTATATAAACAACTATTTTATATACTATATTATAATATAATGGGGGTAATAGATGATTTTAGGCAAGAAAAAAACAAAATGGTGATAAATGTAGCTACAGAGAAAATGATTATGGATAAATATAATTTAAATATAGATAAATTAGAGTTGAAAGGTATTGTAGAGCAAGTTATAATTTCTATATGTAATGATGCTATTTTAATTAAAAGAATTGGCAAATTAATAGAATTGAACACAATCGCGTTGACAAAAATTAAAGATTATATTGAGGTTAATATTATAAATAAAGGCGTAAATACTGTAATAAATGAAGAATTAAAAACGGCAGATGATGTTATAGATAGTATTAATAAATATAATACCGACGAGCTATTATCAAAAGTAATAGAGTTGGAAGAAAAAAGAAAAACAGTAAATACATTGGCATCATCAGAAAAAATAAACGGTAATCTATCTTCAATACAAGTATCTGATGGTCTGACATCTGCTACGACTGCTACGACTGCTACAACTGCTACGACTGCTACGGCTGCTACGACTGCTACGGCATCTTTAGGAGCAACAATTGCCTCTTCATCATCTCCTACATTATCATTTCCATCTACACAATTATCGCAAACATCACAAAAATATTCGCTTGTTAATAATGTTAATGTTGAAAATCTTGAAACTATTGCATATATTATTGAAAAAATGGAAAGTATAATAAATAATAAGAAGAATATCAATTATAAAACTCTTATAATTAATAGCTATAATAGAGATTGGACTATATATAATAATAGAAACAATTTATCACTATCTATAAATATTGATTTAACTAAAAATATTATTGAACCCAAAAAACTCTTAATGCCAAAATATGTAAAAAGCATAACGCCATATATAACAATGACTATCAATGATGGAAAAAAAACACAGAAATTTCAATTTATCTTATGTGTCTCATCTATTGCTAATGCTAAAACAGGAATAGGAACAGGAACAGGAACAGGAACAGGAACAGGAATAGGAACAGGAACAGGAACAGGAACCTGTGTAGGGGGTACAGACGGAAATTGGGATACTTGGGTAATAATGAATAATGAATTAGAGACTATAAATAATATAGTGCAGTTAAATAATAAAGAATGGCTTATATCATTTACAGACTTTTTAAATAATGAATTGGAATTAGGTAATGACTGTATAAATATTAATAGAATTACCAAAACATTCAACGATAATCAATATAATATTATAACAGAAAAAACAGATATGTTAGAATATAATGGATATCACCTTGATTTGATTAACAAATATGATAATATTCTATTGAAAACAAGCGATGACAATGATATCCTATTAAAGGTTTTAGAGATTGACGATAATAATATAACAGTATTATATAAAAATAACGAGGAAAGCGGAAATATCAATGATATAACAGAGGCATATTTGCTTAATTGTAAAGCTCAATACAGTATAATATTATCTTATCATTCTCGTATATATAAGTAATAAGTGATTATTACTTATAGAAAATATTGTTATCATAGCAATAATACAAGTGTTCCCGAGAATATGAATATTAACATAGATATTATATCAAGTCTATATTGCAATTTTATTTTTTCATCTTTTGTCAGGTTATTTTCAAATTCACCAGACAATATATTATCGAAATTAAAAGTATATATATAATTATATATATATGTGTAATCTAAAATATCTCCTAAATTATTAACAAAGTTATCTGTTTGTATTATTATTATAACAAGAAGGGAAAATATTATAAATAACATTATATGTAATATGATTCCTGGTGTATTTATGTGCATATTTAAATAATTAAATACAATTCGCAACTTATATGAATCAAGATTGACAAATGCTGTAAATAATAGTAATATTAAAATGTAAAAAATAGCATATATTAATATAGCATAACGCAGAGATTTAACAATATTATAATCTATTAAAAATTCAAATAATACCATAATCATCGTGCGAATGGCAAACATTAAAGCAAGGAAAACAACCTTATCCTGAAAAGTAATTTTTAGAACTATTTCAGGATCCAAATCATATAATATTAGCTTGTTTTTCAGCTTCTCACCTTCATTAATATATGTTAAAGGACTCTTTCCCTTCTGATTATTATAATAAGCCTTTATACCTTCGCTATAATCATTCCATATCTGCTCATATAATGTTTCATTTTCATTATATTTTTTTCCAAAAGAATTATTTTGCCCTACTTCATTGTTGTCATCATCATTATCAAATACTGTTTTCAACTCTTTAATAAAATCAAATAAATTATTAGTCTCACTATCTTTAATTAATTTGTATAAGTTTTCTTCCAATAGTTTTTTTAGTCTATTTTGCTCTTCGGTATCTTCTTTAATTCCACCGCCATACAATGCGCCTCCGTCATTTTTTACTTGCATATATCCTCGCGTATTATCTCTTCTTGATTCGGCGCTTATAACTTCCTTTACATCTTTGATTTTTTTGGCATTAGATGTAATATCAATCTTGATATCTCCTAATTCCCTATCTATTCTATCTAATTCTTTATTATATATTTCAATAATTTCATTATTATTATTAATCTGAGGATTATCATCTATTATATATTTGAGCTGTCCTATCTTTATGATATTTTTAACAAAATCATTGTATTCAGTAGCATAAGGAAGATTTATATCTATACATGCTTTATATAATTTCTTCAATTCATCCTTTATAAGTTTTAAAGAAGCCGTTAATTGTTTTTTTCTTTCCTCCAAATTTTTACTTTTTTTTTCATTTTCTTTATTCTGATTTTCTAATTCAGCAACTTGTTTTTTAGTCTCTTCACTTGCTAATTCACTAGTACCAATATTATACTTTACCATACAAGTTTTAATTAATTCATTAATCTCCTCCTCTTTACTTGATAATTCTTTTTCTTTTGTTTCAATCCCTTCTAATAATTTGTGTAGGTCAGATTCATCAGGATTAAATTTTTTTATAACTTCTTTATATTGAGTTATTAAAGATGCAAGTGATGTAAGTTCTGAATTAATATTGCTAATATCTACATCAGTTCCTTTTTCTTTATCTTTATCTTTATCTTTATCTTTATCTTTATCTTTATCTTTATGTTTATTTATTTTATCCATTTTTTTATTAATTTCAGCATAAATATTATCGTGTAATTTTATTTTATATTCCAACTCTATTTGATGTTGTTTTACTTTATCATTAATTGGATTTTCTTGACTTGTTGGTCCGTCTATATCTTCTTGGCTTTTAATAACTAATTTAATTAACCTTTTACTATCACTTTCATCTTTTATAAATTTACCATATTCTTTTGCCAAATTTATATATATATCTGTAAGAATTTTTAAATATTCCTTACCAGGATTTGCGGTCATTTTATCATCAATACCTTGTTTTTGTACTCCTTGATTCCTAATATTACCTGAAACTTCATTCTGATACGCACCGCCATAATTAATACTGTTGGGTAATAGTTCAAGTGCTTGGCTTAGTCCTTGTAATTTTTCTTTAAGATTAGTTAAATTATCTTTTAATTTTTCTACACCTTCTGTTTTTACTGCTGCTGCTGTTGTTTTAACTGTTTCTGCTGCTGTTGTTTTAACTGTTTCTGCTGCTGTTTTAACTGCTGCTGCTGTTGTTTTAACTGTTTCTGCTGCTTGTTCTGCTAATTCTGCTGCTTGTTCTGCTAATTCTGCTGCTTGTTCTGCTAATTCTGCTGCTGCTTCTGCTGCTTGTTCTGCTAATTTTGCTGCTGCTTCTGCTTTTTTTGCTGCTTCTGCTTTTGCTTTTATTGCTGCTTCTGCTTTTGCTTTTATTGCTGCTTCTGCTCCTACTGCTCCTGCTGCTTCTGCTGCTTTTGCTGCTTCTGCTTCTGCTGCTTTTGCTGCTTCTGCTTCTGCTGCTTTTGCTGCTTCTGCTTCTGCTGCTTTTGCTGCTTCTGCTTCTGCTGCTTTTGCTGCTTTTTCTGCTTTTTCTGCTGCTTCTACTGCTTCTTTTACTGCTTTTTTTGCTGCTTCTGCTTTTTTTGCTGCTTCTGCTGCTTTTTTTGCTGTTTCTACTTCTGCTTCTGTTGTTGCTGTTGTTGCTGTTGTTGCTGTTGTTGTTTTTTGCGACAACTTTTTCATTATAATATTAAGGGATTTTATAATTGCTAAATACCTATTACTATCTTCAATCATTCTGTCTTTAATTTTTTCTAAAAAATTGTCAAAATTATTAAATGTAATATTACTTTTATCAATTTTGCCATTTATTTTTTTAGGACTTATTTTAAATAACTGCTTTGATAATTCTGATAATTTATTTAAAGATGTTTTGTTTTGTGAATTAGTAATATATTCCTTTAAGTTTTTACTATTAATTAACCCTTCTAATATATTTTTATCAATTTCTAAATAAGCTTTATACCTTTGTTCTTTATTGTCAGATGCTACATTTAATAATTTATTAACAACACTATCAATTTCAGAACCTCCTCCTATTTTTAATGCTTGTTTCCCTCCTTTTTTTAATGTAGCTAAATTATTAAATATTTGAGCTCTTTTGTTAATCTCGCATAATATTTGATTAAATAAATTACCTTGGGTTTTTCCATATATATCACATATATCTTTTGGTGTTTTATTAGATTGTGTTGATTGTATTGATTGTGTTGATTGTGGTTGGTTATATAAATCTATAATTTCTTTAATGGGTTTTTTTTCAATTTTTTTGTTTCTGCCAATTTTAATCCCATATATTATAGCGAGTTTATCATAAATATTATCTATCAAATCATATTTTACATCATCATCTCTACTAATAAGATCATCCTTTAATTTTTGTACCTTTTTAGTAAATTCTTTATAAAAATCTAAAATTACTAAATCATCTATGTCCTTGTAATTACTTTTCTTAAATATACTATTTAGTTTATTTAAATCGTCGTATATTTGCGATTTTTCTTGAAAATCATAATTAGTATAATTATATTCCAAGAATGGTTTAAAATAAAGAACTTTGGTACCTTCTGTACTTTCTGTATCTTCTTTATTTTTTATACCTTCAATTTTAATAATTGGTATATAACCATCATTTATTGAACTATCTCTATAGTTTTTTCTCAATCCTATATCTTTTACAAAATCCTTTTCAGGTATCTCGATGTAAGAGTCTCCAACTTTGAATATTTTTTTGATATATTCATTCAATTTATCAATTGCTATTTTGTCATCACCTTCTCCATCTATAATCTTATATATTATTTTATCTTTTTGATTAGCTTCGGCACTTTCAGCACTTTTGGCACCTTTAACACCTTCGGCACTTTCAACACTTTCGGCACCTTCAACACTTTCAGTAACTTCATCATATATTTCTGTTTTATCAGTAATTTCCTCCAACGTCCATTTACTGTAATTGTATCTATATTTATTTTTGAATTCAAGCTGAAAGTATCTGATTAAATCTTTTATCAAATCAACTCCTATTTTCGTATTATCTGACAGAGTTATATATTTTGAATTATAATCATTTCTATTTAAACTATTTAATGCTTCAACTCTTTTGTCTGGCATAATTTAATAAACTCTATTATAATTAATAGATATAACTTTTTATTAAAACTTTGTTGCTATTATACTTGTTAGTACCCAAATAAATATAGTAAATAATGATAGTGATTTTGACAGTTTCTTTCGTTCTTCATATGATATAATATTATTATCTTTATCCTTGTTTTCTTCTTCAATATAAGTGCTCTTTCTTATATTTAAAATTATAGGAACTATTAATAGCACGCATATTATACAAGAATGTACTAATAATCTCGTTATTCCGTTTGTTCCCATATAGAAATAATAAAATACCGAGCGAATACTATTCATAAAATTATCAAAGTTCATATAATCTACTTTTGTCGTATTATCAATATTTACAAATAATACTATAAACCAAAATATAGCAAGGTATATAACGGCATAATAAAAAAATCCCTCTTCAAAACTCTTAATTATATTAATATCAACAGACCATTGAATAAGTATTAGCGATACATATCTAATAAAAAATGTTGTTATTATAAATACAAGCCTATCTTCTATAGTCAATTCTAAATAATTAAAAGTATTCTCTGGGTCATTCTCGAACTCTATTAGTTCTTTCTTAATGTTCTTATCAAGAATGTTCTTATCAAGGTTCTTTCCAGTGTCATCATAATCGTCATAATAATCATCAATATGCTTATTTAAATCAGTTATTTTATCACCCGTTTCTTTTTTTGGTTCTTTTTCATTAATATTTCTATTAAGCCTTGATATATTGGGCATATCATAGTCTTTTTTTAATACATCTTTCATTTTCGATTCCTTATAATCATCTAATACACCACCGCCTTTTACGCTTCCACCTGTTGCCTTATCAAGTTTATTGTTATAATAAATTAGCTCAGATAATAATTTCTTCTCTGTTCTATTTAAATCTTTTATGGCATTCAGCTTCGTATATATTTTCTTAATAATTTTCGGGTTTTTATTGTATATTTTTAAAAGCTCTGTATAGAATTTATATCGCGAATTATAATTCTGTTTCAAATCTATATCTTGGATTAATATATCAGCAGGCGATATATCATAGGCATTTTCGTCATCATCTTTATCAGGGTCATATGTGTTATTATTAAATATATTAGCAAACTTAATTTTTTTATCCATTATTAATTAAAAATAATACTTCCTTATAGGTATTATAGATAAAAATAAAAACAATAGCTATAGCAAAAAGAATGACTATGAACTATGAACTATATAAAACATCTTAAATATTATTGCGAATAAAAGTAGGGCAAATAATATAAATGCTAATATATAATTAAATGCCGACGAATAATAATAATAGAATATATACATAAAACTCAATATTACTATTACCCAGAATATTATCAGTATTATAACAAAAGGAGTCGTATATAAATTATTATATATAGAATGTTTGCTCCTAAAATCTTTAATTAATTTATCTAATTTTGCCGATAATTCCTTTTTATAATTCATAGCAGAGAAAACCTTTTCATAATCATTTTTGGTAAATGTATTATTTTTAGATATTCTATTAAAGTTTTGTGATAATTTCTTATAATTGAATGGTATATAAGAAGCCGGCATATTATCACATGGAAATATCCCGAATAAATATAAAAATTTTGTATCATTTTTCGGACTATATGTTGTATCAATAAATATATTAGATAGTAATCTATATCTATATTCTTCATCTATATTTTCTTCCTTAGAATAAAGCATATAATTATAAGGTTGTCGAAATTCTTTTAATATTTCATTATTTGTCATTATTATAAATGCCCTTTATTTAATGTATTAAAATATTTTATTATTGTATAATCCTATTGAATAAATAATTCCTATCATAATCAAATTAGCAGTATAATTAGTGGCAAAATCATAACTTATACATTGATTTGCCTTATGTAATATATTTACATGATTATCATGCGCATCTCCATTTTTATTTATAATATTAGTAGGGTCGCTTTCTTTATAATCATTCATAATAACATCTCTGTTATCAACTTGATAGCATATAGTCTTAATTACATTCTCTAAATAATTATCACTAATATTAGATACATTTATATTATATGTTTCTATAATATTCGTATAAACATACATAACCTCACCAGAAGCACCAGAAGCACCAGAAGCACCAGAAGCACCAGAAGCACCAGAAGCACCAGAAGCACCAGAAGCACCAGAAGCACCAGAAGCACCAGAAGCACCAGA
>JACCDG010860227.1_pt1 | contig 25354 bp, 18 predicted proteins | sample 7442471 | NCBI WGS metagenome assembly JACCDG01 (sample SAMN15323444, study PRJNA562643) | freshwater metagenome | isolation source: river surface water | place: USA:Blue River Watershed | collected 2017-08-17 | reverse complement strand
GGTGGCGACGGCGCGTGCGACCGGCTTGGCGGGGGAGTCCGGGAATGGGATTACCTTTGCGGATGGCCGACTGGATCCGACCGTGGCCTTGGGCTTGCGTGGGGTGGGCCACCAAGGGAACAGCGGCTTGCCGCGCAACTGCAGCACGCACAGGTAGGCGAAACCCGCGGTGGCGCCGAGGGAGAGCAGTCCGGCCACGTCGCGCTGGCCGAGCCCGATCAGCGTGTAGATCCCGACGAGGATCAAGGCGACCCACCTGGCCTGCAGGTTAAAGAGCATGAGCGCGCCCGGGTAGAGGGTCGCGAAGGCGATGAACAGACCGAATCCGCCGCCCTGGCCGGAGAGAGACGTAGTCAGCCCGAAGCCGGCGGCGAGGGTGAGGAGCAGGACGGGAGCGAGGTAGAGGCCGAGGCAGAGCCAGAGAAAGTTGCGGCGTCCCAGTTCGCGTTCGAGTTCGCGGCCGAACCAGACGATCAGGACCATGTCGATCGCGAACCAGAGGCTGGGCGGATTGACGAGCCCGTAGGTGAGCACGCGCCAGACCTCGCCGCCGAGGACCCGGGCGCTGGCGAAGCCCAGTGCTTCCAGCACGGCCGTGCCGCCGAAAGCCATCAGCGCCGTCGTGGCGATCATCGACAGCACCAGCACGAGCACGATGACGTGCGTGGCGAACAGCGGATAGCCGCGCACCCACAGGAGGGCACGATGTTCGTCGGAGGAGCTGTAGCCGGGCATCATCGGAGAGCGGGAGTTTCGACCACTCGCCCGCTGCGGCGCAAGCAGCGAGCGCGGCGTTTTCGCCGAGGCCTTACCTCGCCGTGGGGATGCGGGACCTGCGAAACCGCTGGACGAACAGAACGATCAGCGCGAATCCGGTCAGGATCGCGATCCAGCCTCCGGGCATTTCGGAGAGTCGCCGGGAGGGTGCGGCCCACGTCTGCGGGTGAACCTCGAGTCCGGGCGGATGGGCGTAGAACGCGGTGAACACCGGCAGATTCCACCCATCAAGGAAACCCTCGACCCGGCATCCCGGGTAGGCCCGTTCGAGCAATCCCCGCACCTCGGCGGGTGCGTCGTCTAAGACGAAGAACGCCAGCGGCGCGTCGAGCCGGGGTGGCTTTTGCCGCAGATCCTCGGGGGAAAGGTTGCGGACACTTACATGGGGCGTGAGGAATCCGAACGACTCTTGTTCGGCGCGGACGGCGTTGCTAACCAAGTAGACGCGGCTGCCGACGGGCAACTGCTGGATCTCCCGGACCGCGTGAATTCGGCCACCCGCGTGCCGTCGGGCGAACTCCTCATAGACCTCCCACTCGTGCACGGCCGTGGCGATCAAGCAGAATACCACGAGGCTCGGGACCGCCGAGGATGCTCGCGGGGGCAGGGCTTCGTGGACCCGTCGTGCGAGTCGTTCGATGCCGATGGCGGCGATCAGGCAGAGGGCCGGGACAGCGATGTTCAGATGGGGCCAGTAAGGTGGATCGATGGTCAGGACTCCTCCTAGAACCAGCACGGCGACGACGGAGAAGACGGGAAAGGCGCAGGCCGGCTGGCGCCAGCGTCGGACGCAGAAGCCGAGACCGAGCATGAGGCCAGCGGCCGCCACGGCGCCCAGCATCGGGCGGCGCAGGTAGCAGATCGTGCTCTCGTCGGGAAAGTAGAATGGGGCCAACGCGGCACGGAGGATTTGCTCCTTGAGCACGATCCAGACACTGCCGCCGCTCTGGTACTTCAGCGAAAGGTGCCGCCACGCCTCGTCGGTCCAGATCAGCACGTGATTGCCGCGACCGCTGAAACGCTGAAATTCGTCGACTAGGTAGGCGAGGTTCGGGCCGAACACGACCAGAGCGCCTCCGAACCCGATCCACCATAACTTGAACCGCACGTGGGGGAACTGGTGACGCTGCCAGAACCACAGCCCGGCGAGTCCCACCGCCAGCACGGGTCCGATCCGGCCGGAGTAGTAGTCCATGGCGGCGAGGGACACGCAGGCGCCACCGAGCGCGAAGTCCCGCGCCCGACCGTAGCGCAATCCCCGGAGCAACAGCCACGAGGCCAGCAGCACAAACAGGGTCGCGAGGGGCCCGAAGAGCAGACGCGAAAAATGCAGGTGCGTCCAATTCGCCGCCAGCAGCGCCGCCGCGATCAGTCCGACCCAGCGGTTGAACACCAGGCGGCCGATCAGGTGCAGCACCACGCACGACGCCGTGCCGGCGATCACGCTGTGCATGGCCAGTCCAAAGTGGTCATGCCCGAACAGCCGCATGCCCAGGCCGATGAACTGGTGCTCCGAGTAGGGATGGCGGGTGGGGGCCATGCCGATGAACCGCCACGAATCCATCTCGACCAGCCGGCGGGAGAAGAGCCCCATCAGCGAGACGTCATTGTCGACCTGCCGCGGCAGGCTGGTGAGGTCGATCCCGCGCACGAGGGCCGCGCCGGCCACGATGGCACCGAGGAGCGCGAGCTCGCCGAACGACATCGGTGCACTTCCGTGGACGGGCGAGCGGTCGCGCTGAAAAGGGAGCGCGAAGGCGACGATGCTGCCGAGCCACAACCAGCGCACGAGGGCGGTCTCACCGGCCGTGGCAAAAAGCACGCTGGACGCCAACCACAGCGCGGCGGCGGGAAGAAAGGCAGTCCACCGTGGCACGAAGGGCTGGCTGGATCCCGTCGGGGGCGAACTGCGCCCGGCCTTCTTCTTCGGGTCCGGCGCCGATCCGACCGCGTGGGGATAGTCGTCACCGCGGCCAAAAGCCCAGGCGGCGGCGGCCACCGCCAGCAACAAGATGATGCTCCCGGCCGTCTGGGCCCCGCCCCATCGGAGCGGATCGGAATCGCGCATCCGCGTCAGGGGTTCACCGGTGAGCAACCCGTTGGCCAGCAAGGCCAGCCCGGTACTCGCGAGGACGGGAAGAAGGATCCGGAGCGGAGCGGCGGACAGCATGGACCTTGTGATATCGGCCCAGAGCGGGGGCGAGCTTAGCCCGTAGTCAGGTGAGATCTGGTTTCGCGGTGGTGGGAGTGCTCTTGCCTCGCGGCTCCGTCCAGCTGCAGAGTGCGTCTTCTCATGAAGTCCGTTCTCTCCGCCTTCGCGGCCGTTCTCATGCTCAGTCTCTCCTCCTTGTCCGCCGCCAGCGCGGACGCCCAGCCGGCGATCCGCGTGGGCATCATCGGGCTCGACACCTCCCATGTCGTCGCCTTCACGCAGTCACTGAACCAGGGCCCGAAGAATCCGGCCGATGCTCCCAAGCTCGCCGGCGTGCGGGTGGTCGCCGCTTACCCGCAGGGCAGTCGCGACATCGTCAGCAGCACGCGCCGTGTCCCTGAGTACACCGCCAAGGTGAAGGCCATGGGGGTGGAGATCGTCGATTCGATCGACGCCCTGCTCGCGCGGGTCGACGCGGTCCTGCTGGAATCCAACGACGGCCGGGTGCACCTTGAGCAAGTCCTGCCGGTCCTGCGCGCGCGCAAGCCCGTCTTCGTCGACAAGCCGCTGGCCGGTTCGTTCACCGATGTGCTGCGCATCCTCGACGCCGCTGCGGCGGCCGGGGTGCCGCTTTTCTGTTCCTCCGCGTTGCGTTACGGCGCCGAGACGCAGGCCGTCGCGGGCGGCGCGATTGGTCGCGTCCGACAGGCGGAAACCTTCAGCCCGGCCCATCTCGAGCCCACGCATCCCGACCTGTACTGGTACGGCGTCCACGGCTGCGAGAGCCTGTTCACGGTGATGGGCACGGGGTGCCGCTCGGTCCGCCGAGTCGACGGCCCGAATGGCTTGGTCGAGGTGGTCGGCGAGTGGGAAGGTAACCGGACGGGCATTTTCCGACCCGAGAATGGCAAGGACCGCAAGGGCTACGGAGGTGTGGCGGTGGGTGAGAAGGGCGAGCGCCGGATCGGTGCCTACGAGGGCTACGATCCATTGCTGGTCGCGATCGTGGAGATGTTTCGGACGGGTCGCGCACCCGTAAGCCGTCAGGAAATGGTCGAACTTTACGCCTTCATGGAAGGAGCCGACGAGAGCAAGCGTCGCGGTGGTGCGGCGGTGCCGCTGCACGAGATCATCGCCAAGGCGCGCGACGAGATCGCCGCCAGCGTGCGCTGAGTCGTCGGAGCGACCGCACTGGCTTCGGTCAGGGCGCGACGCGAAGGGTCACGTCCTGAGCCAGACTCTCCGGCGGTCGTTGGCCGCGCGGGTCCCCGGCGGCACGGGCGAGTGTGGCGATGGCAAATCCGGTCGCGAGGCGGATGCTCTCCGCGGGATCAAGGGCACGCAGGCGCGCGGCGATGAAGCCGGCGAGCAACGCGTCTCCGGCGCCGACGGTGCTGTGCACGCGCATCTTCGGCGGTCGAGCGAGCACGGCTGATTCGCGGGAAATGAGGCAGGCGCCCTCCGCTCCAAGGGAAGCAAGAACGCTCTCGAGCGCGGGATGGTCCGCGAGCAACTGCCGCGCGGCCAGGATCACGTCGCTCGCCTCGGGGAGCGGCCGGCCCATGAGTTCCTCCAGTTCGGATTGATTCGGTTTGATCACCGTGGCCCCGGCCGCGAGCCCGGCGCGCAACGCCGCCCCCGTCGCGTCCAACGCCACCGCGCCGCCGCTCGCGCGGCGCGCTGCGATCAGCGTGGCGAGCGTCGCGGGCGCGAATCCGGGCGGCAGGCTGCCTCCGATGGCGAGCCAGGCACACGGAATCGCGTCGATCCGGCGTTTCAACTCCGCCTGCGCCACCGCATCCGGTTCCAGCCCGGGCAGGTTCACGTCCGTTGTCGAGTCCGCCCGCGCGTCCACCAGCTTCACCCCAATCCGCGTGGCACCGGGAAGACGCACAAAGTGGTCTGAGATGCGGAGTGCCGCGAAGCGATCCGTGAAGGGGCGCTCGTTGTCCCGACCCAGAAAGCCCGTGGCGGCGACCGCGTGACCGGCCAAGGCGAGCGCGGTGGCGACATTGACGCCCTTGCCTCCCGGACGCACCGAGGCCGAGGCGGCGCGATTCACGGCCCCGACCGTCAGTCCCGGCACCTCGAGCGTCCAGTCGAGGGCCGGATTCACGGTGACGGTCAGCACGGAAACCCCGCCCGCCGGGTCGCCGGCCGCGGCTGCTGGCGAGGGATGCGTGGCGCCCACGGTCGCGGCGGCGCCCCCCGGCGTGCCGTCCTCGGCGGGGCGGGAGGGGAGGACGGCGCTCATCGTGGGCAAGGAGGCGGGCGCCTCACCTCACTCGTTCGCGAAGGAGACGTCGTCGGACCGGAGCGTGAGCTTGGTGGAGAGATCGCGCTTGTTGAGTTCGAACACCAGCACGTGATCGCCGGTGGCGAGTTCGGCGGAGAACGAGGCTTCCGGCGTGATGGGTTGGCCGTTGAGCCAAGCGCGGAGGATGGGACCCTGCAGGCGGAACGTGGCGCGACCCGACCGCGGCGCGTTGAAGGCCGTGGCCACGTAGAGTTCGCGCGCCCACTCCTCGGTCCGGAGGATGTCGGTCAGCAGGCCGCGGTCGACTGAGCCGTCGGTGAGACTTGGCAGCAGGCGCCAGTCGCTGAGCGTGAAGTCGCCCCGCACGACGGGCTCCATCCCGATGGGCTGGTTGACCGGGTTGGCCACGTAGCTGCGCCAGAGACGCGCGACGCCGCCGCGGGCCGCGTCAAAATCGCCTGGTCGGCCGAGCTGCGAGAGGAAGCGGACGAGATCGCGCAGCTCCGCAGGCGTGAGGCTGTCGACCAACCCGGCGGGCATGAGCGAGCCGAAATCCGTGCGCTTGGTCAGCTCGCGCGGTGAAAGTGTGACGAGTTGGTTGTCGGCGCCGCGCAGCACGACCTCGCGCTCGTTCTCGCGGACGATGACACCGCTGTAATCGCGCCCGTCACGGGTGGTCAGGGCGACGGCGTGGTAGCCCTCCTTCGTCTTGGCCTGTGGGTAGAGCAGGGATTCGAGCAGGTAGTCGGCCGGGGCGCTGGCGCCGATGCTGGTGAGGTCGGGGCCGACGCGCCCGCCGACTCCGCCGATCGCGTGGCAGGCCATGCACGCGAGTTGGGGCTGCCGGTAGATGCGCTCGCCGCGGGCGGCATCGCCGCGCTCCATGGATTCGGTGGCGAGAGCGATGAGTTCCGCGCTGGACAGCACCTCCGTCGTGGAGGACACCCCGGCGATCTGCATGAGGGTCTGCACGAGGGCGGGATGGCGCCCGCCCTCGCGGGCGAAGCGGAGAGCTTGCTTGGCGGTGGCGGCGTTGAGGGTGGCGCTCGTGAGGGACGCAGCGAGTTTATCGCTGGCTCCGGTGATGCCGAGCAGGGCGCGCCACGCCGCTTCCACGTCCGCTGGATCGCTCAGGCTTTGCAGCGCGCTCGCGACGTCGGGCAGGGCGCGTTCCAGATCCGTCGCGGCGAGCGCGAGCACGGCCTCGCGACGCTGGCGTGGGCTGGTGGCGGACCGGACGAGCTGGGACAGCCCGGTGATCACCGCGTCGCCCCCGATCGTCTGCAGTGCGGTCCAGCGCGCCGTGCGTTCCTCGTCGGTCGCGCCCTCCTGGGCCGCGAGGGCGAGGAGCGGAGCAACTGCGGCGGTGGTTCGCCAGACTCCCAAAACGCGGGTGGTGGCGAGGCGGACGGGGACATCGGCGCTCTGCAACAGCGGGACGATGCGCTCCGGTCCGGCCGCCGGTGAGACCCGTCGCTCGCGGGCGAGGGCGGCGAGCGCGACCAGTCCGCGGAGCCGCACGGCGTCGGTGGTGGACGGATCCGCGACGAGGGCGAGCAGCCGCGCGGCGGCGTCCGCGTCGCCGACGCTGCCGATCAATTCGATCCACGGCCCCGAACCGTCGGCCGGCAGACCGCGCGTGCGGAGGACATCCGTGAGCGCGGGCGCGGCCAGGGACGGCTCGATGGCGCTGAGCCCGAAGGTGAGCTGGGCGTCGCGTCCCTCCGGGGACCACGTGCCGGAGCGCAGTGCGGTGAGCCACGGTTCGGCCAGTTCGTTGAGGGTCAGCCAGAGTGCGTAGTCGAGGAACCGGTCCATCGGTTGCGTGAGTACGCCGAGCGCGAGCGCCGCGCCCTCCGCGGAGCCGGTGCGGCCGAGGGCGCGCACCGCTTCCACGCGGACGCGCGGGTGCGGGTCGGCGGCGAGCGTGGCGAGTTCGGCGAGCGGACGAGTATCAGGCCGGGCGCGCACGGCGGCAGCGCGGATTTCCGGAGAGGCGGAACGCAGCAGGCGATCCAGCAGCGGATCGAGCGGCAGGTTGAATGCCTGAGACAGCCAGAGTCCCTGCAGCGCGGACGCATCGTCGGAACGACGCTGCAGCCACGCTTGCAGTTCCGGGGCCACGATGGCCGCGCCGCGCTCGATGAGCACGCGGCGCGCGTAGGTTTGGGTGTAGCTCGCGCTTGAATTCAGGCGATCGAGCAGGTCCTGGGTGGCAAGCGACGGCAGGTTCTCGCGTGCGAGCGCGGTGCTGCCCTTCGGGGCGACGCGCCAGATGCGGCCGTGCTCCTTGTCGCGCCGCGGATCGCGGAAATCGACCTCCCCGTGCTGGATGATCGGATTGCTCCAGTCCGCGATGTAGATCGCGCCGTCGGGCCCCATCGCGACATCGATCGGACGGAAGGACGAATCGACGCTGCGCAGGATGTCCGGCAGCTCGCGCGTCACGTAGCCGGCGCCTTGGTCCTCGATGGCGAAGCGGACGACGCGATGCGCGCGGAAGTCACCGGTGATGACGTTGCCCTGCCAGTCAGCCGGGAAGAGCGGGCTGTGGACGAATTCGATGCCGGAAAACTTCGGGTACTGGCCTGGGCTGACGCTGCCAAGCAGGCGTCGGGACGGGACGGCCGCGAGGTAGGATGCTCCCGGAATGCCCCAGTGGATGCCATCGTTGCCCGCCCCGTCGGTCATGAACGACTGACCGAAGGCGTCGAACTGATGCCCCCACGCGTTGACCCAGCCGCGGTACACGACCTCCATCCGGAGGTCGCGCGGATCGAGGCGGAAGACACCGCCGCCGCGATGACGCAGGACCCCGTGTGGCGTTTCCACATGAGAGCGAGTGTAGATCGACTGGTTGAGGTAAAGTCGGCCATCCGGACCCCAGCGGGGCGTGTGCAGATTGTGGTGCGTATCCTCGGTTCCGAAGCTGCTGAGCACGATCCGCCGCGAATCCGCGCGGCCGTCACCGTCGGTGTCGCGGAAGTGGAGCAATTCCGTACTCTGCGCCACGTAGCACCCGTCGTCGCCGGGAATCACCCCGGTCGGGATGAGCAGCCCGTCGGCGAACACCGTGGCCCGATCGGCGCGGCCGCTGCCGGTGCTGTCCTCGAGGACAATGATGCGATCCGTCAGCGCCTGGCCGGGCTCGATCTGCGGGTACATCCCGGAGGACGCGACCCAGAGCCGCCCCTGCGAGTCGAAGTTCATCTGGATCGGTTTCTCGAGCAGGGGATTTTGAGCCCAGAGCGTGACCTCCAGGCCCTCGGCGACCTCGAACTTCGGGGCGGGCTGAGGCGTGGAACGGGCGGTCAGATTGCCGACGCGGCGCGGGGTGGCGGGCGCAGCTTCCCGGGGGAAGGTGCGCAACTGCGCGATCCGCGCCTCCTCCGCGGCGATGAGGGGGTCGAACTGGGTGATTTCGACGGCGTTCTGGCCCTGCTCCTTCCGGCGGAAGCCGAAGATGTAGGCCATGTTCGCCGGCCGCGAGCGGTGAAAGAACCACTCGTTCTTGCGCAGGATGGCTTGGCGGAGCGCGTCGATCCGCTCGGCGGATTGGGTCCGCCACGCTCCGGCGGAACCGAAGGTGAAGTCCTCGATCTGCTCGGCGAGCCGGCGATAGCCGGCCTCGCTCAAATGGATGCCATTTTCCGTCAACGCGCCCGGCTCGGACCCGGCGAGCAGCGTGTGCAGGGGCAGGATGGGGAGGTTGCGTTCGCCGGCCAGGGTGACGATCGCCGCCGCGTAGCGGTCGAGGTTCTCCTGGTGCGGCGCGGGATCAGGCCATGGCGCGCCGAGGCGCTCGTGCCGAATCGGAGTGAGGAGAACGACGCGGGCCTCGGGGAAATCGGTCGCGAGTGTATCGAGGAGGCGGCGGTAATCGGACAGGAAGCGTGGCAGCCCGTCCGCACCGTCGAACGAATTGGCCATGCCGTAACCGACGAGCACGACGGACGGCGCGGTGTCGCGCAATTGACCGCGGAGGAGATCCCAGCCTTCGTCCGGACCCTCACGTCCGGCTTGGCGCAGGCTCAGGCCGGTGCGTGATGCGCCGGCGGGCGTGTCGGCGCTCCAGCCGAGATTGCGGAAGCGGACATCGGCCGCCGGGAAGCGGCTGGTCAGCATCAACTCGACCCAGCCCGAGAACTGCTCCCGCTCGATGAGCGTATCGCCGAGCAGGACGACCCGATCACCGGACCGAAGCGTGAGTGCGTCGGAGGCCCGCGGGGCGGATCGTGCGGTGGGGAGCGCCAGCAGGGCGACGAAGACGGCGAGAACGGGGCGCAGCAGGGGGGCTCGTAGAGGCATGAGGACGGGCGGGACGGACAGACTGGGGTACCCGCGGGCCCGACCGCAAACCGTCAGATGGCTGAGGCGGAAAAAAACCGCCCGTTGGAACGCCCGGCGGAGCGATCCCTCGGCGGTGTGTCACGGTGCCCCGTGCCGGAAGGCGTGACTCAGCGGATGCGCACTTCCTTCCCCGTCTTGGAGGAGAGGTAGATGGCATCGAGGATCTTCTGCACCGCGAGCGACTCGGCCGGTTTGACGAACGGCTCGGCCTTGCCGAGCAGCGCGTCGATGAAGTGCACCATGCGGTTCGGATTCACGAGCGGCGGGAGGTGGCTGACCAGTTCGTCGGCGTAGCCGTGCTCGGTCTGGCGGAACAGCCGGAGCGGCGGGAACATCAGCCCGGCCTCGGTGCCGAAGAGCTGGGTGCCGTTGTAGTCGGGCTCCGGCTGGTGGGCGGCCCACGAGGCCTCGAGCAGGACCGTGCGACCGCTCTTCAGCTTGATTAGGGCGACGGCAAGATCATCGACATCGAAAGGCTTGCGCGGATCGATCTCGCCCCGGCCCCAGGAGCCGTCGCCGAGTCCGCGCGGGCCGAACTGGGCGTAGGTCTTGCCGCTGACGGCGGCGGCGTCGAACTCGCCCATGAGATAAAGACAGCGGTCGAGCGCGTGCACTCCGATGTCGTAGGTGACGCCCCCGCCGGCGAACTTCCGCTGCGTGAACCACGAACCGATCCGTGGGATCCCGCTGCGCCGCGTCCAGGCCGTCTTGGCGTGATAGACATCGCCGAGCACATCCTGGGCGATGAGCTGCTTGGCGGTCTGAGTCTCGGCGATGAAGCGGCCATTCTGGCCGACCATGAAGAGCAGGCCCTGCTTGCGCGCCTCGTTCACGACCTTGGCGGCATCGGCGGCATTCGTCGCGATGGGCTTGTCGAGCATCACGTGCTTTCCTGCTTTGAGGGCCGCGAGCGCGACCGGGGCGTGCAGGTAGTTTGGCAGGGCGATCGAGACCACGTCGATGTCCGGACGCTTGAGCAAGTCGCGGTAATCCGCGACCAGCGTCGGCACGCCGAACTTCTCCGCCGCCTCCTCGCCGCGCTCGGCGTTGACCTCCGCGATGGCGACCACGCGGGCGGACGGGTGCTGCTGGAACGACTGGATGTGGTCCGCACCGATGCCACCGGCACCGATGACGGCGATGTTGAAGAGGTCCTTGGGCATGGCGTGGGAGGGCTGAGTGAGGTGACGCGGGTTCGGCGCGGGGGCGCTGGATTGAGGAAGGCTTGACGAAGATCGGAGTGGGAGGACGGAGAGCTGGCGGAACCTGCTCGCGGCGGCGGGCTTCAGGCGCGGCCCCAGGAGCGGAGCTGTTCGAGCGACACTCGGACGGATTCGAGGGGGGCGTGGTGGTACTTCTCCACCTCGACGACATACCACTCGACCGAGCCGATGGCTTCCGCGGCGCCGAAGACGGCGGCGAAATCCACCGGCCCCCCGCCCAGCTCGGCCTCGTCCTTGAGGTGGAGCAACTCGATCCGCCGCCCCTGCTCGCGGATGAAGGCGGCGGGGTCCTTGCCGCCGACGTGGACCCAGTAGACATCCGCTTCGCAGCCGACGTTGCGCGGCTCGGCGGCGTCGAGCAGCCAGTCGAAACCGCGGCGTCCGTCGACGGTCGCGAGCTCGAAATCGTGGTTGTGGTAGCTGAACCGCAGGCCGTGGGCCCGGAGCCGGGCGCCGATCGCGTTGAGTTCCTCGCCGATGGCCGCGCAGGCGGCGCCGGAGCGGAACAGCTCGCGCGGATAGTACGGGCAAATCACGTGCCGCGTCCCGAAGAGCAGTGCCTCGCAGGCGACGCGGCTGAGATCGGCGCGCAGCGCGGCGATTCCGACGTGCATGCCGGACACCCGCAGCCCGGCGGCCTTGACTGCCGCCGCGGCCGCGGTGGCGTCGAGGTTGCCGTAGCCGGCCAGCTCGACGCCGTCGTAGCCCATGCGGGCGACTTGGGCGACGGTGCCGGCGAAGTCGGCGGCGGTCGCGTCGCGCACCGACCAGAGTTGCAGGGAAACGGGGATGCGGGCCATGGCGAAAAGCGGGGGGGAGGCGAGGGGCTCGGAAGAGCGTTGTTCCGGAGCTGCGGCCTGTCAACAGCCCCCGGCCGCGGGCGGCGGAGCGGCGGAGGACTGGGCCTCGCCTCGTTTGAAGTGTAAGCGACAGACGGATACGTAGCGCTCGTTGCCCCCGATTTCCACCTGGGCGCCCTCGCGCAGCACCCGGCCGGACGGGTCGGTGCGCAGCACCATCGTCGCCTTGCGGCCGCAGTGGCAGATCGTCTTGATCTCGTTCAGGTCGTCGGCCCACGCGAGCAGGGCGGCGCTACCCTCAAAGAGCTGCCCCTGGAAGTCGGTGCGCAGACCGTAGCACAGTACGGGGATGTCGAGCAGATCGGCGACATCGGTGAGTTGCTGCACCTGGGAGCGGGTCAGGAACTGGGCCTCGTCGACCAGCACGCAGGCGACCGGCTGGCGGGCGCACTCGGCGCGGATGAGCGCGGCGAGGTCGTCGCCGGCGCTGAACGGGACGGCATCGGCGCTGAGTCCGATGCGGGAGGCAATCCGCCCGGGGCCGCCGCGGGTGTCGAGCGCGGGCGTGAACAACAGTGTGTGCATCCCGCGCTCGCGGTAGTTGTAGCTCGACTGGAGCAGGACCGTCGATTTGCCCGCGTTCATCGCGGAGTAGTAGAAGTAGGTCTTGGCCATGCCGGGCGGGGAGGCGGGGGTGGTTTCAGGCTTTTGGGGCAAACCGCGGGGCGGAGCAAGGGCGCGTGTGTTCGCCCAGCGCCGCCCCCTCCCCGCAGAAATCCCTCGCCCCACCGGGCGCGCTGCGGTTGGCTGGGGGGTCCATGTCGCTCTTCAGCCTGCTCGACGTCTCCCTCAGCTTCGGTGGCCCGTACATCGTGGAAAAGGCCAACTTCCAGGTCGATCCCGGGGAGCGCGTCTGCCTGCTCGGGCGCAACGGCGCGGGCAAGTCGACCCTGATGAAGATCATCGCTGGTGAGACCAAGCCCGACTCCGGCCAGGTCTTCCGCCAGCCCGGGGCGGTTTTTTGCCGCCTCACCCAAGAGATCCCGGCGGATGCGGGCGGCGTCGTCCGCGACCTCATCGCGGGCGGGCTGCGTCCGCAGGGCGAGCACGAGGAGGAATGGGAGCGGGACGTGCGGGTGGATTCGTTGATCGAGCGCCTGCAGCTGCCCGGTGAGGCCGACTTCGCGCAGCTCTCGGGAGGGCTCAAGCGTCGCGCCCTCCTCGCGCGGGCGTTGGCAGGGCAGCCGGACTTGCTGCTCCTTGATGAACCGACCAACCACCTCGACATCGAGTCGATCCTCTGGCTCGAGGAATTCCTTCTCGCGGAACGACTGACGCTGTTCTTCGTCACCCACGACCGCGCCTTCCTGCGGCGTCTGGCGACCCGGATCGTCGACCTCGATCGCGGGCGCCTGGCGAGTTGGGCGTGCAACTACGATACCTACCTCGTGCGCAAGCAGGAGGTGCTCGAGGCCGAGGAGCGGCAGCAGGCGCTCTTCGACAAGAAGCTCGCGCAGGAGGAGGCGTGGATCCGGCGCGGCGTGAAGGCGCAGCGCTCGCGGGCGCAGGGGCGCATCCATGCGCTCATGCAGATGCGGGCCGAGCGGGCGGCACGGCGCGACCGCGTGGGTCAGGCCACGCTCCGTCTGGCCGAGGCGGAGCGCTCGGGCGTGAAGGTGGTCGAGGCCGAGAAGATCAGCTTCGCCTACCCCGACGGCCGCGTGCTGGTGAAGGATTTTTCGACGCTGATCACTCGCGGCGACAAGATCGGTCTGATCGGGCCCAACGGCTCCGGCAAGACCACGCTCGTGCGGTTGCTCCTCGGGGAGCTCGCGCCCAGCTCCGGCACCCTCAAGCACGGCACCAACCTGGAGGTCGTTTACTTCGACCAATTCCGCGGGCAGATCGACGACAACAAGACGGTGGCCGACAACATTGCGGGTGGGGCGACGACCGTGACGGTGGAAGGACGGTCGCGCCACGTCATCAGCTACCTGCAGGACTTCCTGTTCTCACCGGACCGGGCGCGCACGCCGGCGCGCGTGCTCTCGGGAGGGGAGCGCAATCGTCTCCTTCTCGCCCGGCTCTTCACCAAGCCGGCGAACGTGCTCGTGATGGACGAGCCGACCAATGACCTCGATGCCGAGACGCTCGACCTGCTCGAGGAACTCCTCGTGGAGTACAAGGGCACGCTCATCGTGGTCAGCCATGACCGCGACTTCCTCGACAACGTCGTGACCAGCTCGCTGGTGTTCGAAGGCGACGGGCGCATCGAGGAGTACGTCGGCGGCTATTCGGACTGGCTGCGGGAACGCGAGAAAGCGGCGGCCCGGGCGGCTTCGGCGTCCGCGGCGGCGACTGCCGCGGCCTCGGCCGTGGCAGAGAAGGCAGCGGCGTCCGCGGTCCGTGCTCCGCGCGGGCGGAGCCTGAATGCGCGGGAGCAGAAGGAGCTGGCGGCGTTGCCGGGACGCATCGAAGCGATCGAAGCCGAGCAGCAGACTCTCGCGGCGCAGCTGGCGGATCCGCGTTTCTACCAGCGCGAGACGCCGACGGTGGTGTCGGCGGCGAAGGCGCGCGTGATGGAGCTCGATCAGGAGCACGCCACGGCGTTTGCGCGTTGGGAAGAGCTGGAGGCGATGCGCGTCGCTGCGGAAGCCTGACGCGCCGCAAGCACCGGACGCGGGCGCGTGGACTTCCGGCTCGAGCCCTTCTCGACCGCGGACGAAAGAGCGTTGCGGGTGCCGCGTCGGCGGGCTAACTCCTTCGTGTCCCGAGATCCTCGAGACCGTGCTTCCCGTCCTGTCCACCAAGGAGCGGGTGCGCGGCATTCCACGTCCACGTCTGACTTCGTTCCCACGCCACGGTTCTCCATGAAAGCCCTCCTGCTCACGGCGCCCTCGACGCTGACCTTCACGGATGTCCCCGAGCCGCAGATCGAGACCGGTGACGTGCTGGTGCGCGTGCGCGCGTGCGGCATCTGCGGCAGCGACATCCATGGCTGGGACGGGTCGAGTGGACGACGCACCCCGCCCCTTATCATGGGCCATGAAGCGTCGGGAGAGATCGCGCGGGTGGGGCCCGGCGTGACCCGCTGGCGAGTCGGGGACCGCGTGACCTTCGATTCGACGATTTATTGTGGCGAGTGCGCCTTCTGCCGCTCGGCCCAGCCCAACCTCTGCGAGCAGCGCCGCGTGGTCGGCGTCGCGCCCGCGGAGTATCGGCAGCACGGGGCGTTCGCGGAGTACGTCGCGCTGCCGGAGCGGATTCTCTGTGCCTTGCCGGATGGCCTGAGCTATGAACGTGCGGCGATGATTGAACCGGTATCGATCGCGGTGCATGCGGTGCGCCGGGCGTTACCCGACGCGGGTGAACCGGGGGTGCGGACCTCGGCGCTGGGCGGGCCGGCGAGCGCGGTGGTGGTGGGCAGCGGGATGATCGGCATGCTCGTGATTCAGGCGCTACGCTGGGCGGGCGTGGAGCGCGTGATCGCGGTGGACTTGGAGGACGCGCGTCTCGCGGTGGCGAAGGACTTGGGGGCGACGGACGTGGTGAATTCTGGCCGTCAGGATGCGGTGGCGGCAGTGGCGGCGCTGACCCACGGGCGCGGCGCGGACTACGCCTTCGAGGTGGTCGGGATCTCGCCCACCCTGCAACTCGCGCTGGGTGCGCTGCGACGCGGTGGCACGGCGGTGCTGGTCGGGAACCTCGCCCCGAAGACGGATTTTCCCCTCCAGGCGGTGGTGACGCGCGAGCTGACCCTGATCGGCACCTGCGGATCCGCCGGTGAATATCCCCTCTGCCTCGACCTGATGAACCGCGGCGTGGTGCGGGTGGAGCCGATGATGACGGCGGTGGCGCCGCTCGCCGAAGGGGCCGCGTGGTTCTCGCGCCTCAGCGCCAAGGACGGAGGGCGCTTCCTGAAGGTCATCCTGACCCCCTGAACGTCGCGTCGGTCCGGGACGTGCGCGCCGCGGATGCGGATGCCGTTGCCGCAAGGCTTCGGCCGAGTTCCGGCTCGCTTCGCGCGGCCCGGGCGCGCTAGGACGGAAGGCGCAGGTCGCCCGGATGGCGGAATGGTAGACGCTTTCGACTTAAAATCGAATTTCCGTGAGGAAGTGCCGGTTCGAGTCCGGCTCCGGGCACTTGTAAGGAGGCGCGGTCCTGTGATGCTCGATGGCGGTGGCCGCACGCCGACGGAGCCGCTCTGCTGCCTCGTGCGGCGTTGGCGAAACGGCGGCGTCAGCAACGACTCACTGCGCGGCGTGGCGTGCCTCGCGGCTCACTTGGCCCACGCGGGGATTTGGTCCAGGCGCACGTCGAAGATCCAAGGTCCGAGCAGGATCACGAGCGCGAGGATGATCGGCAGGACGACCAGATTGAGGATCATGCCGGCCTTGGCCATTTGTGGGAGCGTGACCTGGCCGCTGCCGAAGACGATGGCGTTGGGCGGCGTGCCGACCGGCATCATGAACGAGCAGTTCGCGGCGAGCGCGGTCGGGATCAGGAACAGCAGTGGGTTCTGGCCGAGGCTGAGTGCAATTGCGCCGGCGATGGGCAGGAACGTGGCGGCGGTGGCGGTGTTGCTCGTGAGCTCGGTGAGCATGAGAATCCCGAAGGTCAGTACGCAGAGCGTGAGGAGCATCGGCCAGCCATCGAGGGCCTGGCTCAGGTCGCCGAGAAACCGCGCGAGGCCGTGCTTCTCGATGTTGCCGGCGAGGCTGAGGCCGCCGCCGAAGAGCAGGAGCACGTCCCACGGGAGACCCTTGGTGTCCTCCCAGCGCATCAGGAATTCACCGCGGCGCGGATTGGCCGGAATGAGAAACAGCAGCAGGGCGCCCGTCATTGCGATCGTCGTGTCGGTCACCAGCGCGAAGTGCCGTGCGAGCAACGGCTGGAACACCCAGCCAGCGGCGGTGAGCGTGAAGATCAACGTCACGAGCACCTCTCCGCGCGACGCTGGCCCGAGGCGGGCCTTCTCGGAACGGATGAGGTCGGCCATGCCCGGGATCTCGGTGTCGTCGAGCTTGAACGACACCTTGGTGAGCACGAAGTGCACGGCGGGCAGAGTCAGGGCGACCACGGGCAGGCCGAGGAGCATCCATTGGCCGAAGCCCAGTTCGATGCCGTAGACCTTCTGGACGTATGCCGCGAGCAGCGCGTTCGGCGGGGTGCCGATCAGTGTGCCCATTCCTCCCGCGGTGGCGCCGTAGGCGACCGAGAGCAGGAGCGCGGTGGAGAACGAACGCTGCGTCTTACCCGCGGAGGCGGGCACGAGCTGGCTGACGGAGAGCGCGATGGGCAGCATCATCATCGCGGTCGCCGTGTTGCTCACCCAGAGGCTGACGAAGGCGGAGGCGAGGAGGAAGCCGGCGATCACGCGTGACGGTCGCGTGCCCATCATCCCGATGAGGCCGAGGGCGACGCGGCGGTGCAGACCCCAGCGTTGCATCGCGAGCGCGAGCATGAAGCCGCCGAGAAAGAGGAAGATGATCGGATTCGCGAACGGCGCGGCGCTCTCGCGGATGTCACCGAGGTGCAGGGCGGGAAAAAGCACCAAGGGCAGCAACGCGGTGACGGGAATGGGAACGGACTCCGTGATCCACCAGACCGCCATGAGCAGGGCCGCGCCGGCGGTGTACCAGCCCGCGGCGCTCAGGCCCTCCGGGGGTGCAGTGAGCAACGTGAAGAGGAGGCAGCCCGGTCCGAGGATCCATCCGGACCACTGGCGGAGCCCGTAGGTCTCGGGATGCGTGGCCGCATCGCGGACGGTGTCCGGCACATGGGGATGGGGGTGGGGAAGGTTCATGGGTTCCGGCGGCGGGGATCGCTGGGGTAGGAGGGGAGTCGGGACCGTAGCGGGATTTGGCGTGCGGACAATCTGTGATTTTTCCGGGGTCCGCATCGGAGGGGGCAGGGCCTGTGATCGGTTCCTCTTTGCGTTGCGCGCGCTGTGCTCGCGAGTCTTGCTCGTTCTTCCCCCATCACCCGGTGAGTTAAAGGCATCGCCTTGGCGGCAGCCGGTCCGGCTCCGTGTTCACCGGTCTTCACGCCGCACCCCTCTGGCCCCATGCCTTTCTCCTCGTCGCTCCGCTCACTGCGTCGATTCCTGTTGCCCGCCGTCGCGCTCGGCGTGCCGCTTCTGTCGGCGATGGGGCGTCGGCCGGCGACTCCGCCGCCGCCGCCGAACGTAGTAATCATTTATGCGGATGACCTCGGTTATGGTGACCTCGGCTGTTATGGGTCGCCCACGATCCGAACCCCCGCGTTGGATCGGATGGCGGCGGAGGGCATGCGCTTCACGGACTTCTACTCGGCGGGTGAAGTCTGCACCCCCTCGCGGGCCGCGTTGCTGACGGGTCGTTACCCCGTGCGGAGCGGGATGGCGGGCGGACGACGCGTGCTGTTCCCCGAGTCGGCGGGTGGGTTGCCGCCCGAGGAAGTGACCTTCGCGGAGGCGTTGCGCGAGCGTGGTTACCTCACGGCGCACATCGGCAAGTGGCATTTGGGAGTGCACGCCGGATCGCGGCCGAACGACCAGGGTTTCGAGCTCAGCGTGGGGCTGCCGTATTCGAATGACATGGACGCTCGACCCGGGCTGCCGCGGGGCGCGGCGGCATCTCCGACGCCTCCGCCGGATGGATGGAACGTCCCCTTGCTGCGCAACGGAGTGGTCGAGGAGCAGCCCGTTGATCAGACCACGCTGACCGATCGTTACACGCGCGAGGCGCTGCGGGTGATCGACGGAGCGGCGGGGCGTCCCTTCCTCATCTACCTCGCACATACCTTCCCTCATGTGCCCCTGTTTGCCTCGACCGCCTTTCGCGGCCGGAGCCGCGCCGGGATTTACGGCGACACCGTCGAGGAGCTCGATGACAGCGTCGGTCGCATCCTGCGGCATCTTCGGGAAAAGGGATTGGCCGAGAACACCCTCGTGATTTTTAGCAGCGACAATGGCCCGTGGCTCACCCAAGGCGCTCAAGGTGGCAGTGCAGGTCCCTTGCGGGATGGCAAAGGGAGCACGTGGGAAGGGGGTATGAGGGTACCGGCGATTGCGTGGTGGCCGGGGCGGGTTCAGCCTTCGGTGTGCTCAGCCGTGGCGAGCACCCTAGACGTGTTTCCGACCCTTCTTGCGCTTGCCCGCGTGCCCGTTCCCGGCGGCCTTGAGCTGGATGGGCGGGATGCGTCGCCCCTCCTGTTCCAGACCGGCGCGCGAAGCGATCTTCCGTTTCTTTTCTTTCGAGGTCAGGAACTTATGGCAGTTCGATTAAATGAATGGAAATTGCATTTTCAGACCCAAGCTGGGTATGGTGGGTCGCCGCGGGAGCGCCATGATCCTCCGCTGCTGTTTCATTTGGGGCAGGATCCTGGTGAACGTCGGAACGTCGCTTCGGAGCATTCGGAGCGGGTGCAGGAGCTTCGGGCGAGGGCGGAGCGGATGCAGGCGGAGGTGGTGGCCGTGCCGAGCCGTCTGCGTTGAACGAAGGCGGGTATGAGGCCGGTTTCTGGGGGAATTAGCTACTCACAGATGGGTGCTTGCGCTGCTTATTCCATGCACTTCCGGGGGAAGCGCTTGATTTCGGGAGTTGACGGTCTGGGGGGGCTTGGCTTCGTCTGACCCTTTCGGTCATCAACGGTTACATTTTCGCGACCATGTTCAGGCTCCCCTCGTTTGCCGCTCTTCTCACGTTTCTGGCGTCCGGCGCTTCGGCGTTCGCGGCGGGGGCGGATCATGGTGTCGCGACGGCGGCTGAGCCGCTGTTCCGCATCGGTGGCTTGCCGGTGACGAACAGCATGGTCACCAGCTGGGTGATCGCGTTTGGTTTGATCGTGATCGTGCGGCTGGCGGTCGGGCGTCCCAAGTTGGTGCCGTCGCGTGGTCAGGCGGTCGTGGAGAATCTCGTGCAAGGCGTGCTAGATCTGACGGCGCCGATCGTGGGCAGCCAGGTGGCGCGGAAGACATTTCCCCTGCTGGTGGGGCTGTTCACGTACATCCTGATCCAGAACTGGAGCGGCCTCCTGCCGGGCGTCGGCACGGTCAAGCACTGGGATGCGGCGAGCGGCCACTGGCAGGATGTGGTGCGCCCGGGCAATGCGGACATGAATGGCACGATCGCTCTGGCGCTCGTCGCGTTCGCGGCGTGGTTCTACTTCATCATGCGTTACGCCGGTCCGCGGGTGGTGCTGTTCGACATCTTCGGGAATAAGGCGGACAAGAACGAAATCCCGAAGGTGATTTACTACTTTCTCTTCGTGATCTTCTTCGCGGTCGGCATCATCGAACTCATCTCGATCGCGTTCCGCCCGGTGTCGCTTTCGTTCCGTCTTTTCGGAAACGTCTTCGGCGGTGAGAACCTGATTCACGCGATGCTGGGCATGCAGAAGTTCATCCTTCCGGTGCCGTTCTATTTCCTGGAGCTGCTGATCGGCTTCGTGCAGGCGCTGGTCTTCACGCTCCTGGTGAGCGTGTACATCGGCCTGATCTGCAATCACGGCGACGGCCATGACGAGTCGCACGGCGGTGGCCATGGCCATGGCCACGGCGAGAAGAAGGCGGAGGCCGCGCACTGATTCGTCGAACCCTTTCCCGTCGGGAGCGTGCCCTTGTTTGTGCGCACGGCGGAAATCCAACCATAACCCTCAGACACAAAATACCATCATGATCACCGTTCTCGCGGAAATCTCCGGCAGCATTCAGGGCGCGTTCGGCTGTCTCGCCGCCGCCATTGGCGTGGGTCTCGTCGGCACCAAGGCCGTTGAGGCCGTCGGCCGCAACCCCGGCGCTTCGGGCAAGATCCTCGTCCAGTCCATCATCGGCATGGCGCTCGCCGAAGCCGTCGCGTTCTACGCGCTGTTCCTCGGCAAGTAAGCTGACCTCGGGTTTGTTTACCGCCGCGGTGGAGCGCATCCGCCGCGGCCCCTTTCTTTCCGACCTGTTCCGCCATGTTCTCCTCCTTGTTCTTCTTCGCAGCTTCCACCGGTCATGACGCCGCAGCCCACGCCGCGGCGGCGGGCGGCATCACCAAGATCGCGGGCGACTTCGGCATCAGCGCGCCGTACATCATCGCCCAGGTCGTCAACGTTGCGATCGTCGCGTTCGTGCTCTGGCGCTTTGCGTTCAAGCCGGTGCTCGCGACCTTGGAAGAGCGGCAGGCGAAGATCGCCGCCGGGCTGAAGTACGCCGACGAGACGAAGGCGCAGCTCGCCGCGGCGCAGCAGGAGTGTGCGGCGCTGATCAAGGCGGCGCAGCAGGACGCGACGCGCGTGATCGATGAGGCCCGCAAGACCGCGAAGGAGTTCGCCGAGCGCGAGACCGCGGCGGCGACCGAGCGCGCGAACGGCATCATCACCAAGGCCCAGCAGGCCATCGAGCTCGAGCACCGCAAGATGCTCGACCAGGCGCGCGGCGAGATTGCCCGCCTCGTCGTCGCCACCACCCAGCGCGTGCTGGCCAAGGAGCTCTCCGACGCAGAGCGCTCGCGCTACAACGACGCCGCCGCCCGCGAGCTCACCGGCGTCTAATCCGCGCCCCTTTTCTTTTTCCGCGCCATGCCGAAGCAGGACCAGCAGCTCGCCCGCCAGCTCTTCTCCCTCAGTCTCGTCGGAGGCACGCTCTCGACCGAGCATGTCGGCGCGGTGCTGCAGTACCTTGAGAAGCATCCGCCCGCCCGGCCTCTCGCCGTGCTGCGCGCGTACCAGCGGCTCGTCCGCGCGGAGTACGCCAAGGGCCAGGCCGTGATCGAACACGCCGGCCCGATCGCCGATTCCCTGGTGCAGTCCATCGCCACCACCATGGCCGGTCGCTACGGACGTGCCGTCGCCGGCGTCGCCAAGGCCAACCCGAGCCTGCTCGCCGGTCTGCGCGTGCGCGTCGGCGATGATGTCTACGAATCCTCCGTCGCGCAGCAGCTCGCCGGCCTTTCCGTCTAGTTTCCCTTCCCCTTTCAACCACGTAGTCTTCCCCCGCAACCCTCTCGTCGCATGAGCACGGTCCTCGAACAAATCGAACAGCAGATCGCCAAGCTTTCCAGCAAGGCTGTCCGCAAGAACACGGGTGTCATTCGCACCGTCGCAGACGGCGTCGCCAAGATCGACGGCCTCTCCGACGTCATGTACAACGAGATGGTCTCGTTCCCGGGCGGCGCGATCGGCATCGCGCTGAACCTCGAGCAGGACGAGGTCGGCTGCGTCGTCCTCGGTGACGTCTCGCGCCTGAAGGAAGGCGATGAGGTCCAGACGACCGGCAAGCTTCTCTCCGTCCCCGTCGGCAAGGGCCTGCTCGGCCGCGTGGTCGACGCTCTCGGCGCCCCGGTCGATGGCAAGGGCCCGATCACCTCGTCCGAGTCCTACCCGGTCGAGAAGATCGCCCCCGGCATCGTGGTGCGTAAGTCCGTTTCCCAGCCGCTTTTCACCGGCATCATGGCGATCGACTCCATGATCCCGATCGGCCGTGGCCAGCGCGAGCTGATCATCGGCGACCGCGGCACGGGCAAGACGACGATCGCGATCGATACGATCATCAACCAGGCGAAGATCAACAAGGTCGGCCTCGCGAGCGGCGATCCGAAGTTCCGCCCGGTCTACTCGATCTACGTCGCGGTCGGTCAGAAGAATTCGAACATCGTCCGCACCATCGGCGCCCTCGAGGCCGCCGGCGCGCTCGAGTACACCGTGATCGTCGCGGCTCCCGCCGCCGACAACCCCGCCAACCAGTACCTCGCCCCGTACTCCGGTGCGGCGATCGGCGAGTGGTTCATGGAAAACGGCATGGACGCGCTGATCGTGTACGACGATCTCTCCAAGCACGCCGTCGCCTACCGCCAGATTTCGCTGATCCTCAAGCGTCCGTCCGGCCGCGAGGCGTACCCGGGCGACGTGTTCTACCTGCACAGCCGCCTGCTCGAGCGCTCCGCGCGCCTCGATGGCAAGGGCTCGCTGACCGCGTTGCCGATCATCGAAACGCTGGCCGGCGACGTCTCGGCATACATCCCGACGAACGTCATCTCCATCACCGATGGCCAGATCTTCCTCGAGACCGACCTCTTCAACCAGGGCATCCGCCCTGCCGTGTCCGTCGGTCTCTCCGTTTCCCGCGTCGGTTCGTCCGCGCAGATCAAGGCGACCAAGCAGGTCGGCGGTAAGCTGAAGGGCGAGCTCGCGCAGTTCCGCGAGTTGGCGGCCTTCGCGCAGTTCGGTTCCGACCTCGATGCGAAGACGAAGTCCCAGCTCGATCGCGGCAGCCGCATCGTCGAGCTCTTCAAGCAGCCGGCCTTCAACCCGATCCCGATCGAGCAGCAGGTCGTCACGCTCTGGGCCATGCAGAAGGGCTTCTACGACAGCCTCGAGCTCAAGCAGGTGACCGCCGCGAGCGTCTCGCTCCGCGAGTTCTTCGCCACGCGCAAGGACGCCGTCCTCGCCGAGATCCGCAACAAGGCGGCGCTCGACAAGGATCTCGAGGACAAGATCAAGGTCGGCGTCGAAGAGTGGAAGGCCAGCTTCTCCGCCTAAGCCCGTCCCCCCTCCGTCCCGCTTCCGTCTCCTCCTTCGGTCAACGCTGAATCATGGCTTCCACCCGCGATATCCGACGCCGCATCAAGTCGGTCAAGAACACCCGCCAGATCACGAAGGCGATGGAGCTGGTCGCGGCGTCGAAGATGAAGAAGGCGCAGCAGGCGGCCCTCGCCGGCAGGCCCTACTCGCAGCTGATGTCCCGCATGCTCGCCGCGCTGTCCACGCGCGTCGAGGAGTCCCAGCACCCGTTCCTCGTCACGCGCGAGGTCCGCACCCGGGGCATTCTCGTTATCTCGACCGACAAGGGTCTGTGCGGCCCGCTGAACAGCAACGTGTTCAAGCTCGTCGCCGAGGTGAAGACGCCGGCGAAGTTCGTCGCGGTCGGGCGCAAGGGCGCCCAGTACCTCGCCCGGACGAAGCGCGATCTCGTCGCCGACTTCCCGGTCTCCGATCGCGTCGCGTTCTCCGAGATCCGCGTTGCCGTCGAGTACATGGTGAAGCTCTACCTTGAGGGCACGATCGACACGATCGAGGTCATCTACTCGCGCTTCCGCAACACACTCGTGCAGGAGGCGATGGTCCGCCCGATCCTGCCTCTGGGCAACCTGCGCTCGTTCATCGACACCGCCCGCACGTCGGCCGGCGCCGAGGGCGAGGTCTTCGCGGATAACCGCGACATGCTCTTCGAGCCGGATGCGCAGACCGTGCTGGAGGCCCTGCTCCCGTTCTACGTCAACCGTTACGTCTACCAGCTCGCGCTCTCGGCCAAGGCCTCGGAGCACAGTGCACGCATGGTCGCGATGAAGACCGCCAAGGACAACGCGACCAAGCTGCTCGGTGACCTCACGCTCGAGTACAACAAGGCGCGCCAGGCTGCGATCACGCAGGAGATCCTCGAAATCGCCGCGGCGTCGTTCGCCGCCTGATGTCTCGTCCCGCCCCGTCCACCCCCACCGCTTTACCCTCCGTCCCCTTTGACACTATGAACTCCGGTAAGATCGTCCAAGTCATCGGCCCCGTGGTCGACGTCCAATTCGCCGAGGGCGCCGTTCCCCCCATCCTCCAGGCGCTGACCATCGACTTCGTCGTGGGCGGCAAGCCGGAGAAGCTCACCCTCGAGGTGCAGCAGCACCTGGGTGGCGGCCTCGTGCGCGCGATCGCGATGTCCTCCTCCGAGGGATTGAAGCGTGGTATGTCCGCCGTGGATACCGGAAGTCCGATCTCCGTGCCGGTGGGCAACGGCGTACTCGGTCGCATCTTCGACGTCACCGGCGCCCCGGTGGACGGCCGCGGTCCGGTGCCGCACGAGAAGCGCTACCCGATCCATCGCTCGGCCCCGACGATCGCCGAGCAGGACACCAAGGCGCAGATCCTCGAGACGGGCATCAAGGTCATCGACCTGATCTGCCCGTTCATCAAGGGCGGCAAGGCCGGTGCGTTCGGCGGCGCCGGCGTCGGCAAGACCGTCGTCATCCTCGAGCTCATCAACAACATCGCCAAGGCGCACGGTGGCTACTCCGTGTTCGCCGGCGTCGGCGAGCGCTCCCGTGAGGGCAACGACCTTTATCATGAAATGTCCGATGCCGGCGTCATCGACCAGAAGGACCTCAGCAAGTCCAAGGTCGCGCTGGTGTACGGCCAGATGAACGAGCCGCCGGGTGCCCGTATGCGCGTGGCGCTGTCGGCGCTGGCGATGACGGAGTACTTCCGCGACGAGAAGAATCAGGACGTGCTGCTCTTCATCGACAACATCTTCCGCTTCTCTCAGGCCGGTTCCGAGGTGTCCGCACTGCTCGGCCGCTCGCCGTCCGCGGTGGGTTACCAGCCGACGCTCTCCAGCGAGATGGGCACCCTCCAGGAGCGCATCACGTCGACGAAGAAGGGCTCGATCACGTCCGTCCAGGCGGTCTACGTGCCGGCGGACGATCTCACCGACCCGGCGCCCGCGAACACGTTCGCGCACTTGGATTCGACCATCGTGCTCGAGCGCTCCATCGCCGAGCTGGGCATTTACCCGGCCGTCGATCCGCTCGCCTCGGTCTCCAAGGCCCTCGAGCCGTCCGTCGTCCGCGACGAGCCCTAGAAGGTCCCCCGCGAAGTGCAGCGCGTGCTGCAGCGGTACAAGGATCTGCAGGACATCATCGCGATTCTCGGTCTCGATGAGCTTTCCCCCGAGGACAAGCTCACCGGTTACCGCGCGCGCAAGATTCAGCGTCTCCTCTCGCAACCGTTCGCGGTCGCCGAGGTGTTTACCGGCACGCCCGGCAAATACGTTCCTGTTAAGGAG